>QQTW01001463.1_pt1 | contig 16557 bp, 17 predicted proteins | sample 1904831 | NCBI WGS metagenome assembly QQTW01 (sample SAMN09435610, study PRJNA476489) | Subsurface metagenome, whole genome shotgun sequencing project. | reverse complement strand
TCTCGTTCAGTACGAAAAAGACCAGGTCCGGACTAACCCGACCCGTCAACGCGTCGCACCTCATGGGTATCATATCGGCCAATACGCAGTTTGTTTTTTTGAACAAGAGCGTACATATGAAGGTGTGGAATCAGACCGCTGATGAGTTTGATGCCTACGTAGTGGAGCACGAAAAACTAATCTGCGACATGATTATCAATTACTTATTCATCACTTAACCAGTGATCTAAATTTTTTTGCCGAATATTTAAACAAAAGATTAATAGTTTTGATTTAATCTTTTGTACAGTGTCACATTGAAAGCAGTTTTCAACGAAAAACCAAAACAAACGTCCCATGCAAAATCAGCACAGTTCTCTAAATGCGTCGGAAGTTAGCAAACGCATTCTCGTTACCGGCGGTAGCATCGCTGCGAACACCCTCGCCTGGTGGCTTGTCGAAGCAGGCTTCAGCGTCACTGTTATCGAAAAAGCCTCCAAGTTCCGCGAAGGTGGGCAGAGCATTGATGTCCGCGGTATTGCCCGCACCGTCATCGAACGGATGGGTATCGCGGAAGAGGTTGATCGGAACGGTACGGGCGAAACCGGCTGGACCTACGTTGACGAGAACGGCGAACTGGTCGCTGCGTTCAGATTAGAGGATGTCGGGGGGGAAGGCCCAACCGCCAAATTCGAAATTTTGCGGGGCGATCTGGCGCGCATCATGTACGAGAAGGTGCGCGACCGCGTGGACTACCGGTTCGGTGATTCCATCGCGGCCATCGATAATGGAATGGATGGTGTCCATGTTCGCCTGGAAAGCGGCAAAGAAGAAGATTATGACCTCGTATTGGTCGCGGAAGGCGTTGGTTCGTCGACGCGCGAATTGCTATTCGAGGGTGAGAATAATCCGCGCTGGATGGATATGACGCTGGGGTTCTTCACCATTCCCAAAGAAGAAGGGGATGGTACGGACGCTCGCTGGTACAATGCGGTGGGCGGTCGCTGCATCTTCCTGCGCCCCGACTCGCACGGTACGACACGGGCGGTCCTGACCCTCCAAAGCGAAGCCCGCAAAGCGGAAAACAAGTCGGACGAAGAAGCAAAGGCATGGCTCAAAGAGACGTTTGCCGACGCGGGCTGGGAAGCACCCCGCGTGCTGGCCGGTCTTGAGAAGGCCGACGACCTTTATTTTCAGGTGTTACGTCAGGTGAAAATGGATCGCTGGTCCAACGGTCGTGTCGCGTTGACGGGCGATGCGGCCTGGTGTGCAACCCCGGTCAGCGGCATCGGCACCACGCTGGCTGTGGTTGGAGCCTACGTACTGGCCGGCGAGTTGGCGCAGACCGACGACTATGGGCAAGCGTTCCAAAATTACGAACGCATCATGCGGCCATTTGTCGAGGAAGGGCAAAGCGTGGGTAAGTTGAACCAGCTTTGGACGTACCCGCACACCAAGTTTGGCATCACGCTTCAGCACGCAGCACTGAACGTGCTGTCGAAGCCCGGCATTCGCGATTTGTTTCTAAAGATTGGGATGCGTGATCCTGAAGACATTGACCTGCCCCAGTACGAGTTTGGCAACCAACCGGCCCGTTTGTGAACCACCCGACTTGTCATGGCTGTAAATGGTCTTGTTGTCGGCACGTTCATGGACATCGATTCTGGACCGCGTTGGCGGTTATAGTGAAATCTTAAAGAAATCAACCAAAAACAAAAGCCCCATGCAAAATCAGCAAAATTCGCTCAACGCGTCGGAAATCGACAAACTCAAAGACAAAATCAAGGACATTAGTACCGCCATGTTCACTACGCATGAGCCGGATGGTGATTTACACACGCGTCCGATGGCTACTATGGAGATGGACCCGGATGGCACCATGTGGTTCTTTACCTACGAGGACTCCAATAAGGTGCGGGAAATTCAGAACGATAACCGCGTGGCCCTCGGCTTCTCGGACCCCGGTCCCGAAACGTATGTCGCGCTGTCCGCCCGCGCCGAAATCACCAGAGACAAGGCTAAGATTGATGAACTGTGGGGCGACTTTTTGAAGACGTGGTTCCCCGACGGTAAAGACGACCCACGCCTTTGCCTCATCAAAGTAAATGCCCATGCGGGCGAATATTGGGATCGCCCCGGCGGCAAAGTGATGCTGCTGTTTGAAGTGGCGAAAGGTGCACTGACCGGTCAACCGGACACGTCGGGCCGCAGCGAGAAAATGGGCGACGTACCCCGGTAAACGGACACAGAACTTCAAGCTGGGGTGAGCGAACCGGTCGACATGACAAGCTTGCTCACCCCAGCCTGAAGCACTTTACCAGCCATCTCTGCTCTTCACCGCAAAAATGGGTAAACCGTCAGGATAGCGAATGCGCTGATCGGCGGCAGCACCCTCACCGGGAAGTCGGGCTTACAGCAACGCCTACAGCAGAAAACCAACGAACCAGTATGAGACTTGCCATTTTTGGGGCCACGGGCGGAACGGGCCGTGAACTGATGCTACAGGCCCTCGACAAAGGCCATGAAGTGACGGCCATTGTTCGCCGTCCCGCAGCCATCACCTTAACGCATGCGCGGCTGCGCGTGACAACCGGCGACGTCCTGAAGCCCGATTCATTTGCCTCCGCCCTTCAACAACAGGACGCTGTCCTGTCGACCATCGGGGTTACTGGCTTAAAGCCCATGACGTTTCACCGCCAGTCAGCCCGCAACATCGTCGAGCAGATGGGTAAAGCCGGTGTTCAGCGGTTGGTCTGTGTTACCAGTGTCGGTGTGCTGGACAAACCGGTTGGCCCCTTGTTCTACATCTGGCTGATCAAACCCCTGCTCAAGAACATCTATGACGATATGCGGCATATGGAGCAGGTGGTACAGGAGAGCCCTTTAGCCTGGACGATTGTGCGTCCCTCCCGGCTGTTCGATGGGAAGCGAACGGGTCAGTACCGCGTGGGATCGTCGGGCGAGTTGGACCACGCGAATAAGATTTCGCGGGCTGACTTGGCGGCTTGCCTATTGGATCAGCTCGAAACCCAGGCCAATTGGCAGAAAGCTATCGCCGTTGCCTACTAAACCCAAACGGAGGAAGGCACCCGGAAGCTGATCGCCGGATTAGAACGTTGCAGGCCGAGTGCCACGACCGGCAGCGAATCTGTGACATCGGAGTTTTATGTCGTTTGAATCTTTGGTTATTATGAGCATGGAGAACACTTTATTAACGAGCAGCATGATTGCCGTGTTTAGAACCAGTATGCAAACGCAGTCTGACGTATGTAAGTTGGCGCAATGGCTTGCTCCGCTGCACGGGCTTACCCGCTGGAATGTGGATTTGGAGGATTGCGACCGGGTGCTCAGGCTCGAAGGAAATCGTATCGATATGGACGCGATACAAGTGCTGGTTCAACAGGCAGGCTATTGCTGTGAAGAACTGGACGACTAATCCGTACGCGATGCCATCAGCCGCCGTATCGGGGTTATTTACTTGGGCGTATAAGCATAAATCACGGTTACCATAACAAATGGGCGCTGGCTCAAAATCTTCCTACGTTGAGCTTGAATCGCTTCTGGCCTTACCAATGTTCTAACCCGGACAGCGAGAACGTTGGGTGTGAACCCCGTTTGTCAGTTCTTAGAGAAACCAGCCATGAAACTACTTCAGAAATACGTTGGTCGACAGGCCGAAATCACGGAGGATGGCCGTAAAAACCAGTGCGCTGATAACCGGCAGTAGCCGGGGCCGGGGTAAACGGGGCTGTGCCGTTAATCACCCAGTGGCTGACCCGACCCGGTGAGGAACCGCACGGCTGACTCTCAATGCAACATCGTCGTTGTCACAGAAACTGCCAGTACGGTGAGGTTCTCAATCACTGGCTTTACTATCGTTGGTGTTAACTTGTTTCTTGTTTCAGGCGGTTTGAATTCGAGCGGACTAAATTGCCGGTTGGCCGTTTCGATCCGCCTAAGGATGGCCCCTGTCAGTGTCGAAGGGAACCAGTTGACTGGTTGGCCAATTCCTGAATATAGTGATCCGCTGTTTTGGCTAAAACAAAAGGCATTCTGGCTAAATCTGCTTGTCAATGCGTGATGACCTTTGTACCGTCAATAAACAGATACTAAGTTGTCATGAAAGCAGTACAAATTCACCAGTTTGGCGGCCCGGAGGTCATGAACCTCGAAGAGATCGAACGGCCGGTTCCCGCACCGGACGAAATTTTGGTAAAAGTATACGCCAGTGGCGTCAACCCCGTCGACTGGGTCATTCGCAACGGTGCCAATGATGCGTTGGCGTCTTTGTTTATACTGCCTATGACTTTAGGCTGGGATGCGGCCGGCATTGTAGAAGATTGGGGCAGCGAGGTAACCGGATTCCAGAAGGGCGATGCCGTCTACGGGGTGCCCAACTTTCCGGGTGAGGGCAATGGCAGCTACGCTGAATACTGTACGGCCAAAGCGGCTCAGTTTGCCCTGAAGCCCAGAAGTATTGGCTTTACTGAAGCAGCGGGTGTGCCCTTAGCCGCCCTTACGGCCTGGACGGGGATGTTTGCCCACGCAAACCTACAAGCGGGGCAGCGCATTCTGATCCAGGGTGCATCGGGTGGGGTGGGTAGTTTCGCCGTGCAGTTCGCCAAAGCCAAAGGCGCCTATGTGATCGGCATCGCTTCCACCGACAATGTGGCCTACCTCCGGCAACTCGGTGCCGATGAGGTGATTGATTACAAAACCCAGCAGTTCGAGGAGTTGGTGCACGATGTTGACGTTGTGCTGGAGGCTTCGCCGATTCGGGACAACCAGGAGCGAATCAGAGCGGTGCGCGTCCTGAAAGAAGGCGGCATATTCGTCAGCGTCAATACGGATTTCTCGTTTGATGATGAACTGACGGAAGCTTTGGCCAAAAAAGGCGTAACGGGCGAACTGTCGCCCAACCAGCCCCGGCGGGATTGGCTGGAGGAAATAGCCCGGTTAATTGATGAAGGCCAGGTGCAGGTGTTTATCAACAAAGTGTTTCCGTTGGAACAGGTGGGGGAAGCCCACCGCGAAAGCGAAAGCTGGCATGTGCGGGGCAAGCTTGTCCTGGAAGTCGTTAAAGAAGAGGAGCCGGTATGAAGCCTTTCAAGTCGATCAGCGAGTTTCACCGGTTCATCGACGTACCGGCCCCCCAGCACCCGCTGATCAGTGTGCTGGATGTCAGCACCGTTCCGCAGGTTGACCGTGCTGAGTCGATGAACCTGGTGCTCGATTTTTATTCCATTTCGGTAAAAAGAACGCACAATATCCGGGTGAAGTACGGCCAGCAACCGTTTGATTTCAACGAGGGCATCATGTCGTTCATGGCACCCGGTCAGGTGTTTAGCCTGACGGTTGACCATAAAGGCGAAGCAGTACAAAAGTCGGGGTGGGTAATCTACATTCACCCCGATTTTATCTGGAATACGCCCTTGGCCAAAACGATAAAGAGCTATGAGTTCTGGGGTTATTCGCTCAACGAAGCCTTGTTTCTTTCGGCCAAAGAGGAAGCGATCATCAACAGCATGATCCAAAACGTTTTACAGGAGTACCACGCCAACATCGACCGGTTCAGCAAGCCAATCATCATCTCCCAGATTGAAAGTTTATTGACGTACGCCGACCGGTTTTATCATCGCCAATTCATCACGCGGGAAAAAGCGGCTCATCAGGTCCTTGACCGGTTAGAGACCTTGCTTGACGATTATTTCAACGGCGATGAGGTGGTGAAGCGGGGCTTACCCACCGTTCAGCACGTTGCGGGCGAACTGAACCTGTCGCCAACGTACCTGAGCAGTTTGTTACGAACGCTGACCGGGCAAAACACTCAGCAGCATATTCATGACAAACTAATTGAAAAAGCCAAAGAAAAATTATCAACCACTGCTCTTACCGTTAGCGAGATTGCTTATGACCTGGGCTTTGAGCATTTGCCCTCATTCAGTAAGTTATTCAAGACAAAAACCAGCTTGTCGCCTTTGGCATTCAGAGCGTCGTTTAATTGACAAAAGCACCGGCACAAACTAAAAATCGGAGAAGACAAGACTATGCAACTCAACCGCAACGGCAGTTTGCCGACCAACAAAGCCCGTGAAACGAGCTTCACGGGCGACGTTTACATCAGCGGTTACTTCCAGCGTGCAGCGCCGAGCCGACTGGCCGGTGCGACCGCCATCTTCACCCCCGGCTCCCGCACCCCCTGGAAGATTAACCCGTTCGGTCAGACGCTGATCGTGATAAGCGGTGTAGGCTGGGCGCAATGTGAGGGCGAAGAGATCGTCGAGATCCGCGCTGGCGACATCATCTGGTGGCCGCCCGGTCAGCGGCACTGGGAGGGTGCTACGCCCGAGCAGGCGATGACTTATTTCGCCATCCAGGAAGAAGGAGACGGTAGGCGCGTCGAGTTCAAGGAGCAGGTGACGGACGAGGAATACCGAAAGGGGACACCGACCTCCCCGTCACGGCGCTGATAGGGGCGCGGACGGCGGCTTTGTCGGTGTCCTGGCCTGGAAGCGTACTGAGAACTAACCACCAACTTTCTTCGGACGCCGTTTGCTGGCGCCTAACGTACGTAAAATGCACTCTTGTATCGTGAACCAGTAAGAGAGGTGCTCAACTTAAAACGTTTGCTTATCCCGGGCAGGGGTGAGGATAACGCCTGATAAACACGTTTCGGATACCGATCATATCATTGCCATCGCTCATATCGAAACTCCAGGTCGTGGCAATGCTGTTGAGATAGCCCTTTTGTCCAAGCGCAAGAGGGCATGGATGGGCGATTCAACGCCCGACAGACTGTCAATCTCACCCTGAGTAGGCTGGTACGGAAGAATAGTCAGGTCATGGCGGATCGTGGCCCACTCGTTTCGGTCGGCGATCCAACGAGCGGTAACCACCCCGAGGAGGGCCAGACAAACGAGTAAACTGGTCAGCCAAACCAGCGTCCTCTTCCTAAGGGAAGTTTTCAATCGGGTGGTCATCGCTTCGTTTTCCTGCTGATCGGTTGCCAACTGCTGTTGAAGCGCTTCCCGCTCGTCTAACCGCAATGCTACGGAGGCATCGACTCCTTCGATAAGATTGGCATCCTGCGGATTCTGGATGAATCCTTTGCGACCAACCCCATACAGATAAATGTAGCAGGCGTCGATAAGAAACGACCGCGGATTGGCCACGAGCTGATTATAGGCATCTTTTACCTGAACGCCCGTTATGTCGTACTTTCGGTGGGGAACACACACCTATATTTGACTCACTCTTTATTTTTGTACAAACGCCAAGTTAGTATGCATCTATTGAAACGGACTAAAATCGCCTGGCCACAACTGATGTTGCTTTTTGGCTTTCTTCTAACGCTTCCGCTCCATGCGGCCAAAGTAGATTCACTGGATGTTCCCAGCACGGTTATGAAAAAGAACCTGCGCGCGGCCGTCGTCCTACCCGAATCCTACGCCAAAAGCAAAGCATCGTTTCCGGTACTGTACCTCTTGCACGGCGGGGGCGGGCAGTTCAGCGACTGGCTCAGGCAAACGCCCGACAGGATGACCGTGCATCGACTCGCCGACCAGTACAACCTCATTATCGTCATGCCCGAAGGCGAGCGACTCGGCGGCTACCTCGACAGCCCGGTGCAGAAAGACAACCTGTTTGAAACGTATATCGCTAAGGAAGTCGTCGAGAAAATCGATAAAACATACCGCACCATCCGCGACCGAAAAGGACGCCTGATCACCGGCCTGAGCATGGGCGGGCACGGGGCCATGTATCTGGCCACCCGCCATCCGGAACTGTTCTGCGCGGCTGGCAGTATGAGCGGGGTGATGGACCTGAACTACAAAACGTGGCGCATCGACCCCGAATTTGAAAAGGCCATTGAGCCGGGATTCGCCCGGATTCTGGGACCGTTGGGTGCGTCGCCGGACTACTACGCGCTTAACTCCGTGGTGAACATGGTTGACCGCATCCGGGCCAACGGCCAGAAGCTGATTATTGATTGCGGGGTCGACGACTTTCTGGTCGAACCCAATCGCGAACTACACCGGCGGCTGGTTTACGCCAAAATTCCGCATGAGTACACCGAACGGCCCGGTGGTCATACGTGGGACTACTGGCAAAATTCATTGGCTTACCATGCTATATTCTTCCATAACGTACTGAAAGGCAATGGCGTCGCTGTGCAATAAGGCTTCGGGCATGTACCGTAAGGAATTACTTTTCGGTCTCGGCTGGCTGCTGTCGCTGTCGGTCTCGGCGGCCAAAGTGGATACAATCGACGTACCGAGCGCTCGTATGAACCGCACACTGCGGGCGGCCGTCGTCTTGCCCGATGCGTACCGGAAGGCAAAAAAACGGTCGTTCCCAGTGCTGTACCTCTTGCACGGTGGCTCGGGCAGTTTTCGCGACTGGCTCACTAAAACGCCCGACAAAACCCTGCTCCATCGGCTCGCCGACCAGTACAACCTCATTATCGTCACACCCGACGGCGACCCGACGAGCTACTACTTCGACAGCCCGCTCGTGTCGACGAGTCAGTTCGAGACGTTTATCGCCAACGAACTGATCGGGACGATTGACGGGACGTACCGCACCGTCCGCGACCGCAAAGGCCGCGTAATTGTAGGGCTAAGCATGGGTGGGCACGGGGCGATGTTCATTGCCAGCCGCCACCCTGACCGCTACGCGGCCGTCGGCAGCATGAGTGGGGTAATGAACATCAACACCGCTACCTGGAAAGTACCCGCCGAGTTTGCTAAATCGCGCGCCGAAAATTTCGCGAAGCTGCTCGGTCCGCCCACATCGGGCGATGCGCCTTACCCCGGCTATACGCTGGTGACGCTCGCCGACCGGCTCAAGGCCAACCAACTACCCATTATCTTAGACATCGGCGTGGACGATTTCCTGATCGAAGGCAACCGCGACCTTCACCGCCAGTTGGTCGCCAACCAAACGCCCCACGATTACACCGAGCGGCCGGGCGGCCACACCTGGGAGTACTGGCAGAACGCCCTGCCGTATCAGGTATTATTTCTCAACAATGTCTTGAAAACAAACAACGTAGCGATTCCCTGATCCATGTTGAAAACGCCGGTACAAATTTTAGGGGTGGCCCTGCTGGGTTTATTAAGTTTCGTCAGGCCGCAACTCGTTACGGGCCAGCCCGCGCCGGTTCGCGTAACGGGCGGGCAGATTACAGGCACGACCACCGCCGACGGAGACGTGCAAATCTTTAAGGGCATTCCCTTTGCGGCCCCGCCGGTGGGCGAATTACGTTGGAAAGCGCCCCAGCCCGTTGTGCCCTGGTCGGGCGTTCGGAAGTGTGAGCAGTTTGGGCCAAGTCCGATGCAGGGCAGCCCGGCTCCGTTCGGACCGTGGAGCGCCGAATACCTGATTCCGAAAGAGCCGATCAGCGAAGACTGCTTGTACTTGAATGTTTGGTCAGGAGCAAAATCCGTTAAAGAAAAACGGCTCCAGAAACGCCTTCCCGTGCTGGTGTGGATTTACGGCGGAGGGTTCAGCAGTGGCGGCAGTGGCGTGCCGATCTACGACGGCGAAGCGATGGCCCGTAAAGGCATTGTGTTTGTCAGCCTCAACTACCGCGTTGGACCGTTTGGTTTTTTGGCACATCCCGAACTGACAAAGGAGTCGGGCCGTAATGCGTCGGGCAACTACGGGCTGATGGACCAGATTGCCGCCCTGCGGTGGGTGCAGCAGAACATCGCGGCCTTTGGGGGCGATCCGGCCAACGTAACAATTGCGGGTCAGTCGGCGGGGTCGATGAGCGTCAACTGTCTGGTCGCGTCTCCACTGGCGAAGGGCTTATTTACTAAAGCTATTGCCGAGAGCGGAGCCAATCTTACCCGGTCTCAGCCGTTGCTTCAACAAGCCGAAGAGAGCGGGGTGAAACTAACGCAGGCACTCGGCGCTCAATCACTGGCGGAGTTACGCGCTAAACCGACGGATGAAATCTTAAAGCAAGCACAGGACATACGGGGCCTGACGCGACCCGGCCCCATTGTGGATGGCTATGTCCTGCCGCAGTCTGTTTCACAGCTCTTTGCCGCTGGCAAGCAAAACCCGGTTACGCTGCTGACGGGCTGGAACGAAGACGAGGGCATGGCATTTGGTCCGCCGAAGAACGCGGCCGATTACCGCAAACAAGCAGAGCAGCAATACGGCACAAACGCGGATACCTTCTTGCGGCACTATCCGTCTGCGACCGACGCCGAAGCGGCTCGGACACAGACGGACGTATCGCGCGATCAGATTTTCGGCGTTCAAAATTATGCCTGGGCAAATTGGCAAAGCGAGCAGAGCAGGCCGGTTTACGTGTATCGGTTCACGCGGAAGCTGCCCGCCACGGGCCAGTACGCCCACTACGGCGCGTTTCATACGGGCGAGGTAGCTTATGCCTATGACAACCTGCGCTTCATCGACCACGAGCTTCGTCCGCTCGACCGCACCGACGACGAGCTGGCCCGCGTGATGTCGACGTACTGGGCCAATTTTATCAAAACCGGTAATCCCAACGGCGCGGGGGTACCGCAATGGCCGGCTTATACCACGAAAGATAAAGCTATTGTCGTGCTGGGAGATCAGGTACGGGCGTCTACGCTGTCGGATGCGGCCCGGCTGGACTTTTTGCTGGGCCTGATGAATAAGCAATAAACTAAGTCACTAACCAACTTTTTGCGTGAAAACGAACCTATTCTTAGTTTCCCTGCTGGCCCTCTCTATGATGACGACGGCGTAGGTCGCCAAAGACGCTACCCCAATTGTGGCGGGTAAAGACGTGGCCGTGGTACCGACCGAATCGGGCAAGGTGCGCGATTCGGTCCACAACGGTACGTTTGCGTTCAAGGGCATTCCGCATGCTAAAGCCGAGCGGTTTCAGGCCCCGGCTAAATCCAGTTCGTGGACGAATGTGCGGTCGTCGATGACCTACGGTTCCGTTTGCCCAACCGACCCCACGACGACGAACGACGAGATCGAGTTTCCGTTCCAGCACAACTGGGGCTACACGAACGAAAACTGCCTGACCCTAAACGTCTGGTCACCGCAGTTAGCTAACGTGAATTATGGGTTGGCTTTGTTGTAAACGTCTGACAAAGAGTGCATAGGAGAACATCAGTGACGAGATTTGTGGTGCCAACCAACATTTCCCGAACTCATGTTTCCTATGCTCTGCGAAGATAAAGCACTTAAGCTCATCGAGATATTCATCGCCTGTGATGATTTTGCGAATGCTTACCAACGCTGGAAAGCACAATACCACCCTAATCAGAAACCTGGCCCTGACAGCCAACTGGCCCCCAGTGAAGTGATGACCATTCTGATCTTCTATCATTACTCGGGAGCCAAGTGCTTTCAGTATTACTACCGCGACTGGGTACAAGGCCCCCTGCGTTCTTACTTTCCCTGTCAAGTCAGTTATGAACGCTTCGTGAGCGAACTGGCCCAAGTGGGTGGCCTGTTATTCTTGCTACTCAAGTACCAATGCGCTCACAGTGAGCGTACAGGCTTCTATATCGTTGACAGCAAGGCGCTGGCCGTCTGTGACAACCACCGTATTAAGACCAACCAGGTCTTTGCCGGTATTGCCGCGCGAGGTAAGTCCTCGATGGGCTGGTTCTATGGGTTAAAAGCCCATCTGGTCATCAACCAGTACGGCCAATTAGTCAATTTTGTCCTCACCCCAGGCAACGTAGCGGACAACAATGGGCCGTTACTACGCAGTTTACTGACTGATTTACAGGGTCAGTGCTTTGGTGATCGCGGGTATCTGACCCGTCTGTTTGCTGAGTTTTATCAAAACGGTTTGCAGATTGTCACTAAGCTTCGACGGGGCATGAAGAACACGCTGATGCCCCTGTCGGACAAACTCAACCTACGCAAGCGTGGGTTAATTGAGTCAGTTAATGACCTGCTAACATCAGTTTTCGACATTGAACACACCCGCCACCGTAACCCACTCAATGCGATTGTCAATATCGTGGCCGGGCTTAGTGCTTACTGCTTCGCTGACTGTAAGCCGAGCATCGTTGTACCAGAGTTCAAACGCATTAACCTATAATTCACGTTAGCTACTAAAAAACGCCCTGTCATGGTTTGGCTGCACGGCGGAGGCTTCTCGGCGGGCTCGTCGGTGGAACTACCTTCCTACGACGGTGAAAACCTGGCCAAGCGGGGCAACGTCGTGGTCGTGACGGTTAACCACCGGCTGAATGTACTGGGCTTTCTGGATCTGTCGGCCTACGGCGAGAAGTATAAGCAGTCGGCTAACGCGGGCCTGCTCGATCTGGTAGCGGCTCTGCAATGGGTGAAGGCCAATGTCGCGCAATTCGGCGGGGATCCGAATACTGTCACCATTTTTGGTCAGTCGGGTGGGGGCGGCAAGGTGACGAGCCTGATAAACGCGCCTTCGGCCAAAGGCCTCTTTCAAAAAGCCATCGTGCAGAGCGGCAGCTATGTCAATAGACGGTACGTTATAGCTGGTTGTGCCTTATTCATGTTGGGAGAAAACAAGTTAAATCAGTTTCGTGGCCAAATTTTTAAGATTATGTCTGTTGACCCGGACGGCTCTTGCTCAGAAGTTTACCACACCCTGGAACGCTTTCTTCGGCTGACCGGTCTGATCGAATAGTAACGGATAATCTTTCCGGCCCGGAACCGGAAAATTATCCAGCCAGGAGTACTTGTCGCTGAGATTCCAGAACGTAACGCCGGTGATCTTGTCGCGGTGCTTGCGAAACACCTCAAACAGCATTTTGTAATGAGCCGCCTGTTTGTCGTTCATCTCCGGCGTAAACTCGCTTTTATCGATATCGCGACGAGCCCGGCGTTCGTGTTCTTTGGGATACACCGATACGTCTACTTCCGTGAACTGTACCTTCAGTCCCAGGCTGGCAAATTTGTTGATGGACGATTCCAGCTCCTGCGCCGTAGGTTCGTAGATAGACCAATGGGCCTGTAAACCCACCCCGTTGATGGGCACCTTCTTGTCTTTGAGTTTTTTCAGTAACTGGTAGATGCGGTCGCGCTTCGATGCGGTCTCGGTATTGTAGTCGTTATAGAACAATTGCGCAGAGGGGTCGGCTTCGTGGGCGTACTGAAACGCCTTTTCGATGTAGTCTTCGCCGATGATCTCGTAAAATTTCGATTTACGGTACAGGCTGTTCCCCGTATCGGGAACGGCTTCGTTGACTACGTCCCAGGCGTAAATTCTGCCTTTATACCGCCCCATCACGTCGGTGATATGCCGCTTCAGGCGAGCCAGCAACACCTCCCGGCCCACGGTTTTGCCCGTTGAGTCAGTAAAAAACCAGCGGGGTGTCTGGTTATGCCAGCATAGGGTGTGACCCCGCAGTTTGATGTTGTTTTGTTTGGCAAAGTCGGCGATGGCGTCGGCATCTTTCCAGTTATAGCGGTTCTCTTCGGGATGAATTGGTCCCATTTTCATGGCATTTTCGGGCGTCATGCTGTTGAACTGGGCTTTTATTAACTCAGCATCCGGGCCGGGTTGCACCATTCGCGGGTTAACGGCTACACCGATAGGAAAGTAATTTTTGTAGTAATCTTTCAGTCCCTTTTCGGGGGCCACGAAGGCGGCTGTCAGGCCAATCAGGGCGCAGGAGAGTAGTTTACGCATGGGTCGGAGTCATTTAGAAGGCGACTATTTGTAGGCGTCAATGGTTTTTATCGTACCATCCGGATTATAAGTCAGCTCGGTTACCTTCACATTCCGCAGGTGGGTTTTTCCGGAGATCTGTATGTCGTGATAGAACAGGTACCACTTATTGCCCACCTGCACGATGGAGTGGTGATTCGTCCAGCCCAGAACGGGTTTCAGCACAATACCTTTGTAGGTAAAGGGGCCGTACGGATTGTCGCCGATGGCGTAGCACAGGTTATGCGTGTCGCCGGTCGAATACGAGAAATAGTATTTGCCCTGGTATTTATGCAGCCAGGCGGCTTCAAAAAAACGTTTGTCGTTGTCTTTCTCCAGAAACGGTTTCCCGTTTTCGTCAAGAATCTGCACCTCCCGAACCGGCTCGGCGAACGATTTCATGTCGGCACTCAGCCGGGCAATGCGGGGCAGGTACGCCACCTCGTCTTTCTGTTTCAACGCGCCTTTCGGATTGTACTGGTTGCTGTCCCAGCGCTGCAACTGACCGCCCCAGATCCCACCAAAGTACAGATAGGCTTTCCCGTCGGCATCCTGAAAGACGGTGGGGTCGATGCTGTAACTGCCCTTTATTGGCTCCGGCTCGGCCTTAAACGAACCCGTTGGACTTTTGCTGGTTGCTACGCCGATGCGGAAAATATCCTCCTTGTCTTTAACCGGGAAATACAAATAATACGTACCGTTTTTAAACGTAGCATCGGGTGCCCAGAGTTGCCGCCCTGCCCAGGGAATGTCTTTGATGTCGAGAGCTACGCCGTTGTCGTTAACGGGCCCGCCAATTTTATCCATCGACAGGATATGAAAGTCTCGCATGGCAAAATGCCCACCCTCGTCGTCCTCTTTGACAGTCTTGTCGTCAATGTCGTGGGAGGGGTAGATGTAAATTTTGCCGTTGAAAACATGGGCTGACGGATCAGCCGTGAAAATGTGCGATACCAGCGGCTGCGAGATCGGATTTTTACCCCCGTTGGTTTGCGCGAAGGTGGTTAGTGAGCAACTGGCCAGAGCCGCTAAGGCAAGGGTTTTGTGTATTTGTTTCATTCGGTTAATGCTGTAATTAAGAGCCTATCCGAAAATGATTGACCTACGCCAAACTACTTGAGCGCAAGCCAAAAATAATAACGCTTTGTCGTTAGCTACCTTTTCTCCCAGCCAACCAGCAAAGCCCGGTAGTTATTAAACCATAGGGTTGATTATGTGGGAGAGCCCTATGGTCTTGCAGTTAGCGATCATAGTCTATGTATATCTGAATGGGTGGTAATGCAGACACGTTTGTTCTACAAAACAAAAAGGTTGCAGGCTTAAAGCCTGCAACCTTTTTGTTTAAAAAGTAAATACGAACGGGTTTACGGATTCTGTAAATCCCAGTTTACTTCCGCAACCGGGCGTTCAAGCCGCTCCAGCACTTTCATATTAGCGACGGGCAGAACAATCTCGCCCAACTTGCCATACCGGCGCATGTCGACCCAGCGGTGACCTTCATAAAATAACGAATACAAGCGCTCTTTCAAAACAGCGTTAATTAGCGCATCTTTCGTGGTAGCTCCCGCATAAGCAGCCAAACCAGCGTTTGCCCGAACGATGTTCAGGTTTCTCGTTGCTTCGGCCGTGTTTCCCTGCTGTGCGGCAACCTCAGCAGCAATCAACACCAACTCTTCATTACGGATGATTGATACGGGGTCATTGGCGCTGTTGTATATATTCTGGATGTACTTCGTCGTGTAGGTAACGCCCGAACTATACGTAGCCGGTTCAGCGAGGACCCGAACTTTGGCTAAGCGCCGGTCACCCGGTTCGATATCGTCGAACAGTTTCTGCACGGCTACAAACCGCTGAGTGGCCGTGTTAATGAGCGGGTTGGCAATGTCGGGGGGAGTGGCGCTGTAGGTGTACACTGGCCCTGTTGCTAAACTGCCCGTAGCGTTGTAAAACGTCTGCGGCAACAGCGTTGCGGCTTTCGCCCAGTCTGCCTGGTAAATGGCTACGCGCAGGGCAAGAGCCCGGTTAAACTGCTTGAACGTAGCAGGCGTATCAAATGTCCTGTTGGTGCCCGTAAAGCCCGACGGCAGCGGGAAGGCAAAGGCCGTACCCGCGCCATCTAACTGTGTTGCACCCGCGTCCAGAATCGTGGCAATACCCGCCAGTGACTCCGCGTAATTAGCCGGTTTGCTGGGATTAAAAGGGTCTTCGACACTCAGCCGCACCCCATTCGTTCCCTGTGCGTTCAGCATGTGCAGGTACGCCAGGCCCTTGAAGGTGTTCGCAACGCCCCGGTAGCCGTTCTTCTGTGCGTCGGTAACGGAATTCGTCGCATCCACCGCAGCTAAGATGATGTTGGCCTGACGCACGGGTAAACCAAATGCCGTTGTAGCGGTGTTGTAAAACGCCGAGTTGTCAATCGGCCGTAGACCGTTGAGCTCTGTCATCCAGCGTGATTCGGTCGTGTTGAAGTTAAATAACTCCTTGCCAATCGTTCCGACAACCTGTAGGTAGGTGCCCAGGCCGTTGCGGGCCAGCGAAAACTGACCTACGGCCAGCGCGTCGAGTTGCCCCTTGGTCGCGTTGGCCTGAACTGACGCCACCGACGCGAAGCTGCGCTGTACTACCGCCTGCCACAACCGCTGCTGCAATCGGCGTTCCGCAATGTGGTTCGGGGCATTCGGGTTGGCGTATCGGGCACGAACCTGCTCCGGTTCACGAACTACACGGCGGGCTACGATCCGGAGAATTCCAACTTCGGATCACTCGCGCTGGGTAGTGGTGTCGACATCGGCAGCGCTCCCTTAGCCCGCCGGGTTATGTTCCACGTTGCCATTGATTTGTAATTGTTCGCCGTCTAAAAAAATCGTATTTTTAACTCATGAAATACACTCGATATTCGTTGTTAACGGCCGCAGTAT
>QQTW01001462.1_pt1 | contig 16557 bp, 12 predicted proteins | sample 1904831 | NCBI WGS metagenome assembly QQTW01 (sample SAMN09435610, study PRJNA476489) | Subsurface metagenome, whole genome shotgun sequencing project. | reverse complement strand
GTCACCCTATCGCAGGATGGACGAGACAAGGTACTCAAACCTCGGAATCATCTGTCAGAAGACGCGGCTGTTGATCTTGAATCTCGAAGAGAGGAGTAGGTACCGGATAGTGTGGAAGACACGCATCAGTCCGACGTCAGTGCCATTCTAGTGTTTCCAGTAGATTTCATCCGAGTTCCCCACTACTACATTGAGCCACCTAGCACGCATTTACACGTGCATCTCCTGCTGGAACCCTTGTTGGTTGACGCCAAAACTCTCTGGAACCGAACAACCGGTGTACTATCGTCCTTGGCATCTATCCCTACTATTCATAGTAGTTGGAGGGCATCATTATTTCCATATATATGAAACCTCAGCAAACACCCCCTCTTCCAGCTTCTTGCAGACCAAAACTCGAATTCTACTCTCGCTTCAGCAAACCTATCATGGCCACACCATTGAATGGAACCGTCGTCATCACTGGTGCCAGCGGATCTTTGGGATCAAAGATTGCTTTGAAGATCGCCCGGCAACGCCCTTTCTGTCATTTACTGCTCACAGCCCGAGATGTATGGTCGAAGAGTGTCGCAGACCTGTCAGAAGAGATCCGATCACTTGGCCCTCGATCGTTTGAGATTGCCAAATTGGATCTTGCGAGTTTCCGTTCAGTCAAAAAGTTCACAAAGAACACTGTCGACAGAGTCCGAACTGGTGACATACCATCAGTACAGCTACTCATCAACTGTGCAGCGATTGCCTCATTTAAAGCCGATGCAGCGACAGAGGACGGTTTCGATTTAGTCTATCAGACCAACTGCCTAGCACCATTCTTGCTCACCATAGATCTCTTGGAAGCTTTCCGGTCGAGTGACGGAGATAATGGTACCCGGGTCATCAATATCGGTAGTTCTCTGATGTCGGAGGGTAGGCTGGATTATTTCGATAACTACACGAGCAAGAAGGTCGACTCGCCATTGGGAGCACGTGAAGGGCTCATTCGGTACGGTAGTAGCAAGCTGCTGTTGAACGCTGTAATGTACGCATTGAGAAGGAGTCTGGCCATGGTGGGTATTCTGTTCCAAGACCCTGGACGCAATGACTAATATTTTTCAGACATCGAAGATCGACCTCACCATTTTCACACTCGATCCCGGGAGACTATCGAAGAGTAGGAGACTTACCACCAACACACCAGTAGCGCTTCGCATGAAAAAGAGAATGCTGTCTGGAATGCGACCTTTGGCACAAGTATTCTCGAGGAATATGATCAACAGCCCTAGCAGATCAGCAGACGCGGTTGTGAAAGCGGCCTTTGATCCATTGAAACAAGACAGGATAGGCGAGGAGAAGTATTTCGTACTCGAAGACGAACACTATGTCAGGGACACGGTCGAGCTCACCAACGATCACGAATTCATGGAGATGTTCCTGCGGCAAACTGTGATGGACGTGGGCGTGGCCGATGAAGAAATTGTTTCTCCTGTCTGAGCCGTATTATACTCTTTTCATTTGACTATCTCGAGCATTCTTTTAGCAAGCGGGCATGGGGTCAGAAGCATTTAGCGTCAGCGTTGGCGTTGAAAGAATTTCTTGGTCAGGCATGCTTGAAGCTGCCACGAGTTGCATGCGGACGGAATGATTTTATATGTATAAAGTACGCGCATGATGCGAGGATAAAAAGCACGAGCATAGCGAGACATAGATGGTCTTTCAAGAAGCGAATCCCGTCTATCTCAAGTTATCAATCTTGATCTTTGTAGGGGAAATGAGAAGAGGCAATACTTCGTCCTCTTTGTAAATCCAACCATCTTATGCATTTTGTGCGCATAGGCATTGGAGGATATTCGATTGTGGGGCCAGCCTCCATGCTCAGACGTAGAAAGGTTGAGAAGTTGTTGCGACAAATCGCCATGCACTGCAATTGAATTCAGGTTGTCCAACTTCCTGACGTGATCAAAGTAGTGCATGTGTCTTCGTTGGTAATATCTTGGCATGCTGTACTATGAATCTTTTGGTTTCAGCCTGGATAAACCTCAAGGTTATTCCCCAAACCCCGGTGCTACTCGAGCCGAGCAGTTGCTTTCTGTGTCTCTGCGATCTCATTTCAATCATTTCAGTTGACCCTCGTCTGGGTACGAGCCTAGCCACCAGACCTTACCTCAGCGAACGCGAAATCTGTCCAGCCTGCTGTAGCCGTCTGTCAAGATCGTTCTTCACGGGTAGCTCGACCGCATGCTCAGGGGAATGTACTGAGGGATGTACAGGCATTCAGCCTACCCTAATGGCTATGCCGCCAACAAAAGAGATGATGGCGAAGCGTTCTCAATATATCCACATCGGTCAGACATGGAAAGCAAATTCATCTGGGATTTGCCCGATCTGGAAGAGGATGAGAAAGCTGATGCTTTACCGTATCACAGTTTCCAACCAAGACAAGCACACCTCCAGCAAAGAAATCGCCTACTCAAGCTGTTAGGGCTGGGCTGCGTTCTGACCTTTTTCGGCATACTTATCCTTCATCCGGCCACACGAAATCACCTTCCACTCCTTGGAGTTGCATCGCCCGCAGTTGGACACTTTGAAATTGAGACACTACGCTATTATGATTTGGAGACCGTGCAGGGGACGTCAAGGGGTTGGGAAAGGGAGGAACGAGTTCTTCTCTGCACTCCCCTGCGCGATGCAGAAGAGCACCTACGAATGTTCTTCAATCATCTAAGGAATTTTACATACCCGCATCACTTAATAGACCTCGCATTCCTGGTCTCCGATTCGAAAGACAATACGGAAGGTCTCTTGACACAGTTACTGGAAGAATTACAGGCGGATCCGGATCCCAAACAACCATATGGGGAGATCTCCGTAATCCATAAGGACTTTGGACAGAAAGTCAATCAGGACGTTGAAAGCCGGCATGGATTCGCAGCTCAAGCAAGTAGGCGAAAATTGATGGCCCAAGCGAGGAATTGGTTGATGTACTCTGCACTGAGACCTACACATAGTTGGGTTTATTGGAGAGATGCTGATGTGGAGACTGCTCCTGTCACTTTGATCGAAGATCTGATGCGACACGACAAGGATGTCATTGTACCTAGTAAGTAGTTGCTGCTTGCAGAAGCCCAGGATGTGGCTAACTTGTCTACAGATGTCTGGCGTCCACTACCTGACTGGCTTGGTGGAGAGCAACCATATGATCTCAACTCATGGCAGGAATCCGAAACAGCACTCGCCTTAGCAGAGACTCTTGACGAAGATGCGGTCATCGTGGAAGGCTATGCAGAGTACGCGACTTGGAGACCCCATCTAGCCTACCTCAGAGATCCTTTCGGAGACCCTGATATGGAGATGGAGATTGATGGTGTAGGAGGAGTTTCAATTTTGGCCAAAGCTCGGGTGTTCAGAGCAGGCGTTCACTTTCCGGCATTCTCGTTCGAGAAGCATGCCGAGACGGAAGGCTTTGGAAAAATGGCCAAGCGGATGGGATTTTCCGTGGTTGGACTACCTCACTACACGGTCTGGCATTTGTACGAACCTAGTGAGCAAGACCTGCAGCACATGCAAGAAATGGAAGAAGAGCGCAATTCTCGAGCACAAGAGGAAAAGGAACGGGAGGAGCGAATAAAGAGGATCAAGGAAGAGTTCAAAGATCCGAACAGCCAGTGGGAGAAGGACAAAGCTGGCATTGCTGAAAAGACAAGACAGGAGGAGAAAGCAGCAGCAGAGAAGAAAGTAGCAGCAGAAAAGAAGGAAGCAGCAGAGAAAGCGGCCATGGAGAAAAAGGCAGAGCAAGCAGAGAAGAAGATTCAATCTCCTGATACTGCTTCAACAGCTGAGGAAAATGCCAAAGAGAAGCCGCCATTGGGTAGGAAAGTTTCCGGCGACTGAACTTGTTAGCGTACAGGCACATTCAGCGGCATGCGGCGTTCGGCATTGTTGGGTGTGATAAGCTCTGATGGACACAAGGAGTTCCTCTTCAACAAGTAGATTTGGGAATTCATGACTCTAACTACAATCGACATGCCTTTCCGGAGGTGAATCGCGTTGATCGACCTCGCATAGCACTCGAGTATTAAGGGGGTTCGAAGTATTGTTACTTCGACGCTAGTGTTTCTTTATCTGTGAACCCCATCTGTACGAAAGGAGTTACATGTCACCGATATAGCTTATCAGAACGAGTGCATACAGAACAAATTTTATAGTGACGAATCATAGCATTGTGTCATTGTATCCAGAACGAACTGTTACTACTATGGTATCAGGCAGAAGTAATATAAGTGGGGCACTTGAAAATTTTGTCTACGCTAAGAAATTTACCGCCAAGCATGTCAGAGCTGGCAAAGAGAAGCGGAGCCAAGGACATCGATACATGTATTAAAGATGTTATATAACGTGACTTACGGTCTTGTGCACCATACGGCCATTTGCACCACTTTTGGCTTGGCGTTCAGATCCCACAGCATATTTCTACTATTTACACGTTGCTGGCGCTGTTTGAAGATAGAATTGATTGAAATAGCTCAATTAGGCATTATGTAAACAAAGACTCTTTGATCTTGGCCATCCGAGCCATCTCTGCGTTGATTTCGCGCGTATCTTTGGCCTTGGCGCGTTGAATAGCCCTTTCTGCTTTGTCTGCCTCCTGCTGTGCCTTTTTACGCATTTGCTCCTTCTTCTTTTGCCCCATAGCAACTTTATGAGCTATATCAGCAGCCTCCTTAGCCTCTTTTTCTGCCCGTTTGGCATCAGCAGCCTCCTTGCCAAGTACACGTGCCTTACCAAGCGTTTTTTTATTGCCTTTTTTGCTCTGTTGACGCGTACGCGCTGCAGCCATCAATTGAGCATTGGTTTTGCTCAGAATTGCGTTATTGGCGTTGAGATACTCAATGGTCTTGATAGTATGCTCTGCAGGGCTCCCCGTCATAGTATTCTTAATAGCCTGAGTAGCCTTGGTGATATATTCATCACTAGCACCAATGAGCAAATTGAGAGGAGATCCATTGAGGATAAGCTGCATCTGTGTAACAGGAGGAGTCACTGCCCTATTTGGTAGTTTCGAAATTACTACTTGTGGGTTATAGGGCAGCAGCCCTGTGGTCCTCCATGCGGAGAAAATGTTGCTCTCTCGTAATGCCTTTTGGCGTGCATTTTGATAATAGACGATAAAATCGTCCTTTTCGAGCCAATAGTGCTTCTCTCGGGAGTGAGTTTCGATCTCAACGCTATAATGCTTCGAAAGAGGCTGAAATATAGCTACATCAAGTGGCTGTAGCAAGTGGATAGTATGAGGAGGCAGCACAAGGAGGATAATCTTCTTCTCAACGCAGTATTCGATGAATTCGAGCGTACAGTGCGATTCGTGGCCATCAAGGATAAGCAGTCGATATTCGCCTTGTTGACGTTTAGCAGTTTCGATTTCGAAATGCTGTTTTAGCCATAACAGTGCTAATTGATTGTCGGTCCACCCTTTTGAGCTTGTAGCTATCTTTGCAGAGCTATTGTTGAGCTTTTCGAACCAAGTGCTTTGTTGATAAGCTGCTTTGAAGATGATATAACTGGGTAACGACTCGCCAGAGGCTGAAATGGTCTCTATAACAGATACCCATTCCCTATTACCATCCTGTCGTAGAAATGCCTCCTTTTCACTGACCGGAATGAGCACATAAGATCTTTGAATAGCGCCCATACAAAAGCCCTTTTCATCCATATTGTATATATCTTCAGTCTCAATATTGTATTTCTGACGTAAAGAGGCATAGAGTTCGAAATATTCGTTAAGGGTCTCTATTTTGAGAGTTGCAGAAGCTCGCGTTCGATCAAGGCCGCGTGCTATAACACGCTTGATTTGAGGATTTCGACTTAATAGTCTATGATGCCAATGCAGTCCTAAAGGAGGGTCTTTGCCCTGTGGCTGTGGGCATTTTCGGAGGAGAATAGCAATAGCAAATTGACGAATTTGCTTCAAACCAAGTGATAATCCCCATTTGTAATATTGTATGACCCATTTCACAATGGTTTGCTCCTCTATAGGCGTTAGGAGCTGTTGTTCTGCTCCTGCAAGTCTTTTTGACTTTGTAGCTCCTCTGAGGCGTCGAGTAATGGTAGTATGGGCACAGTTGTAGATTTTGGCAGCTCTTCGTGCGGTTATTTTGGTATCTTGTTGGCATGCGCGTACAGCATTTTCAATGCGCTCTTGCTTGCTCAAATTAGCAAATGCGTCAGCCATATTGAAATAGAATGTAGAACTAAGCTTTAGAAGCAATGTATCAAAAGCTCACTGCTCTGCGATAGATATTCGTAGAATGGCGACGAGCTGAAATTGGTGGCTTAAAATTTTGGTATGAACGGAGATATCGGCCCTAAAGTGGTGCAAATGGCCGTATGGTGCACAAGACCGTAAGTCACGTTACTAGCTTGCTTGGCTCCCCACTTACATTACTTTTGCCTGATACCATAGTAGTATCCACGAGTAGAGTAGCAACGGACTACTACTGCCAGCAACACTAAGTACTAGCCAGGTACGAAGCCGTTATGTAAGCCTTGGCAGCCTGCTCGAGACACTGTAGTATCTCGTATCAAATCTTTTGTGGTACAAACACCCCCTGGCCATTGCACAACTTCATCATGCCCACTCAGATGCCATCTGCTGAGATCCCTCTGACGATTTCTCCTTCACAGCAGAATCTGCGTCTGCTTGAGCTGCCACCCGAATTGCTCGATTTGCTGTCCGCTCCACATCCACCCAGGTGTGTTGCGCCACCTGTTGATGGCCTGACCTTTAATTAACTCCTTGAGGAAGACTGTACTTCAAGTCTTCTCGCCCAGGAGCTTCGAAGGCCCCGTCTGTGCCGTCAAATGCTGCGGAAAAGGCAGCTGAGCATCTTCATCTCTGTACTCGGACTCAGTCGTATCAAGTACGCCAGGTCTCGACATCGAATTCAGTTTATGTGATTGAGCCTTCAAGTGTTGGCCCTGCATCTAGACATGGCGATGATATCATGCAGTTGGGCGAGTCGCTAGCACAGCCTTCAAGCGCCATGGCTGCGATCGCAAAAGTCGACACGATGCTCGAGCTGCTTCCAGTCTCGCACGACGTAAAGCTCATGCTGGAGCGCCTTTTGCCTCTCTACACGGCGCCTGAACTATTGTCTAGCGAGGAAGAAAAGTCACACTTCCTGTCGCAGTCAACGGCCGCCTCAAAAGCTGCCCTGGTCTGCGACATCCCTGCTCCTGACTTTGCAATCGACCAAGCTTGGCGCGATCTCCTGGCATTTGAGTTCGAAGGGCGATGCGTGAGACCTAGTGCTTCGACACTGTTGGGTGTATGGCAGTCCGTCATCAATTGGGTCACTCTAGAACGATTGGACCCGACTGGTGACATCAATTTCAGAGGCTTTTTTGCAACAGAGCAAGCCCCTTCTATCGCAGCCGCGGTTGCGGAAGCCATCTTAATCAGTCTTGAGCATGATAAAATACCTAGCAGCACGGTCTCCTCCATGCATCTGGACCGGGCGAAGGTAGTTCGCTGGATCGGCATGACCCTGCTGCAAGCCACGTCGGAGAGACTAGATTTAAATCTACAATTGTTCAAGGAAGACTATGTCACCCAGTGGCAAGATCTGCTACCAGAAGCGTGGAGGGAGGATGCCGTATTGAACAAGCTGCCAGCCGGTAGCTACGCTATCGAACTCGTGGAAGGGCAGGAGACGATCTCGATTGGCTTAGAGGACTCTGGATCCAAAACAACACAAACCGCTACGTCTGAAGCGGCAAAGGCAACATCGGGAAAGAGGAAATGGCACGAGAAGTTCAAGGCGCAGAGGAAGGAGATAAAGAAGTGAGCATTGCTGCGGCAATTGCGGCTTATTTCTCGTTCTGTTATTGACAGTAATTTTCTGCTCTCCGGTCGTGACGCAGAATGCTTCATGCGACAAATTCTAGCACCGCTCAAACACCCTGTATAACCCCTTCAGGTTCGCCACCTCGACCACACCCCTCAATAACCCCTCGGTCGCGACCAGCCTCGCCCGAAAAGCCGGGAACAGTACATTTTCCAGACTCCAGGTCAGCTGCTTCCTCCTCTTCGACAATTCATCATTCGCTCCCTCTGCGCCCGCCGTCGCTTTCCCAGTGGTAGGCAGCTGCTCTGGAATATAGAATGCAGCCAGTTCTGTCAGAAAAGTCTGGAAGCACTCCTGCTCATCCGTCCAGTCTACAAAGGGACCCAACCGGACGAGAAAGCGTGGCAACTTCGCGAGCGAAGGCATATATCCTTTCAGCAATAGAGGGAGAGATTCCAACTCTCCATCTTCAGAGACCTCGATACAGAAATACTCGCTCAGCATTTCCCGACGGGAAAGGAGCTGTCTCTGTACTGCTTGGGCGATGTGTGAAGCATCGACCTGCGCCTCCTCGCTCCCCTCTTGTCTGGCATTTTCGACCTCGGCTTCCGCTCCAATCATTAGCAGATCAATCAATTTTGGTGCCGGATCAAGCACTATGCGGCCAAAATTACCGAAGTCGGTCAGTCCGACCTGGTAGAAGAACTCATTGGATATCAGTCCATAATCAACGAGAAACAGCTTGACTCCTGCTTGGATTGCGCTCAATCGTCGCCGCTCGTCTACAAGTCCGACATATGTGTGTGAGGCGAAGACTTCCGTTAATCCTTCGTGCATTGCGTCTCGTACTTCACTCCGCAATGTCTTGATGGAAGTGAGTCGGATCTGGACTGGCTCACGGTTCGTGGTCTCGTAGGTCATGCCTTCCATCATTCCGCTTGCAGGTTGAGTGGGCGAGCCTTCAGCGCCTGCAGATGGGAGCATGGATGTGATCTTCCGCATCTTCGAGTCGGTTCGCACTAGGTTGTTTTCGTAAGGCCTTTTGGTGGTAGCCGGCGTTTTCGGTGCATTGGAGCGGCGCTCTTGCAGTGGGCTTTCGCTGTTTTTGTCATTTCGGATGGGTGTTTGAATAGTAGGTATGTTCACGCCAGGGAGCAAGGACTGTGCGAAGAACGTGCGGCTGGTGTCTACTTTCGCCAATCTGGTCTTGATTTCATCGCAGACCAGTTCAATGACTTCGTCTTCGTTGAGGAAGTGTACCTCGCGCTTCGTTGGGTGTACATTAACGTCGACCCTCTTTGGTTCAACCTCAAGGCTGAGATAGACGAATGGATGGCCTCCTTTGGGGAGGAACATGGAGTAAGTCTGCTCGATAGCTTTCTTTATGGCGGATGACTCTACGGAACGATGGTTGATGAAGAGGAGGATCGTGGTGCGCTTGACGTGGTAGTTGGCATTGCTGGTCCATCCTGATGCCTTGAATCCCCACTTCTTGTCCTCGATGTTGAAATCTATCAGCTCGTTCCCGATCGCACTGCCGTGGATCTGTTTAACTCTGTCCACAGTGGAAGCATTTGCCTGAACCGAGATCCCAGAACCGGCGTCTCCATGCTTCTTGATGGAAAAAGCCACACCTGTGCAGTGCACAGCGTATCGTCCAACTACGTCGAGGATCTTTGCGTATTCCTCACTTGCTGAACGAAATGCTCGCCGCCGGGTTGGAATGTTGTAGAAGAGATCCTCAACCTGTATGATACCTTGAGCCTCTGGACCAGAGAAAAAGCAGTAGGGTGGACTTACAGTGATCTGGGTTCCACCACGTCCGGCGCATGGCTTTGGTTCTGCACTCTGTCCTGGTTTTGCTGGAACAAGCTTCCCATCCGCATAATGAGCCTGCCAGGCACAGCTGGATCCAACAGTCTTTGTTGTAACTTTGAGATGTGCGATGTGACTGATGCTCGCCAATGCCTCACCACGAAAGCCGTACGTCCCGATTGACTCGAGGTCTTTGAAGGCCTTCAATTTTGACGTAGTGAAACGCTCACACAATATTGACATGTCGTCTCTCTGCAGGAGGGTCAGTATTGAGGGCATGTGCTCTATTGCTCCCAACCTACATCAATACCATGCCCATTATCAGTAATTTGCAGTAACTTTAAGCCACCTTCTTTGACAAGGACCTCAATAGAAGTAGATCCAGCATCAACAGCATTCTCCAGCAGCTCCTTCAAGGCATGCATAGGAGCGACGATGATCTCGCCTGCCGCAATCTTGTTGACAACATCTTGATCAAGAGCCTTGACCAAGGGTCAGTCATCATTTTCTGCATGTAAATGTTGTTGTCATGGCATGCCTTGATTCGTCGAGGAGCTTGAAGGAGAGGAAGATCTGCTTCCGCCGCTGTACGCTTTGTGCCTCGAGATTCGGCATCAATATCCATAGCCTCAGTCATTGTGGAAAGCTCGGGAACGAGTATAATAGTTGCTTGTACATAAGATGATTCAGTTTTTCACTACGATAACTTGATTGTTAAACAAGGGAGAGTCGCTGTTCACTTTGAGTAAGTGAGTGACATCCAGTAGGAGCCCAGAGGCCCTTAGTGGAAGTACGTTGGGGGCATTGGAGGGCGAATTTTAGGTGCTATCCCTCAGATATACAGGGTCAACCCCATCCCCCATGTGACTAAATCAGCGAGGGGTTGCTGCTAGGTACCAGCCAATGACTCAATGAGGATCTACCTTGTGAGAGCCGCAACTTACACCCTCCAACTTCTGCTGTACCATTAGAACTCAACGCTTGCTTTACAGTGTCTTGACCAACGCCAAATTAACATTGTGATATACATAGCTAATCCTCGATTGTCTCTGATCTTTCGCGATCACGGAATACTAGGGCGGTTCCTATTTGCCAACCCAGATCGCATACCCAAATTACTCCCCATATGGAGTCCCTCGATCGAAGCAGACAGTAATCCGACAAAGTCTGAGAGCTTACATCCCAAGCCTGCAGACATGGCGATGAACTATGTCACTTTCAACCAGGACTACAGCCATTTGGCCGTGGGTAAGTCCATTTAGCGCTGCGGACGAAACTTTCGCTGACCAGGAAAGGAACATCTCGGGGATTTCGCATCTTCACCACGGACCCTTTCTCCAAATGCTTCGAGACCAAGGAAGGTAACATCGCCATACTCGAGATGCTCTTTTCGACCTCGTTGGTCTCTCTTATTCTCTCGCCCCGCCGACTACAGATCACGAATACCAAGGTCAGTCTGAGCAGACCATCGAGGGGTACTCGCAAAGACAGGAGCTGATCACATCTTACCTACAGCGACAATCAACTATATGCGAATTGACGTTCCCAACGACGGTTCTGGCAACCAAGATGTCAAGAAAGAGGCTCGTAATTGTACTTGAACATCAAATATATCTCTACGACATTCAGACGATGAAGCTTCTATACACGATCGAAACATCACCAAATCCAGCCGGTAAGCGTTTCCTGCAGCACATCACATTATGACAATGCTGAAACATCTTAGGAATTTGCGCGCTGTCTCCGTCTTCGGAGAATTGCTACCTTGCATATCCTCTGCCCCAAAAATCTGCAGCATCGTCCTTTGCCCCCCCGTCACATGCACCACCGGGTAGCTCTCATGTTATACCAACTTCTGGCGAGGTTCTCCTTTTTGATACTGTGAAGCTCGAAGCTATCAATGTCGTGGAAGCTCATCGGTCGCCCCTGTCGTGTATGGTCCTGAATAATGAAGGGACGATTCTAGCTACTGCGTCTGACAAAGGCACGATTATAAGGGTTTTTTCTGTTCCAGATGCTCACAAGCTGCACCAGTTCCGGAGAGGCTCAATGCCTTCGCGTATCTTCAGCATGTCGTTCAACATCACCTCCACTCTACTCTGTGTTTCATCTGCCACGGATACTATTCATATCTTCAAGCTAGGGCCACAAACATCTTCCCCGGCAGCAGAGCCAATCTCTCCTTCCGGCAGGTCTCCTAGCTTCTTCGATAAGAGGCGGTGGAGTCAAGGGAGCGAGTCACCCGTGGAACCCAGCGACGATCTGAATGACTCTGAAATGACCTCGTCAGTGACTGCGAGAAAGCCAAATGGCACATTCATGGGTCTCATCCGACGAACCTCACAGAACGTCGGCACCAGCCTTGCCACAACTATGGGAGGATACTTACCTAAAGGGGTAACCGAGATGTGGGAGCCTGCCCGAGACTTTGCATGGATCAAGATACCCAAGATGAATAACTCGTCGACCTCTGGTTCTTTGAGGAGCGTTGTTGCCATGAGCAGTAATACTCCACAAGCAATGGTTGTTACAAGTGAGGGCAACTTTTACATTTTCAGCATTGATCTTGTGAAGGGTGGCGAGGGGGCTTTAACCAAGCAGTACTCGTAAGGCAATACTTGCTCGCAATAGTATCTGCTTCTTGCTGACGATTCCGATAGGGTGCTTGACATCAATGAGAAGATGGGTTCGTCGACCATGGACTACTAATCATGTCCACACTTTGCGCCTGAATTATTGAGATGGTTTGTTAACAGCGTTGGCGTCCGGAGTTTGCTACTATTGGCTGCGACACTGCCTTGTTGCCTCGAACATATGTCATGCTCTCTCTCTACTGTTTCTCTCTTGCTGTGACGGATACTTTGACGGATACCTTGACTCTGTCTCATATGGATCCTCGTCCACTCAGTGATATTTGTGGTGGGTTACAATAAAGCTTTTTGATAGTGTTCCTGGCTTCTATTCTTTGCAGTGACCTGTCAGACCGATCTTGTACCTATTTAAGGAACCGGAGGACCCTTTCGAAAGCCCTTTTTACCCATTTTGACCTTCGAATATTGGCACGTCTATCATGCCCAGTCGATAGCACTGAAGTCTGGCGGATCCCTCATTATCAATGTAGGTGTAGATGCCATAGAACCAGGCTCCACAATTGGCCCTATGACTGTAGCCACGAGCATAAGCGCTCTATGGTATCATCTGAATTTGAAACGCTTGCCACCTGAACGCCTGGTGCCGCATGTCCGTCATCATTCATTGCAACAATATTTTCTTCAGGATTCCACCATGGAATCGATGTCCATGCCACCAACCTCCCTCACTGTGGCGCCCGACTTCTCCCACACCGCTCGAAGGCTCACTTTGAACTCAGCCATTCTGACTCCAAACATCTTCAGCAATGTTGTTTGTCTCGAGTCCAAGATATCACCCTGCCTGCACACCACATAGCCCTGCTCACCTTCTCCCGTAACCTCTGGCTCCCCAGTCTCCTCCAACACAACCCTACCCTTCACAATCCTCGTCGGGACGCCCAATTTCCTCAGCGTAGGCTCAACCGCAACCGGAACCAGATCCTCCTCCCCACCCTCAACACCAAACTGCGTCCTCAACTCTCCTCTCGGAATCGTAAACCCCCTCTCCGTCCTCGTCCCCGCCCTCGCATAATCCACCTGCCGAAACCCGGCAAAAAACCCCTCAATCTCTGCCGGTTCCCGATCAGTAAACAACAACCCAACCTCCCCCCTCAGATACGGCGTCAACCCGCTCAGCCCGGCCGCATACTCCGTCTCCACTGTCGCCCCCAACGCATGAACCATCAGTTTCGTCTTCCCCATGAATATTCTGCTGCGGTCGCTCAGTTCGGCGCGGATGTTCTTGATGATGCTATTGCGCATGTTTTGGACGGAGAAGACCCAGATGTAAGGGTAGGTGTCGATGGCGCTTTGGATGCTGGAGTGCAGCCGCTTGACCAGCTCTTTGCGGTTTTTGGTCGTTTTGGAGGTGGGGACTACCCGGGCGCGTTTGGATTTCGGCATCGCGAGGGTGGGATAGAATAACGTGGCTCGATCGGATTTTATGCTGGGAATGTGTCTTTGTGGTTTTTGGTGGAGGTTTTGCTGGTGAATGTTGAGCAAAACGCACACGACTTTCTGGATATAAAACCAAGCAGCGGGAAACTTTTTGATGCCAAGATTTCCGGCACTCTTTTTAACTAGCCCCTTGGCATGAACATGTTTTGATGAACCAGTTTTCGGGAGATGGTCTGTGTAGGTTAGATACTATTCTATTATGTGAGTCTATCTTCTGTGGTAATGAATCATCTATTTGATCATATCATCAATCCCGGTTGTGAAATCTTTATCGTTATTTTCATCAAAGACCAGCCATTTACTGGCCAGTGGGAGAGCCTTGTACACACGGGATTTGGATGAAAACATGGGGATTTTTTGCTCCCCAGATTCTTTGAGCTTTTCTATCTCATCTAGTGCATTTTACTCATTCAATGTCATCTGCGTGCATCGCTGTATCTCCTTTTAAGTTGAGAAAGTCTTAGTAATAACGCTTATTTTTGAGCATCGCGCTAATATTCTACACATGGGATAGGAGTGATGTGGTCGCTCATCCGGGATGAAGTCTCTTTCCTAACCCTGGATGACCACAATTCAAAAGACGTTTACTTCGTCTTGATCTGTCTTAATTTGTCTCTTCCGCCTCTTCTTTCTTTTCCTCCTTTCTCTGTTTCAAGGTCATATTCTTAGGACATACTCCAATCCTCACATTATAGGTGTCCTACGATCTATCCTGGTCTTTTCTTCTCCTACAGAACCCGTTAATAACGTTCGCACGTCCTTTCATGGTCGCTGCGATGGGTAGTTAAGAGGTCGCTGTTACCGAATTGGTCGCACAAGAAGGGAGCATATAATGAGAAAGATATGGATGGTGGGTGTGAGAAATGCATCAGGAAGACTAAGAAATCAAGATGCGATATTGAAATCCTACGTTTTATACACCGAGAGTGTCCTACTAATTTTGTTGGAAGCAGGTTAACCCTGACGCTGTCTTCTAGCTAGCACCTTACTGAAATGTAGATTGACCATGATCAACTACAGGCTAAGCTGCATTAGCACTAACAGTAGCCGCAGCAGGCTGGTCCGCCACTGAGACCTCAGCCATTGAAGCTGCTATATCATCATCCTGGTTTAAATTGTATTCTTTTGTCCATTCTTCGTACCCATCTGGATACTTGGCGATCAGATACTTCATGGTGTTCAGAACACTCAAGACTAGTCAGCATAATACTTAGATCTGATCTGGAGTTGGAGTTACATACTCTCGTCTGAACCTTTTCGAGGATGAGTACGCTGCAGATGAGTGTAAATCAAATCGACTAAATCAGGTCAGACCATTGAAGCTGACAAGTATCCACCAGTTTTAACATACATCGAGTAAAGTGCATTTCGATCATCATGATCTTCCTCTGGAGCAGATACAGGGAAATGCTTTTGGTACGCTTTGATATATGACTTTCCGAACCTATATCGCAAGGCTCGCCAAGTGCCGATTTCGTCTGGATTGTTAGCCAGAATACAGGGTAAACAGTAAGGAGAGAGGGCTCATGGAGGTAGTGAAAGAGAAAAAGAGCTTGATGTCTTGAATCGGCAGACTGTTGGTAAGGAAGAGATGATCCTTACATTCATTATGAGCCCAGAAAACGCATGCATCAAACACGATTGGCTTTCCGGTAGCGTTTTCTGTGCAGCAGTTCCCATACCACAGGTCGCCATGTATCAAAACAGGTTTGATGGAATTGAGGACGGTAAGCGGTCTCAATAGTCGAGGAATGACTTTTTCATAAAGCTGCTCAGTCAGCTTTTCCAATTCTTCGCTCGGCCCCTGTACATTTCTCTCGAGGTCCAGCATCCTCTTCATTCCGCGTTGGAAACATTCCTCCCAGGTATCACACCACGTGTTGTCCTGTGGCAACGGACCCATATAGGTGGTGATAGGGAACCCGAATTTGCCAGGAGACTGAGCCAGTGAGCTTCGATGTAGCCTGGCAACGTTTGCTGTAAAGCTCTCGATCTCCGGGAGTTCTTCAGTCATGTCACTAGTATTAGTCAGAACGTGTTGCAACGGCTGCCGCTGGATATAGTACAAACTGGAAGTCGCAAAGGAAGAAATGCATCCCTTCAATGTCTTTGTAAGTTCCCCAGGCATAGGGCTTGGGCACGAAAGCAGGCGCAATAGCGTAAAGTGCGGACATGCTCTCAAATTCGCCATGCATCATTCGACGGCCTTGCTCATCCAAAGCAATTTTGACGAAGAAAGACTTTGGTTTTCCATCCGCCAGAATGGTTTCGAGATGCGCGGTTTGAGTCCAGAAACTGGAGCCATGGGGAGTTATGTTAACGACTTGGCAGCGCTCTGGCAGTTCTAGGAGAATAATGAGATGAGGCACGCGAAACAGGAGAGAGTTCAACTGTACTAGAAATTATGCTCGGATCTGCCACCTTGAATGGATTAGGTCCAGTTCGCGGCGGTGGTACATAGCCATCACTGGCGTCTGTCACATCTGGCATCTTTTGATAATAGAGAGGCTGCTGTAAAAAGGCCTATAACTCGGGCACTACTCGAACTGGAGGGCTGCGTGTTGTGTCGACACAAACACGAAGTCGATCTATCAATTGGAACGCATCAGAAGCTCCATTGAAATCTCTACCTATTAAAGCAGTTAGTTACCCCACTTTGGTTTGAGCATGTGCACCAAAAGTCCTTAGTTATTGAAAGTCAGCACTACTACTTGTAGGGTGCGCCATTACTAGTTACTAGTACTGCCGGCGAAAGGTATGGCGAAGTTAAAGCGGCAATTTCATAAAGTGTGTAAAAAGGTGTGCCATGCTGGCCGAAATAGCGGCCAGCTGAT
>QQTW01001461.1_pt1 | contig 16561 bp, 14 predicted proteins | sample 1904831 | NCBI WGS metagenome assembly QQTW01 (sample SAMN09435610, study PRJNA476489) | Subsurface metagenome, whole genome shotgun sequencing project. | reverse complement strand
ATAAATGGCGAACCTTGTGGATAACCAGGCATTGGTATCACTTCGTTCATGCCTGCAACTCCTGGTGTTGGATCGATATTTTCAAAAAATTCTGAGGGTTTTGCTCCTTTTGGCAAGCGAAATCTTGAATTAGCCGAATTTTGCAGGATTACGCCTAAATAAGTTTCTTTATCAATTCCTAGTAACTTTTGGCTTGCATCTGCGCCTGTGGTTAGGTCTGAATTAGTTCCGTGTACGTTACTATTTAAAGTAGTTAGCCCGTGAAACCAACCAATTGCAGCATTTCCACTCCAACCGTAGGGATACGCTTCGTGAGTAAAGGAAGATGGATTTTGCGAAGGATTATTGACATTATCTCCGGTAGAATCGAAGTTACCAGGCGACCATGTTAGTAATTGTGTATCCACAGCTTTTTCTAAAGCTTGGGCATCGGGAAGATATGCTTGTTTGTTGTCTGCTTTGGTATAAACAACCTCGCCTGTACTAACTTTTAAGGGGTTAACTCCTGTTTGCCTAAACCAAGCGGCGGAGTTACTAGCTAATGCCAAAATTAAACCAGTATCTAAATCGTTATTTGGTGCGCCTTCCAGGATACGGCCGCTTTTGCTATCTACTGCTGCATGACACGCCGCGCAAGTAACGCCGACGCGAATTTTGCCTTTGTGAATTACAGTTTGAATGCCTAATGGTACGAGAGAACCTGTAGCTACGTCTAAGCCTGTATTTAGTACAGTTCCTTTTTTAAGAGCGCGATCGCCCACAACCATATCTCGATCTAAAGTAACTTGCAAGTTGGTTGTATGTTTGCCTTTGAGAGATGCGATCGCTTTTGCTAAATTACCAATATTCAACGGCCCATTCAATATCCCCGTTACATCGGTAAAAAACACTTCGTTTTTAAATGTTTCGCTGTAAAATGCTTTACGCCCGACTGATAATAAGCGATCGTCTATAGCAACTGCGCCGTTTTCTGGAGCTAGTTTTTCCCTACCCTCATCGGTTTGCAACAGTTTTGCTGCTTCGTCTTTATCTACTGTACGACCTAATAGATCGTAACTACCAACGCCTGAAGGTGCAGACTGGGTAACGGGTGTATAAGTTTTACTTAGGCTGGAAGTACCAGGAATAATTAGTTCTATTTGGTAGGCTAAAAAACCAACGAGGATAATTATAGAAAGTATGACAACTACAATCGAGCGCAACCGCATAATACCCCGCTAACCTACCACTAGCACGCACTTTAAGGCGATCGCTGCTATTTATCGTCTGTCTGAAGAAAGAAACGATTTTTGTAAAGTTTATACAAAACTAGCAAGGTGCGATCGCCCATTAACTTAACTATTCTCACCAAAGCGGTAGCCTTTACCATACACTGTATGAATTAATGGCGTTTCCCCAGGAGCTTCAATTTTGCGGCGTAAAAGGCGAATTAAAGCTGCTAATACATTACTACTAGGTTGTTCGCCCTCCTCAGACCATAAGTGTTGATAAATCTGCGCGTGAGTTAGCAATTGACCGCTATTTTCAATTAAATACGCTAGTAATTGAGTTTCTTTTTCTGATAGCTCAATCGTGCGCCCTAGACGATAGCCTAGCTGGTTTTCACAATCTAATTCCAAATCTGCCACCTTTAGCCGTTGGGATAGCGCTGTGGCGCTGTCAGATGCCGAACGACGCAATAACGCCCGGACTCGTGCTAGTAATTCCCGCAGTTCAAAAGGCTTAACTAAATAATCATCTGCTCCCGCATCTAATCCTTGGACGCGATCGTCTATCGTATCCTTAGCTGTGAGAAACAATACCGGGGTAGCTTGTCCCGCCTGTCGCACTTGTTGGCAAATTTCTAACCCCGTTTTGTGGGGTAGCATCCAATCTAAAATTAGCAAATCGTACTCGCTTTTAATTGCAAGTTTGCTCCCCGTTGCACCATCATAAGCTACATCAACGCTATAACCTTCACGCTTTAGCACTCGACTGAGGGGATCTGTTAATTCAACTTCATCATCAACTAGCAGTATTTGCATTTTCTAGGCGATCGCATTTGGGCTATTATTATGCCCTACGCTTGAATATACCAATTCTTCTTAATTATGCTGACTGTCGCACTGCCCAAGGGCGCACTCTTAAAAGATAGCATCCGCTTATTGCAATCAGTGGGACTAGATTTTAGTGCTTTTCTCGATTCCACCAATAGACAATTACAAATTTCCGATCCCACAGGGATAGCAAAAGCTCTACTCGTTCGCGCGCAAGATGTTCCGGTATATGTAGAATACGGTCAAGCGCAACTAGGCATTGTTGGTTACGATGTACTGAAAGAAAAACAGCCACAAGTTGCTAACTTAATCGATCTGCAATTTGGGCTATGTCGGCTATCGGTAGCTGTTAGACAGTCAAGCTTGTACCGCTCGGCTTTAGAATTACCTCCTCATGGTCGAGTTGCTTCTAAATTTGTCAACTGCGCTAAAGATTATTTTGATAGCCTTGATTTGCCTGTAGAAATTGTGCCGCTTTATGGTTCGGTAGAATTAGGCCCAATTACTGGAATGTCTGAAGCAATTGTCGATCTTGTTTCCACCGGGCGAACTTTACAAGAAAATGGCTTGATTGAAATTGAAACATTATTTATTAGTACGGCGCGGCTAATTGCTCATCCCTTGAGTTACCGCCTCAATACAGGTAATTTGCATCAGTTAGTCGAGCAAATGAGGCAGTTACTCGTTAAAGCGTGACACAAAATGATGTAAATGCCCTAACTAAGAAGCTAGTTAGGGCTTAATAACCGATTGCTTTTTTATCAATAGACCTCTAGCTTAAGTCTAAAAAGTTTTCTCTTTAATCGACTTGAGCCTACTTTAGCTATCAGCCTGGGGTTTTAACCCTAGGCGAGCTAGGGGACTTTTGCAAGATATCTAATACATTGGACTTCTGGCAAAATTATAAAAAAGTTTTCTTCAGTTAACTTCAGCCAACTTAAGCAATTAGCAAGCGGGTTTTAAACTTAGGCTGGTTAGGGAGGATTTCAGTTAGTGGGTTGAATTAGTATTAATTAACTTTAATTGGCGCAGCAGTGTAAGGTCTTCCGGTGCTAGAAACTTTTGTAAATTAGGTTGATTGAGTAAAGCGATTTCTGACTGGCAAGATTGTTGCAAAATTTCTATACAGCGATCGCGCTGCGCTCCTGGTTGTATATTTTTAAGTAAACCAACTGCCATAGTGATTTTTGGCACAGTATTACGCATTTCTTGTTGTAGTTGCTGGAGAACTTCTTCTCGCTCCTCAATATACTGCTGGAGTTCAACTACTTTTTTCTGTAAGTTTTCCGCACGTTCGCGTTCGGTTTGATACTGCTGCATAACAACTTTTTGTTTGTTAAACCGCGAAGTAATAGCTCCTAACAACTCCGCTCTTGTAAACGGTTTGGTTAGATAGTCATCCGCGCCTAAGTCCATTCCGTGACGAATATCTGCTTTATCTACCATAGCCGTTAGAAAAATAAATGGAATTGCTGCCGTTGCTGGAACTTGACGTAAAGCACTTATAACTTCATAACCGTCAACTTCAGGCATCATCACATCGCAAATAATTAAGTCTGGTAGATGTTCTTGCGCCCACATTGCACCCATAAATCCATTTTCTGCTCCTACCGCCTCAAAATCTTCCGCTTCAAGCAACTCTAAAATATTTGCTCTTACTGCTGATTCGTCTTCAATTACTAAAATTTTTTTCATTTGTTTATACTTATTGATTTATAAAGATAATGGCAATGTAACTGTAAACGTTGTCCCGACATTTAACTGGCTTTGGACATCAATCGTACCTCCATGTAAATCTACAGATTTTTTCACGATCGCAAGTCCCAATCCCGTACCAGGAATGTTACTCACATTTTTACCGCGATGAAAAGACTCAAATAACTGCTGGCGATCTTCGCTCGAAATGCCAATTCCCCCATCTTGAATTGCAAAAATTACTTGCTGGCGATCGCAACTTAAATCAAAATTTACCTCTTTGCCTTGGGGCGAGTATTTCACCGCATTTGTGAGCAAATTAGTAATAATGTGTCGGAGCAACTTTTCATCTATAAGTCCATCAAGTTTGGCTAATTGTCCGCGAGTACAAAGATTAATCCGATGAGACTGGGTAGTAACTTGGACTTCTTCTACTAAATCGCGGCTTAATTGGATAATGTCTAGCAATTTTGGTTGGAACTCTAATTTACCAGCTTCAGCTTTGCCAATTAATAGCACATCATCTAGCAAATTAGTCATGTGTTTAACACTAGATTGAATGCGCTGTTGGTGTTTGATTTTTTTATCATCGCTCCATTTATGGCTATAGTATTCCAGTAATTCACTAGAAGATAAAATTGTCGCCAAAGGCGTGCGAAACTCGTGAGATGCCATAGTCACAAAACGGGACTTAAGTTCGCCTAGTTCTTTTTCTTTCTCCAATGCTTTGCGGATATCTGCTTCTACTCGCTTGCGCTCGGTAATATCGCGAATAATTGCCATCACTTCATTTTCTGCACTCACCGCAATTCGTGCTTCGTAGTCTAATAGATTGTCATCTAATAACAATTGATACTCAAGAATTTGCATATTTTTGGTAGTTAGAGCCAACTGCACGCAATCCATCATTGGATTAGCTACTTCTTGCGGAAAAACGTCAAATAAGCTTTTGCCTAAAAACTCTCCAGTCGGTAAAGGTAAACGATTGTTTTTTGCAGCTTTGAAATTAACAAAAATGCCTTCAAAACTAATGCGAAACATTGAATCGGGAATAGCATCGAGTAAGGCTCTATTCGTAGCTACACTCGAATTTAGGGCGTTTTCTACCCGTTTGCGTTCGCTGATATTAGTAGAAATGCCACAAACTGCATAAATTTCGCCTGCCGCGTCAAATAAAGGAAACTTAATTGAAAGGTAAGTATGCAATTCATCTTGATGAGGGACAACTTCTTCCCAATCTAAAGGGCTTCTAGTTTCTATTACTTTTAAATCGTTTGCCCGATAGATATCCGCCATTTCTTTAGGAAAGATATCATAGTCAGTTTTGCCCTTAATATCTTCCCTATCTACATTAAATAAAATTCCAAACCAAGCATTGATTGTGATGTATCTTCCCTGGAGGTCTTTAACATAAATTAAAGCTGTAGAGTTGTCTAATATTGCTTGCAAGCGTTGTTCGCTCTCTTGCAAAGCTAATTGACTATACCGATTTTCTGTATTGTCACGTATTACTTTAGAAAAACCGCGCAATTGTCCATTTTGGTCTTTTAAAGCCGTAATGATGGCATCAACCCAGATATGAGAACCGTTTTTACATACCCGCCAGCCTTCATCTTCAATTTGACCATGTACTTGCGCTAGGTTTAACAATTGTTCGGGCTTACCTGCGGCTCTGTCTGCTTTGGTATAAAAGCAAGAAAAAGGCATCCCCAATATTTCTGTAGATTTATAGCCCTTAATTCTCTCTGCTCCAGTGTTCCAGCTAATAATATGTCCTTCGGGATCGAGCATATAAATAGCATAATCTTTACCGCCCTCAACTAATAACCGAAAGCGTTCTTCGCTATCAGCTAAAGCCGCTTCTACTTGCTTGCGTTGAATTAACGCGCCTAGCTGAGTTGCCACTGTAGAAACAAGTTTAACTAAATGCTTGTCTTCGTCTCCTCCAGTAAACATAAAAAATACCAAAACTGCCACCACGCGATCGCTCTCTACAATAGGAATCCCCAAAGCCGACTTAAAACCAACTTCTAAGGCGCAACGCTTGCGTAAAAAAGATAACTCTGCGGCGGTAGAAACATTTTGCATCCACTCTGGCTGCTTTGCTGCCCAAACTCGTCCTGGCAATCCTATTCCTGGTAAAAATGTCAGGTTTTCGCTTTCCAGCCTGAAATTATCGACATTTTGGGTATTTCTATACCAAGCGGGACTGCATTCAAGCAAACGCTCGCCTTTGGGTATCCATGCTTCCCCAAACGCCCAACCCGTAAAGTCGCACACTAATCGCAGGGCAACTCCTAAAGCTGAATGAAAGTTTGCGGATTCGCCAATTGATTGAGTCATAGTTTGCAGAAAACGCACTTCTTCTTCTGCTTTGTGGCGAGTGTTGATCTCTTTGCGCAACAAGTTGTTAGCGTCTCGTAGTTCTTTAGTGCGTTCGGCGACGCGAAGCTCTAACTCATCTCTAGTGCGTTTTAGTTCGGCTTGAGCGATCGCGCGATCGCTGATATCGCGCACAATAGCTAAAACTTCATTTTCTCCATTGACTACTATTCTTGCTTCATAATGGCAAATAGCACCTTCAACTTGGAGTTGATATTCAAAAATTTGAGTTTCCCCAGTTTGTAGGGCTTGATTTACATAGTGCATCCTCTGGGTTATTACTTTGGGCGGTAAAATTTCACACTTATTATTTATAAGGTGGTTGTCAGTACTTGTTTTTGCTGGCAAATAATCTAAACAATTGCCATCTTTATCAATCCGCAGCATTAAATCGGGGATGGCATTTAATAAAGCGCGGTTTTTAGCTTCGCTTTCGCGCAAAGCAAACTCAGTATGCTTGCTCTCCGTAATATCAACGATGTAATTTCTAATTAAACCGCTAACGGCAACATAATGTACTGATTGAGAAAATATCTTGCTGTCAATTTCTACTTCCCGAACAAAAAATGTTTCTCGACCATTTTTGACAATTGGTACTATCTCCTCTAATAGTGGGTGTTGCAGTTTAGTCTCTTTAATAGTTGGAAACTGTACTAAGGCAGAGGGATTAATATAAGTAATATTTCCCTCTAGGTCGATTTCAATAATTGGACTTGTAATTGGTTCGGGGAAAGATGCTAATTTGATTAGTGCCGCGTCGCTGTAATTTGCGAGTTCTCTTTCTACTCCTATCAGGGTGCTAGAGATCGCTTCTGCTGTAACTTCTTTTTCTCTATCTTTTGGGAGGATTTCTAAGGGATTAGCCGCTATGTAGTAGCAAGCTTTTACATCATCAGCAAAAACAATTTCGTCTTCATGGATAAGTTCGCGCTCGAAACAATGTACGCCGTTGACTCTTAATCCATTGGTACTGCGGACACCTTTTAAGTTACCGTCAACGAGCCGAAACAAATGTGGATGAGCTTCTCCTCGTGCCAAAGTAGCGTGTTGCCTTGATACCAAGTTAGAGTGAAGGACTATTGAGTTTGTGGAATTACGACCAATTGAATAAGTAATATTTTCTAGGCTGATTGTACGTTTGCCTTGATTATCTTCAATTACAAGTAAATGTTTGACTTGCTCTGTTTCCTTCTCTGGCACGGCTCTTTAGGATTTTTGCGATGTGTAATTTTAGTTTGCCCATTTTGAAATGAAAATACACACTCCTAACAAATAATAAAAATATTTTTTAGTAATTTTTTCTTCTAGATACTAATATCCCTCTCTAGATTTAGAGAGGGATAAGCTTTTATATTTAATCATCACCAGAAAAATTTTACGCTTGAGGAGAAATACTGCCAATTTGAGTAGCTTTTGCCTTTGCAGAATTCTGCCATAGAGCTTTAAATTTAAGGCTAAGTTTTTGGCGCAGAGTTTGCCGCTCGATTCCTAAAGATTTATCGTAGCTGGTATAGCATTCTTTATAACGACCCAAATGATTTAACGCTGCACCCCGAAATAGCCAAGCTTGGCTGTCGCTGTTATCATTTTCTAAAGCGCGATCGCAGCTATCAAGCGCTTCTTGATAACGATCGAGATGAATTAAAACTACACCTCGCAATACCCAGGCTGCATTATTTTGAGGTTGAATTGCTACAGCTTTATCGAGGTTAGCAAGAGCTTGTTCGTAGTTGCCTAAATTTGCTTGGTCGTTACCTATTACGAACCACTCGTTAGTAATAGACTGACCGTTAGAGATTTTATCGTTATTAGCAATAGTAGTAATTGTCATGGTTTGTTAACTTTATTGGTTATAAATGAACTACAGGCAAAAAATATTAAAAATTGGCAAACTTATAGTTTAGTTTTTTAATCAGCAACAGTAAAGCTGAGAAATATTTTTTTACGTTGTACTGCTTAAACTTCTATAACTAATTAATAGCAGCTTAAACCGCCGTTGCAACACAGTATCTTTACTGAAATGAATGTAAAGTTATTTTGCCTTAGCTAGTTCAATCTGAGGACTGCAAGTTTAACGGCTTTTGCCCTGGAACTACCAAAACCTTATCAACGCGATTGCCGTCCATATCCATCACCTCAAAGCGCATTCCATCCCATTCAAAATGATCGGCGGCGTTAGGAATGCGCCCTAAATGGGTAATCACAAAACCGCCCAAAGTCTGATAACTACCGCGATGTTCGCCTTGAGCATCACTAACGGCAAAGATTTTAAAAAATTCATCTACGGGTAACATTCCATCAAGTAGCCAAGAACCATCTTCGCGTTGCACGGCTTGCGGATCTTCTAGTTCGTCCGCAGAAGGAACATCCCCCACAATTTCTACTAATATGTCATTTAAAGTAACTAAGCCTTGAATTACACCGTATTCATCTACAACAAGCGCCATGTGAGTACCCGTTTGTTTAAATAACTCCAGCACTTTTAAGCCACGAGTGCTTTCGGGTACAAATACGGGCTGACGTAAAGAAACTGTTAAGTCTAATGCTTCCCCCGATAAACTGCGGGCTAATAAGTCGGTAACGGGCATAATACCTAATACGTTATCTAAACCACCCTGGCACACTGGAAAGCGCGAATTGGCGCTATCCATCATTTTTTTACGATTTTCCTCGGTGGTGTCTTCCAAGTCCAACCAGACAATATCCGGGCGCGGTGTCATTAAAGCACTAACGGGGCGATCTCCTAATCTAAATACGCGCTCTACCATATCTTGTTCGGCTTCTTCAAACATCCCAGCTTCTGTACCTTGCTCGATCAAAACTTTGATTTCTTCTTCTGTTACTTGCGGTTCGGTAGATGGGCCTATTCCTATTATCCGCAATACTAAATCTGTAGAAGCACTGAGGAGATGGACGACGGGAGACGCAAAAGCAGCGATCGCGCGCATGGGCATTGCTACGGTAGCCGCAATAGATTCAGGATTGTTTAAAGCTAGGCGTTTAGGAACAAGTTCCCCCACAATTAGCGACAAATAAGTAATTGTCATTACCACAAGACCGAAAGACAGCCCTTGACTATAGGGTGCTAACCAAGGAATTTGATTGAAATTCTCTGCTAGTTTTGCGGAAATAGTCGCGCCCCCAAAAGCACCCGCTAGAATGCCAATCAGGGTAATTCCCACTTGGACGGTAGACAAAAATCTATTAGGGGCTTCGGCGAGTTCCAGGGCAACTCGTGCTTTTCTATTGCCTTGGTTTGCCATGTTTTGCAGCCTTACTTTCCGCGAGGAGATGATTGCCATTTCTGACATAGAAAATATGCCGTTAGCAACGATCAAGAGGAAAAGGAGCAGAATTTCTAAAGTGATAGAAGACATTTTTTAAATTGCCGCTATTTTTGGCAAACTGGGCTTAATAATTAGTATCTAAGATGGAATTAAGAGCAAGTACAACTTAAGGGTAATTTTTTACATAGTAGATAAGCAATTTAAGGGTGAAACGATCGGGTCAAAACTAGCTAAATCTATACCTGCTCTATGAGCTACTAAAACTCCAATTGCTTCTAGATAGGATTTTACTCCAATTGCTTTAATGCCTAGTGGTGCTGGGGGGACTTGCATTTGGGTGTGATTGTCGCTGACAGTAATTATTTGAGTCTTGCTATTACATAAACTTAAAATAGCGCTACCACCACAAGCCGTTGCAGGGACGATCGCGGCATTAACTTCTTTTGCCCAAATATCGCTGCTAACCGATGCTTCAGTAACAAAACTAGGGGCGCGACTTAAACCAACAAGCACGCTGGGTAAAAAAGTATAACCTAATTCTTCGGCTGCCGAGCGCGGTGATATGTTTGGATCTAGGGGCAGTGGTAATAAGGCTGGGGCGTGAGCGCAAGGAATTTTGAAGTCCCTCACTATTAAGTGACTAATAACCGCTTCTGCCCCCGCTAAGGGGTCTACTCCTTGCCCGTGACGGTATTGTTCTAGAGCCTGGCTATCGATATCATCGGGGAAACGGGCAACAACGGCGATCGCTTCTGCGCCTATATCAATTAAAGTTTTCGCCGCTCGTAATAAGCTATCGGGATTTTCTAGCGTTCCCCAACTTGCACCCGATTGTGAAGTTCTTAATTGCACGTTTAAAGGGGCATCGGTAATTACATAATCCGTTAGAGATAGTCCTAAAGTTGCTCTAGCGGCATCGGCGGCTTGCAGTTGCCGGATTCGCAATTCTAGTTCGATTCCCCGGTCGAGAATTAACCCAATCTGATTTTGACGCACCGGACGTAAACCCCAGCAGGAAGAAGCAAATTTGTCAAGTCCATAACCTTCAACGTAAAAGGCATTAGGTATAGACCAGTATAGTTGAGCGCCATTGAGAACATTAGGATGAGTAATTAGGCGATCGCATACTGAGGCAATGGCACGAGCAACGGGTAAGGCATCTCCCGCATAACCGCCGATCGCTGCTCCAACTCCAGTTGGTACAATTAAGACAACAGTGTAAGGATGATTCACGCGGATGGCGATTCTTTAGTGACAACAGCTTCTACAGTTGCCGTTTGCGCGGGGATATTTACGGCGGTAATTGCCCAACGCAAGGGTTCTCCCTGTTTTGCTAACTCTGCTTCAATAGCAGCATGGAGTTGGGCTGGGGTTTCTTCTAGATTTATTTCGGCGGTGATAAAGTGGGTAGTCATGGTAGAAGTTTTTACAGTTATTGTTGGAACTGACCAAATTGTAGATGATAAACTCGGTCTTCTTTTTCCGTCTCAATTTTTAAGTCCGAACGAGGATAGGCGACGCAAAGCAACGCATAACCTTGTTGTTGAAGTTCGGGGCTAATACCCATGCCTTCGCTTTGTTCTACACTTCCCTCGATAATTTGGGCAGCACAGGTAGTACAAACGCCAGCATTGCAAGAACTTGGCAAATCTATTCCCGCAGCATCAGCAGCTTTGAGAATAATTTGGTTCTCTGGCACTTGGATAGTATGAGTTGTACCTGAGTGGAGAATTTGAACGGTGTAAGTTTGAGGCATATAGAAACAATTTTTAAGTAGCGCCCTTACAGCTTTAAAAAGTAATTGTACCGCGATCGCATTCACATACACGGCTTAGAGATTTTAGTTTTAGAAGTAAGGTAAAAGCCGTATCATGACAAACCGTAATCATGTCATCCGCAGCGTTAATCTGGCAGTAGAAACAAATTAAAGAGAGGAGTTACAAGAATGCTTGAAAAATATCGCCAACATAGTCAGCAGAGGGCGGCATTAAATATTCCCCCCCTACCTTTGGATGCGGCACAAACTTCGGAACTATGCGAATTACTAAAAGCGCCACCAGTAGGGGAAGAAGAAACATTATTGCATTTATTGCGCGATCGCATTTCCCCAGGAGTAGATCCGGCGGCGTATGTCAAAGCTGGGTTTTTGACGGGTATTGCTAAGGGAGCAATTAGCAGCCCCTTAGTTTCGCCTACCTACGCTATCGAATTACTGGGAACAATGCTTGGCGGTTATAACGTGCGAAGTTTGGTAGATTTGTTGTCATCGGATAATCATGAAATAGCTCAGGCGGCGGTAACTGCTTTGAGTCCTACAGTCTTGGTATACGATGCTTTCCACGATGTTTTTGACTTAGCAAAGACTAATACTTATGCCAAACAAGTAATTGATGCTTGGGCGGAAGCTAAGTGGTTTACAAGTCGTCCTCCTTTGCCAGAAAAAATTACGGTAACGGTGTTTAAAGTACCGGGAGAAACAAATACAGACGATCTTTCCCCCGCGCCTCACGCCACAACTCGCCCAGATATTCCCATGCACGCCTTGGTAATGCTGGAATCAAAAATGCCAGGGGCGTTAGAAATTATTCAGGAATTAAAGCAAAAAGGGCATCCTGTAGCCTATGTAGGGGATGTAGTGGGGACGGGTTCGTCGCGCAAATCGGCAATAAATTCTGTATTGTGGCATATTGGGCAAGATATACCCTACGTGCCAAATAAGCGTTCGGGCGGGTATATATTAGGAAGTGCGATCGCGCCAATTTTTTTTAACACCGCCGAAGACTCTGGTGCTTTACCAATTCAATGCGATGTTTCCCAAATGGAAACGGGGATGATTATTACTATTTATCCCTACAAAGGCGAAATAACTAACGAATCGGGGGAAGTAATTTCTACTTTCAATCTCCAACCTGATACCATTGCTGATGAAGTCCGGGCTGGGGGACGTATCCCATTATTAATTGGACGCAGTTTGACAGATAAAATTAGAACGGCGTTAGGAATTGAACCTAGCCAGATATTTATTCGTCCTCGCCCGCCTGTAGATACCGGAAAAGGCTACACTTTAGCGCAAAAAATGGTCGGCAAAGCTTGCGGACTCGTAGGCGTGCGCCCCGGTACATCCTGCGAACCAATTATGACTACAGTAGGTTCTCAAGATACCACAGGTCCCATGACCCGCGACGAACTCAAGGAACTTGCTTGTCTTGGTTTTAGTGCGGATTTAGTGCTGCAAAGCTTCTGTCATACCGCAGCTTATCCTAAGCCTGTAGATATTAAAACGCACCATGAATTACCTGATTTTATGGCAGAAAGGGGCGGCGTTGCCTTGCGCCCTGGGGATGGAATTATCCATTCGTGGTTAAATCGAATGTTATTACCCGATACTGTGGGTACGGGCGGCGACTCTCATACTCGTTTCCCTCTGGGTATTTCTTTCCCCGCAGGTTCGGGTTTAGTAGCCTTTGCTGGGGCTTTGGGATTGATGCCTTTAGATATGCCAGAATCAGTGTTAGTGCGGTTCAAGGGTGAGTTGCAATCGGGAGTAACGCTGCGAGATATTGTCAATGCGATTCCTTATATAGCCATCCAAAAAGGCTTATTAACCGTGTCGAAGGAGAACAAAAAAAATATCTTCTCCGGGCGAATTATGGAGATTGAAGGATTGCCCGATTTGAAGGTAGAACAAGCCTTTGAACTAACTGATGCTACTGCCGAGCGATCGTGTTCGGGATGTACGATTAAGTTGAGCATTGAAACAGTATCAGAATATCTGCGTTCTAATATTGCCCTAATGAAAAATATGGTAGCGCGGGGTTATGAAGATGCCCGTACTATTATGCGCCGCGTTGCCAAAATGGAACAGTGGTTAGCAAATCCGGTACTAATGGAAGCCGATAGCGATGCAGAATACGCAGAGATTATTGAGATTGACTTGAACGAAATTAGAGAACCGATTGTTGCCGCCCCCAATGACCCAGATAATGTCAAACTACTATCAGAAGTAGCAGGGGATGCGGTGCAAGAAGTATTTATTGGTTCTTGCATGACAAATATCGGTCATTACCGCGCTACAGCCAAAGTATTAGAAGGCGAACCACCTGTAAAAACTCGGTTGTGGATTTGTCCCCCAACTAGGATGGACGAACATCAGTTAAAAGAAGAAGGAGTTTACAGCACTTTTGGCGCGGCGGGTGCGAGGACAGAAATGCCTGGATGTAGCTTGTGTATGGGCAATCAGGCGCGGGTAGGAGATGGAACAACAGTATTTTCCACTTCAACGCGCAACTTCAATAATCGCATGGGCAAAGGCGCGCAAGTTTATCTTGGTTCGGCGGAACTCGCCGCCGTTTGTGCAATGCTAGGGCGGATTCCGACAGTACAGGAATATATGGAGGTTGTGGCAAATAAGATTAATCCTTTTGCTGACAATTTGTACCGCTATCTCAACTTTGACCAAATTGCCAATTTTGAAGACGAAGGGCGAGTAATTCCCCTAGAAGAAATGCCCCGGATTGAGGACATTTTGGGCATTCCCGCAGGTACGCTGCGCTAGTTGATACTTTACTCTGGAAAAAGGTATGAACTGCCAAAGTGAGAGAGAATGCCAAGAATAATAAATAAGCTCAAATTTTCTAGCATTCTTTCTTGCTATTGGTGGCGATCTAAAAACCTGATATCTCTCATAAAAAATGAGATAGTGATAAAATAATATATAACAAGTATGACAATGCTACGGCTCAATAACGCCTTAGAGGCTACTGATATGAAATCTCTACAAGAATATATTACTGTTATTCATCCTGATGACAATGGTACTTTTGTAGCCTACGTTCCTGCTATACCAGGTTGCCATGCTTGGGGAGAATCGCCAGATAAGGCAACATCTGAATTGTTTTATGTATTCGAGATGATTAGAGAAGAATATGTAGAAGAAGGCAAATCACTTCCTTCAGATATCAAATTAACGATTGCATAATGCAGTCTAATTTACGGAAATATAAAACCAGGTTTCAATCTAGCTAAAATATTTACATAATTTAATTTTTTGTAAGTATTATAACTTGACCGTATTGCTCAGTACTCATAGCATAGATATAGCTAGGCAGTTAAGTATGTTCTAGGGGGATAACTAAATCCTGCTTCGCTCAACTTAGCTGGGGGGTTATATAGTGCCAATAAAAGCACGGGAAATGGAGCGAGTAGCTCAAAAGCTTGGATTTCAAAAAGCACGGCAGAATGGGAGTCACGCACGCTGGAAACATCCAGACGGACGGGCAACCACAATTCCAGTTCATGGGAACAATGAAATCGGAGGATGGCTGTTTAATGAAATTATTAAACAACTAGGAGTTACTAAAGATACATTTAACGATTTACTTTAAGCTAATTATCTTGGCTGCCTGGTCAATTCTATATAGTTATCCTTATTAGAACTTAAAAATATATATTCGCTTCCTAAATTTAGGAGGCGTTTTTGATAGTTATATAATTGACTGATGTTTTAACAAGTCAAAATGTAATAATTATTCAATCAATAATAAAATAATTGAAGTTTTTATAAACTTAGCTCTTACAAAATATAACTTGAAATAAAACTTCTAATGATGTGCGATATTTGTGGCAGCGAGGCAGCGAAAATTCGGAGAATTACTAGAACTTATGGTAGAGGCGAAGACTTGCTAGTTATTGAGAATATTCCTCTAGTAAGTTGTCCTCATTGTGGCGAAAGTTATTTTACAGCAGATACGCTTCACGAAATTGAACGTATCAAAATGAACCGCCATAGTGTGGCGGTGGAACGTCCGGTAGAAGTAGCTAGTTTTGCGTAGTAGAAAATGCAGTCATCAAGTGCGATCGCATATTCGCCCAATTCACACAACAGCCCCCTCTAACATCTGAATAATCCCTGTATTGGCATCAATTTCGACATCTAACCCAATGGGCAGCGTAACTATATTTTCTACGTGACCGATCGCCGCACCGTAATAAGCAGGAATTTTTAACGGTTGAATGTGTCCCCATACTACTTCTTCAAGGGTAAGCGAACCATAGTCAGCATCAGGGGTGCAGCCCGGACATTGCCCAAAAATAAAGCCTGCTAGTTTGTCAAATACTCCAGCAATTTTTAGGTGCGTCATTAAGCGATCTAGACGATAAATATTTTCGCCCGTGTCTTCTAAAAACAAAATTGCTCCAGCCATGTTAGGTAAGTAAGGAGAACCCACAATTCCCGATAACACAGACAAATTACCGCCGATTAGTTTACCTTTGGCAATGCCAGGAGTAATAGTTTGAATCCGATTTTTTACCTGCATCAAGCGATCGCTATCATCGCCATCTTTGGAATTTGCAATAGTTACAGTTTCCCCTGCAAACAATACGCGGCGGAAAGATTCTGTTTGAGAGGTACGCCACGAAGTTAAGCCATGAGGCCCGTGAAAAGTTATCAATTGAGTACGGGCATTAATTCCCAAAATTAGGGCAGTGATATCGCTAAAACCAATAATAATTTTCGGGTTTTGGCGGATAATTTCGTAATCTAAATAAGGTAGGATGCGACTGCATCCCCAACCGCCACGAATAGGTAGCAAAGCGGCTATTTGCGAATCCTGAAAAAATTGATTGATATCGGCGGCGCGATCTTTATCTGTTCCTGCTAAATAACCATAGCGATCGCAAACGTGAGGCGCAAGCTGAGGCACAAGTCCTAGACCCCGCACGGCATCTAAAACTATGCCTAGTTCTTCTTTAATAAAAGTAGCACTAGCAGGGCTAATAATGCCTACTACCATACCAGATTTTAGACGCGGAGGTTTAATAACACGAATGCTTGCTTTAGTTGCTTGTAGGGGCGCTAAGGCTGAAGCAGTAATAGCAAGTTGCAGAAAATGACGGCGACTTAGCATTTGATTGAGACAAACTTTTATCTTTGTACACCAAAATCGTTGCTTACTCCGTTGGCGATTGCAACTTACTTGCGTTCAAAAGCCGCAATCTCCTGGCGATCGGATTCTATTAATTGATTTAAAGCTACTAAAGCTGTAGGTTGGCAACGAACGTGAGTATCGATAAATAAACCAATTGCTTCTGCTATCAAACTACGCACTTGTTCCGGCGGTTGGGTAGCTGGAAAATCTAACCAGGTTGTACCTACCGTGA
>QQTW01001460.1_pt1 | contig 16561 bp, 21 predicted proteins | sample 1904831 | NCBI WGS metagenome assembly QQTW01 (sample SAMN09435610, study PRJNA476489) | Subsurface metagenome, whole genome shotgun sequencing project. | reverse complement strand
CCGAGATTTTCGAATAATAGTAATAACAGCATTTGACCCTCTCCGCTGGTAGGGATGACGACAGACGCAGCAAATTGCCCAAATTGCCGGTCCGGAACTAACCGATCCACCAATCATGATTGGGACGTTGATTTGGGGCAGTCAGGACGAGACGCTAGACTGGATGTGGCTTCATGGGTTTTGAGCCTGCGCGTTGGAAGCTTCGAAGGCCTACGTCATCTAGGGCGGTGCGAGGGTCAAATGCTGTTATTACTATTATTCGAAAATCTCGGATTGCTATGTGACCGCGCGTTCTACAGTCAATGATGAATCTATTGAGACTTGTAATAATATTTTGGAAGTTGACAGCAGATGCAAGTCACATGCACGGACGCTGGAGGTGCATCTCAGCAAACCTCAAGGCTAAGCGATCAAGCTCAAGCTCCAATCGACCGACTCAACGAACCCCACCATGTCAACCTCGGTCTGGCCTCCCATACCACCAGAGCGTCTCCTCCAAGAAGAGCAAGCGTCCCTCGTCAGTGCCCGCGCCATCCAGTCAAGGCCGTATACGATTGACTCTCCCAGCTAGGCACGAGAGCTCGATTGGCTGCTGGATTCGCTCAAGGGCCTCTTTGGATCTCTGCGCGAGGGACTAGAAGAATGCATCGCTCTGTTGGCCCCGCGAGAGCCCGGCTCGACCTTGGTCTTGTCGTCGTCGCGCTCCGACAGTCTGAAGGGGTTTGTGACTAGACATGGGACGGTTATCGTCAGAGGGGTATGTCTCCCAGGACCCATTTTGTGAGAATCTCGAATAAGCTGACTGGGTTTGAAAGGGTATGAACGTTAGGATGAATGGACTACAGCCGAGTAAAGGCCTGTCATCATATAAACTCACTCTGTCTACCGCCTCGTCTGCCGATGATTTCGTCCTGAGCCAACTCGTCTCAGTACGGAACTTGGTCAACCAATCCCTAGATGTAGTCGACGTCTCCACCTGGACAGGAGACGCCAAGGATGCCAATTTCATCTCCGGGCAACTGAGACTGCTTTTTGATAACATCCACGAAGCCCGCAAGGAACTTCACGGGACGGACGAAAAGCGGAGCTGGCTGTACAAGTCTGTAAACGTGAGCGTACGTCGCCCTTACCATGTTCCCTCCCAATGAACGAGCTCACGTAGCAGTTGTTCGATCCACCACTGCCAGAAAACCTCTCATTCTACCTCTCCATCGCAGACGCCGCCTTGGTCCTCGAGCTGCGAACGGTCGAGGAGGTCACACCAGCCGATTCGCTGTCAGGTTTCGGTTTCAGAGAGCGGATCGCTGTTGCAATCGGTGCGTCCCGAAAACCAGATCACGACGAGGTGGACGAGACATTTCGGTATCGAGATCGAGACGTGCGAGTTCGAGAGAAATTGCGCGTCGAGAGCCAGGATCCGTGTCTGATGTCTGTGATGGCGAAGCTGGGTGCGTTGGAGCATACTGTTGCGAGGGCCAAGAAGTCGTTGGATATTGTGATGCGGAGGGATGACTGAGCGGAGGGGTACTGTGGATGGAGCAATGGACCAATGCTTTTATTCATTGCGCCGCCATACTTTTCCTCAGCTGCTTCTGCCTCTGTTGAGCCTGCAGTGATAGTCTCTCGACCGCATACTCCAGTCTCTCTTTCTTTTGCTTCAATTGGCGTAGCTTTTCTTCCCTCGGATCTTTCTCTCCCCGCTGTCCTCCTATTCTCCTAGTTGCGTCCGCCTCGTCATCACTCTCCGCCGCACCATCGCCTTCTTCATCCTCTTCCTTTCCCCCAACCCTTCCCTCCAACAACTCCGCCCGGGCGATCAGTCCCTTCTCCTTCCTCTCCAATCGATCCAGATACGCGTCCACCCGCTCCAGCAACCTCTCGACCTCTGGCTGGATTTCGGCGCGGACTTGATCCTGGGCGGCGCGTAGGGCGGATTCGGAGGTTAGTTCGAAGTGCTGCAGTTGATCTCGTCAGAATCTGGTCAAGGAAATAGAAATGTGAATCTTGAGCGTCGAGCACGAATCATGCAGCCAGTGAACATGTTCATGGAACAGCAAAGCAGCATAGTTGACAGGAGGAAGTAGATGGAGACCAACTCGAGTAGTTTGAAGCACCTTGACGAGCCGAGGAAAGTCCTGCACGCCATTGTGTAGGATCGAAATTGAAGACTCGAGGACGGTGAGGGACGATTGGAGCGAGGCGACGCTGTTGGAGAGCGGAGTGTGGGACATTGTTGATTGTTGGAGTTTCCCTACGGCGCGTTTGATAAGTTTAAGGTTGTAACTTATTAGCTGTATGATCCGCTTTAAAGCGGCAAGCGATTAATCCTCCAACAGCAACCTGTACTTTCGACAGCTCCAGACTTCGAACCACAGCACCTATCCACCAAGACCAAAGCAGCGCAAGGCCTTCGGTTGTACTCACATATCTGCAGCACGACGCTACATTCGTGTAGCACCTGTTTATCTGCTTCTCGGTTTATACAGCTCCCGACTCGATCGCATCACACAATGGGCATCCTGGGCAAGAGGTTCCCCACGCCCGTCGGTATGTCTCTATTTGTCGTCCGTTTCTGCTCGCTGCTCTGTATGATACACCTGGCGATGCTAGGTTGTTCATCTACAGGATAGCTACGTTCAATTGCCTGCGTCTGCACCAAGATTCCCGCTTGTACCTTCAGTCGCAGTCCCAGCTCCAGCGTATCTACTTCCACATATCTTGCGCTCCATCCCTACCTTGCTTTCATTTAAGAAGTATTACATGTGAATACTAGCTGACCTCTCCACAGCGCGTCCAATGGCACCGTTCTTCATAGCCAGTAACGTCTCCCTTTCCAGGCCAATCTTACAGCCGCAGTCAATCCCCAACCTGAGCTTGTCGTGCCATAACGACAATGCAGTCATGTCTGCTGCAGCTTGACACACCACCACTTGAAGTGGGAGCGGAAACGAACGCCATTGCTGAGACCAGATAACACAGGCTTGATCGTGATTTACGGCATCAACTCGTTTGGAGAGATGCTCAAGGAGAGTACGTCTTGCTCTTTCTCCTATTCTTGTCCTCTTTCGTCCCCCAGCCTTCTCCATCATTCTCCCTCCCAACTCCGAACCCACTTTCCAAATCCACGTCCATCTCAGACGCCCGTCTCCAAATCTCGACAAACTCACAATCTGACAAACGAAAACACAGCGGACGAATGGAAATACGACGCACGCAACCCCAATCCGCCCAAGGGTGATCGTATAGGCGAGAAAGGAGCAACGACGCAGGCGCCTTGAGCTACGAGTGGGACTTTGAAGGGGAGAGAAGCGGCCAGTGGGAGGGACAGATGCAAAGAGGATGTAGCTGAGAGAAATGCGAAGCTGGGGGGTTAGGGTCGGTGGACGAGTGAGCTGGACAGGGCCAGCTTTAGATTCCATCGCCTGGTTACTTCTTTGTCTCGGCTGTCTGGCCTTTCTGTCTGTATCACTAGAGTGTATTCAAAAGACAGACAGTATACAACCTCAGACTACATTCTTCACTTCTCTGCTCGCTCAGTGAGCTAATCTGGATGGGGCGGTTCCCGAAACTCGCATCACAGAAAGTTTGAAAGTATAAAAGATTGGACATGAGTACAAGGAAAGCTTATTCTCGGAATCTGATACACCACTGCACTGGCAACAATAGTGGATATATATATGATGAGGCCTAATACATGCGGAACGAGATTTACTTCACTCTTGCTTTCCACAAATCGTTGTTCTACTGATATCACTTTTACAATCCCTCTCACGAATCGAGCTTACTCCCCTCCTACGTCGCAGCAATGCGTCCTGCTCCCGCCCACAGCAGTCCACCACCTACCTTCACTTATCGACAGAGGATAGCAGTCACAAAGGAACGAGAAAGATAACAATATAAGTCATTTATTTCGTTAACTCGTTCAGTTTAAATAAGTTGCTCCCGCAATCCTTTCTTCCCTTCCTTCCCACCTTGATTGATATTGCTCCCAGCAAAGAAAAGAAATTTAGTTTTAAAAAACGAAGCAAGGGAAGTGCAGTCCCTCATAGTTGAGGGACCATTATGGATGTAAGAATGTAAAGCGCAGACATGAAGAGAAAGACGTGGGTGGTAAATATAGTGGTGCTTGGGCCGTACAGCTTTGCAGAATAGCACTAGTCATGGGGATGGAGCGCAGTTGCGAGCAATAGGGGTGTATGTCAAGCGATCGCCCCGCTGTGCTTCTTGATAAGGATGTGTGTAATAATGGAGAAGGAGCAACAGAGCAAGATGAGACCTTGAACCGTCGCTCATTCATCAGCAGCCCGATAATAATATGGAAAGCAAAATAAAAAATCAAGCAAAACTAAAATCAGAATGCCGCGCCGTCATATGCTGCCAATAAGCGTGCCAGGGAGAACATATTCGAACCCCTCAAGCCTCAGTGGTGCCGATAATATTCGCTGTGGGAGGCTCGGTGCCCATGCTCGATGTCCGGGGTCCACATCTCGGGCTGGAAATCGGCGCTGAGGAAGTGAGCGGGGTTGTAATGCGAGCTGGATCACGAACGTATCAGCATCTCGCAACTGAGTTGGGGAGGAGCTCCGCGAAGAGACTTAGGAGTTCACCCACTTCTTGAAGGTAGGGGTCTGGTAGTGCTGAGGCTTGGGCTTGGGCCTCTGCATCCCCTCGTACTCGTAGGTCCACCTGGACTGGGTCAAGCCGCCACCGACGCCCGCCACGAGGGGGCTGGTCGGCATGCCCGAGGATGGGTAGGCGTTCGGGATGGAGCCGATGAGCGAGTTGGCGTAGTCGGCGGCCAGCGGGAGCTGGACCGACACCGGCACGGGTTCGGGGAAAGGGTCCTGCTGGTTCGGCATGAGCGACATTCCAGGTATGTCCGCCAGGATGGTGATGTATTCTCGAGAGTTGGGCACGAGCGGCGTGGGCTCTGGGCTCCCGAAGGCGGGGTCCTCGACGTTGTAATTGACGTGGAGTTCATCCTTCCTGTACAGAATGTCGTAGTGGCCGCTGTGCGAGTTGGGTCAGACCTCTGATGGATGGATCCCGGCAACTGAGGATGCAAGACTTACGGGCGGTAGAGCAGGTAGATGGTGGACGCATCGGGAAACAGGGGCATGCCGTTGGCGCCGGTGGCCTCGAACCGATGGGTGTTGACCTGGCTGCCGTCGCTCCTGTCGAGGTACAGAACTTCCACCGCGAATCGCGCCGGCTTGACCAAGACATCGATCAATGCGTTCATGCCAAAATGGTCGATCTCGACCTGGTAAGGCTCGACGTGAGTGGCACAGTACTGCTCGACCGTGGCGTCGGTGATGAAGGGCTGATAGGCGTCGGCATTGGCTTTCATCCACGCACTGGTCAACAGCTAGACGAAGTCAGTCAACTGTGTCTTCGTCTCCCACAAGAGTACTCCACGGCCAACTCACCCTCAGATGAGTTATGATGGCGCTAGAAGCTGCGCCATCGTTGAACCTCCCCTCCACCAGAGCCGCAGCTTCGGCACGACGGGGAGCGATGGTGGCTAGCTGAGCCAACAGCGTGATGGTCTCGTCGACAAAGTCCTCGTACAGGTGAGGCTGGAACCCGACGCGACTCAGCAGGTTGTTGAGCGACTTCAGCCTCGTCTGCTCGGCGAGAATTCGATCTCTGTTGCCCGACCGCTGAAGCGCCTCGAAGTAGGTGAAGGCGATCGCTGCATTGGTCCGGGTCAGCGTGGTCCAGTCCAACATGACGCCATACGCCCAGTCGGCGATCCCTTGCTTCGACATACCTCGCCAGCCGCAGTTGCCATCGCCCTGCACGGTCCTGTAGTGCGAGTACGTCTGAGGGAGAGCCTGTTCGAGATCATCCTGAGCACTCCGGCGACTTCTTGCAACGCGGCACGTCTCGCCTCACCTGCGTCTTGACTACATAGACCGGATCAGCTGTTGCATACTCGGCTGCGATGGCCTGACTCGACTGTCGCTTCCCAACGAGTGGGCCCTGCAATCATGAATAAGCAAAGGCCGAATTGAGTGATTGATCGAGTAGGGTCCCAAATTCCCCTCCCCGAGCTGGTTAAGAAACTCACCACGACGACAGGCTGATACTCGTCGGACAACTTCTGCAGCGCCGCATATTCCTCCGCCGCCGCCGTTGGTCGCTGCATCTTGCCCGGCACTGCTGAGCTTCGCAGAGTCGGTCGATGAGGCAGTTGAAGGTTGGGCGGGCCGGCAAAGTCCGTGTCAGCGACGGCAGGTCGAGCAAAGTGGCCGTGCGAGGAGGACGAGGCTGCGTGCCGGCCAGTGTCCGTGTCTGAATACCATGCTCCGAATTGAGGGTTGTGAATGGCTCTCGGCGCGTGCATTGTCTGTCCGTTGGCTGGGTGTGGGTGACTTGAGTCTTCACCTCCTGGTCTGGATGTGTCGAGCTTCCTTCTCGTTCGAGGCTGCCGCTTTCCGAGCTGATCTTGGGTGACGGATGGGATGATGTGCAGGTGCGATTGACAAGACTATCTTCACTACGGGAGCTACGAACGAGACGGGCCAGAGGACACATGGGGATATATAGATTCGATCTGAGGCCGAGATATCCAGCCGAGATGTTCGAGCCGGCTGGGCGCGCCAGCACGAGGTGACGGCGGCCCGTTGGTGATCCCCCGAGTGGCCCGAAACTGCAGCGTGCATCCCCTATAGCCTGTCTTCGAGGTGCTCGTGCTCGTCTTCAATCTGGTCCCCTGCTACATATGCGCCTACCCGGTATCTACACGCAAAATGCGCTCAGGGATAGGAGGCTGGTCCGCTCCCCCACTGCGTCAGGGCTGGATGGGGCGGGGGGAAGCTTTACCGGGGGCTGGTTACACCTCGACACGATGCTCGTCGACAGACCCTCGTTCCCTGTCTCGTACGAGATCCCGGTAGAAGCTCAGCGTGCGTGCCCGGGTGGCGTCCCGATGAGAATAGGCCGAGCTGGGCGGTCCTCCGTGCTGGTCGAACAGGAGTGATCCTAGGCCAATGCAACGGCAAATGATACATTGTGTCCCACCCAGTAGCGGGGGGTGGGTGGGAAAGGGGACAAGGATGACGGCGTATATAAGGGATGTGCTCATGCGGCGATCAAGATCGAGTCGAGTTGTTTGCCTGAACCTCTCGGCCCGTTCTCAGACAGAATCAGGGTCAACAGGGGCCACAAATAGCTCAGCGAGGCCGCAGGTTGAACCACCACGACGAAATAAGCAACGAGAGAGAGGGAGTAATCGTGCACTGATCGCCGCAGCAACGAGAAGAACCCGAGATGGCCTCAGGAACGACGGCCGACGAATGAAGCGTAGCATCAGGCGCGCCAACTGGGCGCTAGAACTAGCGGCCGGACCTCGTTCCTCCTTTCCTAGAAGGACGGCTCTTGCTTCAACCCACATTGATCTTGACCGGACAGCCGGTGCTGGGCCAGGGAGAAGCAGTACGGCGGACTGGCGACAAGCGCGGAACGAAGGGAAAAAGCAAGCCTCAATTCCCCTAGTGCAGGATACAAGCAGCACCTATGAGATAGCAGCGTAAGCGGTAGAGAACAGGGTGGAGCGGGAGAGGGGAGAGGAGAGCAACAAGCGATGCAATGAGGCCGCTTGCAGGGCACAGTAGCCGAGTAAGCGTGCGCGTACCCGCACAGCGCTAGACAGTAAGCGCGCAACATCGCAAGCAGCAGAGGAGGCGTGAACACGGTAGCACAACTAGGGGGTCGTGAGGAGATGTGAACGCGCCAGATAGGGATATCCAACAGCCAGACAAGGATGTCAGGTAAACAACAGTCGACCGAAAGGAGCGACGAGCATGAAGCTCGAGCATGCGCAACAGCATGATGCATAAGAAACATGTGATAGAGTGCACATGAGGCAGACCACGGCCAGAGGATGCGCCCAATGCCCAAATCCCATACAGCCTCCCCGGCAAGCACAGGTCAGGACATCCTGGGCTGAATCAATCGAGTGCTACACGTATTGCGCGTGAGGGGAAAGGTCATGATGCAACGGCTGGCCTTCCGTCTGACGAGTGACAAGTTCGTGCGCATCGAGGCCCTCCGGTGGCCCTCCGTCCGTTACCCAACCCCCCATTCCGCAATGTCTAGCATCAAGTGCCGACAGCAGCGTCGTTGGACCGGTTCAACGAAGTCAGATCCGCTTGAATAGTGCCAGAACGGGTGCCAATAGCGCCAACACCCACCAGCGACGGTGCGATGCTGTCGATGGTGACAGTAGTTTATTTGCCTGTTGAGGGTCTCGGGTCTCTGGTACGAGTTGGATGCTATACCGCACAGAGGCAAGACGCGGAGGTGGGGCCAGCGAGAGCGAAGGCGATGACTAAGCAGACCGGCTCCCAAGACATCCAAGATAGCCCAAGACGACATCATCCCTGGAGTGGATCCTGGCTTGCCCTAATACCGTACGAGGAAGTCGCTCACTGTCGACTCGGCAGTGGCATGGTTTCATGAGGCAGGAGTCGGACGTGGAGGCAAGACGCAGCGATGAACATACACCACCTCGGACAAGCGGCACAAGCTTTCCACAATCAAGCCTCGATGCTACCACCGATCACAACCCTGCTGGCGATCACAACTCAAAAGAAAGCGGAGCGAAGTAAGGGCCAGACCGGTGAATCAACTGCCTCGCCCCAATCAACCTCGGATTCGCTCTCAACGGCCCGGGCTACTGCGATGGTGATCATCTTGCGCCCCCCGAACGACGGACAAGCGCTAGACTTGAATGGCGGTGGATGACGGATGCTTGAAGCTGGACCGTGGACCCGATATCTCCGAACTAAGCCGCCCCATACTGGCGCATGTCTTTCACTGCCGTCATTGATCCGAGCGGGTCACATTTCGAGCAGATTGCACAGACGTGCCCACTCCCGACCCTCGGCCTTGGCCTCAATCTCCTGGTCAACGTTCACTCCTCTGCTGGCGGTGAACGAGCCTCGCCCTTTCGAGGATTCCCCCGCTGCCTCTATCGTGTCCGCTATGCTGCATGCCTCGATTGCCATGGGTCGTCGAAAGTCCCTCACACTAAGCTCCTCAATAATAGCCCTCCATTGACTTCAGCCTCTCTGGGCCCTTGCTTCGGACGGGGGCCGTGCTACCTACATTCCGTCTGGCCGTGTTCTGTTTGATGGCTGACCATTTTGGGCGATCTGTGGTTGGCTTTCCGGTGCGATAGTCAGGAACCGGTTCGGTTATCTTCTTCTTCTCTTCACTCTCCGGTTGCATCAACACATCCTCAAGTCTGTCGAGAGCGGCCGTCAACTTCTCCATGGCCTCCACGTGACTGTTGTCGACGGAATCGATCCTTCGGACCGCACCCGAGTGCGAGATTCGACCTGAGAACTTTCCATCCGAAATCAGAAAGGAGAGAATGAACTGAGTTTCTTCAATTGGGATATTCAGCCTTCTGGAGACGAATTCCAGCTTGAAGTCTCTGTACGGCGTGATCAACTTGAGCATGGCTCGAGACCGAATATTGCGAGTGATTTCATTGATGTTCTCTTTGATGAAAGTATCTTTCAAGATGTCCGGATTCTTCTGAAGAGTAGCCTCATATCTGTGGATATCGTCGTGTTGGTAAGCTTCCACAAGATCCGTCAATGCAGAGATTCGGGGATCATTCCGGTAGCTGCGAATCCCTGCTTAGCTTGGTTCGTTCTTCTTGAGCTCAATTACCTACGGCTTGGTCTCTTGCGAGTCAAATGGGTTGATGTCCGACTTCATCAACATTGTTGTGAGGACCAGGTATTTGAGGACTTGAATTCGCTGCAAAGACCCAGCTTCGTCATAGTTGCGAAAAGACTCGAAAAAGTCACTCTGAGCCTCCTTCCAATACTCTAAGTAGACTTAGCTCGACGTACACAGCGGAGGTAATGGACCGCTAACCTTCGCTCATGTGCATCTTTCCACCGCATTCTCGAATGATACCCATAATCTTTGGATGCGGAACGGCCGACTTGACTTTGAGAGCTTTCTGATAGAGCGCCTGGATATCTTTTGTGAGCACCACGCGTGAATTCGATGATTGATGTAGACGCACCTTGAGTCGTTTATTATTTTTCGTCTCTGCGTACATCTGAATCTCCAATGCATAGGCTTCGAGGGAAAATGTGCCCTTATTTGGATCGTCCGAACCATCTTCGTTCCGACATGCCTCATGAATCTCCCGAACCTTTCTCGCTACTAGGTCGTAGTTCTTCCGTTCTAAACCCAGCCGTGCAAGCTTAATGTTCGTCTTCAGCCACAGTCGCTCATTGTTGGTGCTCTGAAACGACTGCAATGTTCGAGAGTAGAACTGTTCGACACAATTTCTCGAGTCTTCGTCCTTTGATCCTTTCTCGACGAGATCTAAAATGTTATTGATGGACTTCTCGGAATAATTGCGTGTCACAGCGGACTTGACATAGGTAAGAAGCTGACAATAGTGCTCCACAGCCTAGCATCCTCTTTAGTGCTGGCCTCCGAGCAAAAGGCAGCAATCAAACTAATCTCACCTTATCGTAAAGTCCCATCTTGAACTCAAGCTTCAACGCCTGTTTGAGCCCTTTGAATCCCCTAACAGAGTAAGTACAGGATCCAAAGGGAGCATTATCCAAGGTTTTGCCACACGTACCAGTCTCCCTTCTCCGTCTCCATAGCGGGTATGCCAAGGAACTCTTCTATAGCCTCATCGGGACTCGTTTCCTTTATTTGCTTGGCGTTGTAGTATTTGTTCTCAATGCCCACATCTCCAGTCTCGTCTCCTTCGTCGTCGGTGTAGTCGAAATCATAACTAGGTGACTATAAGCATACTGATGATAATGATTAATTTAGACTTACTTCTCTGGGTCAGATTCCTGCATGAAATCATCATCCGACATGATGAGCGTGACGTTGGAATTAAGCAGAGTAGTTGGTGTTGCTTAAATAGAGAGCGACTGGTGGGGCAGCTTGAAGCTTCATTTGGACAGGGCCAACTTCTGCCATCTGTGCTTCAGCTACATCTGGCCCAATGTGGTTAGCGTGGGTCTGGAAACCTTTACAACATCTGTTGCCTCTCCAAATCCACCACCACTGCACTGTCTACAGTCACTGTTCCACAGTTACCGCAACTTAAAATTATCTGGGAATAACGGTCACCTACTTCATAGCAACGGCCATGGGTGGTGTAAGCTCAATCTTGACTGAATTTGGATGATGTTCATCGTACTGACTTGCCGCAGGATCTCAATCTCAAGAAATCATGGCACCCGGTGCTCATGAGCGTAAGTTAGCTCCCAATTCCGGGTGTTGCGCAGCATGTCCACTAACTCTGCTGTGGTCTACAGAACCAGCGCCGGGTATGGGAGGAAGAGAAGAAGGCGCTCGAGGAGCGCAAGCGCATAGATCAGATGATCAAGGAAAGGCAGGAAGAGCGCCAGATTCTCGAGCTTCAGCAGATGCAGGAGGCAGCCGGTGGCAAAAAACAGGTCGATCGTGTGAGCTGGATGTACAACGGTCCATCCGATGGTCAGACAGGCACCACCGAGGAGATGGAGGGTTATCTTCTAGGCAAGCGACGCATTGACGGATTAATCAAGGGTATCGAGCATAAGAAGTTGGAGAAGTCGGCCTCGGTCGACACTTTCATGGCTCTACGAAGTGTCAATACGGTCAGAGACACAGCTGCAAAGATCAGAGACGACCCGCTGTTGGCGATTAAGAAGCAAGAGCAGGCGGCCTACGAGGCTATGATCAATGATCCTGTCAGGCGACGGCAGCTGTTAAAAGCCGCTGGGGCTTTGGAGGAAAAGAAGCCTAAAAGGAGTCACAGAGATAGGGAAGGCAAGCGACGCAAGCATCGTGACGAAGATGAAGGCGGCCATCACAGAAGTCATAAGAGGCGGCGCCGGACAAGTGAAGATGAGTCATATGAGCGCAAGCAGTACGATCGTCGACATCGTTCGCCTTCCATCTCCTCCAGCTCAAGGTCTAGCTCTCGGAACGGTCGCAGAGGCGACGACTATTCGCAGTACGACCGCGACCATGAGATGCGTCGAAGACGTGACTTACCTCGCGTTTCACGACGATCGCGCTCGCGCTCGCCTCGGCGTTATAGTCGTCTATCGTCTCCTGAGCCAAGAAGACGACCACGTTCGTATTCCCCTAGACGTTCACCTAAACGTTCACCCAGCGAAGAGAGGTATCAGTTTCGGCAACATGATCGTTCTACCGCACATGACGAGCGAAGGCAGGAAACACGTCCTTCACATCATCGGGATGGACATCGGACATATGAGGCTCAGCATCACAACGAGAGAAGGCGCGATACAAGTTCCCGGAATGGTCATCCGAGCAGAAGGGATGGGCCATCCACCGAGGATGAGGATGCCTTGCGAGCGAAGAACTTGGAGGCGATGCAATCCGCCGCGGTGCAGCTCGATCGAGATCGTGAAGAGCGGCTTGCAGCCATCAGAGACAGAGAAAGGGCGGATCTCGAAGCAGAGGAGTCTGCAAGGATGAGGTCAGCCAGACATGGAGGCAGAGGTGGGTTCGTCACTCGACTGAACAAGCAAGCTGGTGATCTGGATCTGGCCGATCGTGTCCGGAGAGGTAGAGTCGGCATGCGGATTGAACGGGAGACAATGTGAGTGGGTCCATGCAGGCGACATGCTTGATACCCATGAATGTACGAATAGTATTCTGCATAGCAAGGATGAATCTCATGGTGTAACAATCCAATGTCGGTCTTCCTATTAAGGCCTGACGAGAGGGTGACATGGCTCAGGTCGACACGCACAGTGTAACAGTCATTTCTACATCCATCGACACAGTGTATTGTTGAGCTCTGTTCCAGCTCGTCCATCAACTCGTGTTTCTTTCAGCAAACAGACTGACACGGAGAATGCCGATGCCGTCTCCTTTCGGATCAGGGAGAGTTTGCCTATAATTAGACTAGCTCCCTTTAGCTCAGCTGGGTACGTATCCTGGTCTCCCCGGAGCCGTGAGGACAAACCGTCATGGAGCAGATCAAGATCATCGACTTCCGCCTTGATCTCCCTACAATACAGAAGCGCAACTACCGATAGCCCACTCGTCCTTCGTCACCCATATCGTTACTAGCTCAACTGCTCCATCCCCTTTCAATATCTTTTACGACCATCCAGATCGTCGACTCATTCCTCGCTCGCTGGCTGCTGAGAAAGCCGCATCATTATCTAATCAGCGCATTACGAATACGCTATTGAGACAGCGCCTTCCTTGCTCGTCCGACTACCCTATTCTATCTCCTCTCAAGATGCCCCTGTGCGGCGGTAGCAAGACTGTGCAGAGGAAGCTCGTTCTACTGTACGGTCTACGTCACTGGCCCCGGCCGGAGAATGCATCGTATTGATTGGCTGACCGGTGCTCAGAGGTGATGGCGCTTGCGGCAAGACGTCGCTACTGAATGTCTTTACACGAGGGTGAGCTCCGCCAGTGACGATCCTATGTTGCATCGTCTAATACGAACGTGGGGAACAGATATTTCCCCACTGTATAGTGAGCACCCTATCAGGGCTAATGGGGCTAATCTGGCTGCCACCGGCTAATCTCATATGCAACCTCCAGCGAACCTACCGTGTTCGGTATGACTTCCTGAGCTTGCGTGTTTGAGCGTCTACTTACGTGTTGCAGAGAATTATGTCCACGGTTTGTCCGTTGTTAGCAAATACCTGATGCGTAGCTCATTTCGAATCCAGACATCTTTGTCGACAATGTACATATCGAACTGAGCCTCTGGGACACTGCCGGCCAAGAGGAGTTTGATCGTCTCAGGTCCCTCTCCTATGACGACACGAATGCTATTATGCTATGCTTCAGTGTGAGTCGACCTTCCAAACGCATTCGACTGGTTCTAAAGTCGGGCAGGTCGACTCGAAAGATTCGTTGGAAAATGTAGAATCAAAATGGGTCGGTGAGATCGCAGACAATTGCCAAGGCGTGAAGCTGGTACTCGTGGCGTTGAAGTGCGACTTGCGGGAAGAAGACACCGGCACTGGAATTCAGAGGGAGAAACAGTTGATTGACTATCATGAGGGCTTGGAAGTGGCACGAAGAATAGGGGTGAGATTTACTTCCAGGTCGTTCAATAGGCTCATCGATTGCTGATAAGATTATAGGCTCTTCGTTATCTCGGTACGCTGCGTTGCTAATCAGGCCGTCTCGATTCACATGGACTGATTGGGTTACAGAGTGCTCTGCCATGCGAAATCGAGGCGTCAACGAGGTACGTGTCATCGACCACTTCAGTCTAGTAATGAGTATGATGAGCTGATGCCATGGACGGCAGGCTTTCACAGAGGCGGCTCGCGTGGCGCTTTCAATGAAGAGCAGCACGCCTGGCTCTGGGGAGGGGAAGAGTAGTAAATGTGTCGTCATGTAGCAAGGCCCCGGTGCCTCCTCGGCTCGCTCGAACTACCCTTCTCGTTCGTCTTCGACACCTTTGAAAGAGCTCTAAGCTTAGGGAGCCCTCAATTTTGATTAGCGACGGTGTTTGGTTATTGCGCATACCCACGGAAATTTCGCCTAGCGAAAGGTTTCTTAATTCGTTCCCCTCGCGCGGCCGCCATATATATACTCATGGGGGTCTCCTGTATCGCGTGTCTCTGTCTCTCGGTTGATGCAGGTCCCGCCAAATATGTGGTGTTCATGTTTGAGGATATAACACGTACATTGATATAGATAAATTGATTTTGTAGTTGAGACTATCCTGATTCACTGCGCCAAGCAATCTCAATCAGGCTCTCAACCGAGAAAGTGTGCAAAACTCCAGATATCAAGATGAGGTGATGAAATAGATAAAGCTGAGATTGCACAGACCTCAACTGTGTTGATATCTGTGCTAGATTCCAGGAGGTCACTGTACAGGAAGGGCACCCCCATGACTTATGTCACCGTCGCCCCTCCACAGAGCGTGCAGTCCTTCTGGGCATAATGACCGGCGGTCCATGCGCATGCGCGTATCTCCGCATCGCCACATCTGTGCTGTCCGTCCGAATGGCGCTTCCAATCGACATGAAGAATCTGTCACGATGGGCGCAGAATCAGCTAAGAGTTTTGATCGCAGCGGTGAGGTGGACCGTCGCTGTGAGAACGAACCCAAAGGTTGCCGCCGAACCCAGCATGTACTGTCCAAGCGTTCGCATCATGCCGTTTGGTCCAGGCCCGAATCTGATGATGCTGACGCCGCCTGCAGGATGAGCTCGTTAGGGAAGTGCATACGCGGTGGGATCGAGGGGGAGTCACCAAAGATCAAGCCCATTATCAAGCCCACGGCTAGACTCTGTTAGTCTCAAGATAGTTGCACGTTAGATGGAATATTATTGTGGACCCACAGCCACCCAACATCGCGCCCATCTTCACTGCACAAATGTTAGCTCGAGCCTTGTATGAGTATTGAATAACTGTTGATCCAGATTCTGGAAGGGACCCACGTTTATCAACTGTCGACTGGCCTTGCCTCCCTCCGCCGGACCCCGCTACCACTGGCATTGCGACGAGTTTCTTATGGTCCAGCTACGGAGATCGGAAGTTGTGAACTGAGTGACCAGCAAACATCAAGTCATGAAAGCTTAGCCAACGTAAACAGTAACGGCAAGCAGAAACAGAGCTCTGCACCCCATAGTCACGTGATACTTATTCTCCATCGAATTTGAGAACATCTGTGATGCGTTACATCTCTAGCAACAAGAGATTGACTGCTCTCGGTATCACGCTATGAACTCAAGTATATTGATCTAATGAATGTTTGCATGTTCGTCCAGTGGTGGGGATTGTTATTCCGGCAGGCTGCTGAAATTAGCGCGTTCCTCGCCTGCACTCAGCAAACGAGTCTGAGCGAGGAACAGCCACCAGCGAAGCGTGAGGAGGAGAACCACCCATCGAGAACATTCCTCGTCAACGATCATTTAATTACCTGGGAGATACTGTTTGGGAGGATCTGGGCTGTCCTATAATTCTCGGGGTGAGTGATAGATGCATCCTTCGACTTTGTTAGGATCGGTTCGACGTGTTTGCTCTCTCAATCCCTCCAACGAGATGTTGGTTGGGGTGAAGTTTCGAGTTTTCCCTCGGCCAGCGCCAAATGCTGATGTTGGAACCCTTCACCAGGTTTCGTCGGTCACTGCTTCTTTTGCAGTGCCTCCTATAGTATTGGGCTTCTCGTCGCATGAGAATGGATTCGATGCATCGTGGTACTCCCAGACATAGGGTCAATGTCTCCAAACTTGAGCTCCAGTAAGCGAGCGTCACTTTCAAACAATCCAGCATGCTCCACCGCTAGGCCACACTCGGTGACAAGTCAAGGCAACTCGGCAGGTTCTGGCATGCCCTCGCTGCATCAACCATCGAGCGTACTGGCATCTCAGCACGGAACGCAGAATCAGCAGCAGAACGGCGCCCGAGGGCACGGGGGCCAAGGACAGCCCGAAGGCAACGCCGTCTTGTGCCTGTTGCCAATGAATGGGACTTTTGATCGAAAGACCATCAACGTTCCAGTCTATCCGGAGGTCCTCCGTGTTGGACGACAGACTAACGTCAAGACTGTTCCCAC
>QQTW01001459.1_pt1 | contig 16563 bp, 17 predicted proteins | sample 1904831 | NCBI WGS metagenome assembly QQTW01 (sample SAMN09435610, study PRJNA476489) | Subsurface metagenome, whole genome shotgun sequencing project. | reverse complement strand
AGCTGAAGATGGTGCTGTTGGAAGTTTGAGCTGTGGCTAAGAGTGGCAGGCGCTGATAGGGTGAAAGCATGGTAAATTCAAGCTGTAAAGCATCTCCAGAGGGTGTGGTAAAAGGTGCATAGTGATCAACTTCATACTCTGAAACTTCAATGGAAAAGGCCTGGAACAGCCAGGTCAGATTTGAATGAACCTTTGTGTGATTGGAAGGAGCTTACCACTTCGTTTTTGATTCGGTAGATGGCAGGATTAAGGTACCCAACCTGCGATGCATTTTCTCCCCTACCTGATAAGCCAGATATTTCGTGATGATCGACTTTTCCAACCCTCAGCACCCCGGTCTCCTTAAAAGTCCAGGCAGAAAGCTGTTTCGCAAACTCCCGATTGACAGTCTTTTTCGACTTTCCGTCGATTCCCTTGACACTAGCGTCGAACCACGTATCCTCCAATACCTCGAGCGACCCAAGCACCGTGAAACGTGCAGAATTTCGAGCTTGCATCGCAGTGACCAAGGCCAACTGCCCTCCAGTCGCAAAAGGATCTTCAATGCTTTCGCCTTCTTCCTTCGGGTTGTAGCTATATGCTGTCTCAGGTGCAGCAAGAATGGGCGCAAGAAGCGGACTCTCATTCCCAAGCGTTTGCCCGACGGCTCTCGGCACAGCGATGACTCCATCCCCACCAAAGTAGTTCTTCGTGTCAGGTCTCACAGGTTTGGGCCGTGGAACGAGGAGGACGTCGTGCTTCTCAGCTGCTGTGGATACATCATGATTGAAGTGGTCAACAACAATGGAGGATCGGTCTGGGGATAAGTGAATGTCGAGCTCGAGGAGGAGAGAACTAATAGCGGCAGGTGTAGGAGAGTTCGCCGACAGGGCAAGAAGAATGTTGCCGCCACGCTTTACAAAGTCGAGAAGGATTTTGGGCGTAAATGCAGGACCATAGCCTTCATATGTATTAGTGTGGCTCTTGTGAGAAACCCGAGTGGCTGACCTTTGGACTTCGGAGGTGTGAGAAGAAGGTGGTCATAAGATCGCTCGCCGAGCTTGAATAAGGAAAGCCTTTCATCTTTCGGAGATTCGAACGATATCGTGTAGCCTCGACCTGTGTTGATATTCGTTAATTGATTGATCATGGAAAATGCCAGGTATCTTTAATATGCACCTTCGAGATCTGCCCAGTATTGTGAGAAAGACGCCTTCTCCGATTGCTCCTCTAGCACAACCAGCAATCTGCTTCCACCGCTACTCAATGCGTGTACGAGGCCCAGAGCTGCGAGGAAAAGGAAGAGCAGAATGTTCCGCATTTTGGCGACGGACCTCGAGCGGGTGTTGTGAATAATTCTGCGAGCACTAAGAAAGAGGTGTCGTTACGCCAAGAGCTCGGAAATCTGCGGCGAGCTGGAGGTGACCCACGGGGCTGGGTCCAGAGGTCCATCAAAGCAGAGAGTCGACCCGGAGTCCTCTGACCTGGGGCGAGTTGCTACGAAGCACAGTGAAGGTAAGATTATCTAGTCAACCATTTACAACAAAGGCAGTGGCTGCTTCATCCTGCTCTGAATGAATCTAATGACAGCCAACACCACACATCCACATCCACGCGGCGGGGCCGGATGAAAGCAGACGATAGTCCGATTTAGAGGTACTATTTTATGAGATCTGGGCCCTGATTTGCATCCGACGAGGTGTTGACCGTTGAATGGAAATTGAGCCCATTCCTGTTTAGTCTTGATAAGGTAGTAAGACGGCATTCTCGAAAGGGCAAATTCTGTCATGGCTTCTGTATCAACATAATAAAGAGCAGAGACGCACATGTTGCTTTTTTGATCGGTCTGGATGGGAGTGATAGAGAATTCAGCTTAGAAAGACATGTAATTGATCAATGTCAAGAAGCATTCAATTCCTGATTCTCATCCGAGAAACATCAATCAACGAGTACGTGCGATACCTGACGACGTCCAAAATATATGCGAATCCTGGAAGCCCCAACCACCTGAAGCACATCCACAAAGATCCGGTAGCTCGATCCCTTCCTTGCCTATCTTAAACGCTCTATGAGAAATGCTACTTTGGTAGCGTTACGCCTTTTTCTCTCCTTGATTTGTGTGAGCGAGAAGTGCTATTGATGTAGATCACTCTCTGGAAAACTGATTTTCAAGTCACAGGAAAGTTGGCCGGTTTCTGAATCCCGGTTCGACCTCTGTTTCAAGCCGACCTTCATTCATGAAGACAGGAAGAGGGCGGTTCAGAACGCCACGAACGATGGGATTGGGGGGGCCTGGGACAAGAGACAAAAGTGATGGCATTAATATGATGGAATCACGCTGGGTGGTTGACGACAGAAATGTTTAGATAGCGAGGTAATTGCTTATCAAGAGTGTTGAAGATGGATTCCTGGACAACGTGCTCCAGGACGTTGAATTTTTGAGTAGTCAAGATGTCAACAACGGTTTCGAAAGCAGCTAATTGATACATTGAGATATTGCTTCGACTGATCGCGGTTCGCCTGCCTCGGCCAACAACGCACTTGGTAACGTGTGGAATCTCTTTTTTTATTCAGCTGCATTGATCATCATATGAGATATCATTTGTAACCGTTGACTCTAATAGTATGTGGCTCTGGAAGCCAGCCGAACAACTGGGATCGAGGTTCATTCTGGCTTTGCGAGCTGTAGATCAATGAAAATTTTGGATCGTTTGCATATACCTTGCAGTCAAAGTCTAGAATTCTGGGCTGATTTTGTTTTGAACCCATGTTGATTTTGGGCCTGGGTGGATGATGAAAGATTGGAAGAAATCTTGAGACAACTTTGGATTTCTGCCTTCCATATTTAGGGACTAGTACAGTACAGTGGTACACGAAATTCTGAGGAATCCTTGGCAACACCCTGCCCAAGATTTTTTCCACAGACACACCAAAAATTCGTCGATCAAAGAAGTAAAGGCTTAGCATATATTTTACAATCCAGTAAAAATAAATATATAGATAATGTATATCATGAAGAATCATTAGCTGTCAATTTGAAAATTTTTGACCTTACATTAGCGGAGTTGTAAAAGTTGCTCAGAGAAATAAAAATTCCTCAGAATTATGTGTTTTCCCAAGAATTTCGTGTACCACTGTAATGTATGTTGTGGTATTGTAAGCTATCCAAAACACGTCAACTAAATTTAAATGTACTACGTTACATAGGTGCTTGGAGCTCAAGCTCCCCGCAGCCTGTCAAGAACCTCACCTCAATCCACCAACCGACGAACACCACGCTCGACAGAACGACCTCAATTGAGCGTCCCTGACGCAACCTTCATCTACACACAGACCGCTTCAAGTAGACCAGCCCTCCTTCGCCTCCTCCTCCTCCAAGTCCTCTGCAACATCCCCAAACACAAGCGCACACAACCAGCCCCCCCCCAAAATGTCCGGCGCCATCCCCAAAACCTTCTGGTCATCCCCGATCCGCTACCTACGATGGTGTGCACATGAGAGGCCCGCCATATTCTACTCGATCGTCATCGGCGCCATGGGGCCAGTCTCCCTCGTTGCGATTCCTCCCCTCAGGAAGATGACAGGTGATGAGGATCCGCCGCGGATACCGTTGACTTATCCCAGTGAGTGCTCTCCTTAGATTCAGTACGGGGTTGGGGCGGACGCCAAATTTTCGGGATAATATACAAAAGGCTTGAAAAGCCGCGAAGATATGAGAGCTCCAATTGCTGACCATCATGCTTTTTGGTGTGGCAGTTCCGAAAGGCCCAAGGAAGATACCAGAAGGATTTGATGATTGATGATGGGGACTGCTTGTGGCACGTCGAAATATGACGGGCTCAATGTCAAAATTGACTGAAAAGCATGAAACCGACTCTACGAGATAAAAACTTGGGTCATTCATCCATGAGAAAGGGTGATTCAGCAAGGCAGATACAGTTTGTGGAGAAGTGGTTTGATTGTACATACTCTAGGGGTAATTTAGCGGATACATACCCAGCTATGCTATGGTATGAGCATTAACACCATCAAAGCAGAACCAGTGAATGAGAAGAATGATTCCTTGATGGCGGTCGATTAATCTCTAGGCTTTGATGTGCATTTCTTGTAGCTCCCACCCTCTGTATCCCTTTGTCTGACATATGTAGCAAGATGACGCATGGAGCCCGTCGTATCTAGCTCAGAATGTCTTCACCACATAGCAACGATCCCTCGTTTCTCGTGCCAATCGCCATTTCTTATCAAGAACAAACTGATGTCCTCCTCGCCGTAGATTCAATAAGAATCGCCTCTACCGCACATCACAACATCACCGTCATCGTTATCGCCATCATTGTCGGGTTGACGTCCTGTCAATGTGAACTGATCGGCCGGGAACGAAGTCTCAAGCTCTTCGACGTGCCAAGGATAGTCTTCTTTGCTTATTTTGACACAAGTGAGCCACCGGAGAGGCGGATAGGTGACAGTGTCAACATTGACAGTGCTCTCAAGTATATCTTTCACGAAATGTTTGACTTCATTCTTCAAGATTCCCATGTTGGCTTCGAGGACGTTGCAGGCCTTGCTGGACATAGGAAAGTACTTGTGAAAGTTGAGGAAAGTTTCATGGTTGAGGTAGGTTTGTCCAGCGTGCCCAATCTGATGATAGAATTCATAGCCGCCATCCCGGTTGACACGATTCCGGCCATCGGATATAGCCTGAGCGAACCATTGGCGGTAGAAGCAGATTGCCATCCACATGTAGATGTCGTTAGAATAGGTGGCTCTGCCAGGCTTGGTAGTTGCATCGCGGCATAGGAAGGGTGGATAGTGCCCGAGGATGCGCAGCTCAATTGCTTCTTTGGCAACTTCCAGCTCGCGATACTTTTTATCACAGACAGCGCGAATATCGGGGTGTAGATCTTTTTTGGTGCCTTCAGTCATGTCATTCCATTTGCCGACGATGTGAACGATGCCCTCCGAGAAAATAGTTGGTGAATGTACCCGACGGCCGAGCTCAGCCCAAGCGACAGGGTTTGATGCAACAGAATTCCACAGTACTTGTCCTTGGCGAAGTAGAGCCAAGTCAACATGCTCACGCACACTGTCAACAGCTTGAACGGTTTCAGCCACATCAACGAGGCCCATACAACCACTCAGGACGGTGGCCAGATTCTCGTCATCAAACGAAGGCGCCTTCCCATAGAAAATGCCGAAAAGCCAGTCCCAGTACTGGATTCGTTCATCAGGCACGCGGCCGTTCTCGATTCCAGTCAGGGAGAAGCCAACGGAATGTGAGTGACCGAATTTATCCACGGGCTAAAGAAATTGTTAGTGGCGATGGTTATGAGGGGACGCTGCATGCTTACCAAAGGTTGGAAAGTGCCAATTGCACCGAACTGTGTCTTAACCAACTGCAGGCAATATCGCGTAGTGGCTCCACTCTTTGCGGCTTTAGGAGAGAGCTTTGCGGCATTTTCCTCACGAAGAGTATCCGCAAAGTGGTGAGAGTAGCGGCGTAGGACCCCTGAATGGAGTTGATATGTCTTTAGTGGTGCAACGATGACCATAACGTCACCGTCATTGTACTGTGGAAACCCAGAGGCTCTGGTGTGTTCCATGATGTTGTGGTGACTTCTGCTCCGCTCTACCAGAGGAAGCAAGGCAAGGTTGAATGGTTTCGAACAAAGGTGATTGTTGAGAAGAGGACGCCAGCAGCAGAGGGAAGAAATCTGGCAAGCGACCGGAATGTATTTGTTTGTGTGTGAATGTGGGGTGGGTGTAAGTGTGAGTGGGTGTTGGTGTGGGTGTTGTCCTATACTGTAGTAGCAGAAGATGAGGAAGGTGCGCAAGATTTAGTCAGATGAACACCACAATAGTAGATCAGTGCTAAGACAAGGATTGATGGTTGTAGGCAGTGATTTCTAGTGGCAGTCGCCAGTGCTGTGCCAACACTTCGTAGGTGGTGAAGAGGTAAGCCGTGGTTGTGTGTCTTGAAGTGTTCCAGTACTCTACCACACTGGTAGTCTCACCAGCCAGAAAATCGGCTCAAGAAATATCCGGCACCCTTCAGGTGACCAGTGCTGCTCAGTTCTCTTGAGGCAAGTATTCAGATCCGACCTTGTGATGATGCTTGTGTTGGCAGGCACTGAAGCACGCCAGCCCTACTCCATTACATCAGGTTTGTAGCAAGCAATCTACTTCTGGAGGTGCTGCTTTTATCTGCTCATTCCAGAGAACCCCAATTAGCCAGAAGTAAGAATCAATCAAGGGTTTATCGAAGCAACATTGATTCTTTAGAGAGCATATTTTGTCAAAGCTGGTCCGACTTGAAGAGCTGGATTCAACTCCCATTCCTTCGAAAAAGATGAGTGGGCAAAGTTCAGCAGGTTTCCCTTAAAGTATGAGTTGTGCTATGAAGATGGAAAATTTCCAGCCAGAGGAGCTTTCAAACCATTATATTGGGACTTTGGTGCAGCGAAAGAGACCTAGCTGGAGGTTGGGTTTCTGAGATCCACATTGAGCTCAAGCAGAGGCGTATTGTAAGTTGTTAAGTTTCAATGGAGACCCTAGTACAACAAAATGAAGAAAATCTTCGCTATGTTTTTCGCCCTCGGACGCAGCCATCAGGTTGTAGGTGGTGGATACTGCAGATCTGGTAGGTCAGGTTTGACTGGTACAACCACATCCTTTGTGGAGGATGTTCTTCTGGAGATCACAATGTGGAAGGACCAAGGTATATGGCATGAGGATGAGAAACAAGGGATCAGAGCAGGGTGAACGATGGTTAGCATTGAGGATAGTATTACTATCCCACGTTTGTCAGAATAGCGTTCCCACTGCAAGCAAGAGATGTGCGGAAGTCCGGCAACAATATCAAAAGATGTTCGGTAGAGGACGGCCACCGGAAATACTGTTCCAGTGTGGTTCGTAGTTCTCATTTCCCAAAATTAATCACGAGCCAGCCCTGTCAAGGAATCATCGAATTTCTGCCGGTAGCTCTTGATGGTTATTTGATTTCTTCAGAACACAACTGCCGCCACGTGTAAAATAAGAAAAAGCCCGCTATGCTCTATATACAAGATGCGAAAGGGCAATGATCATAGTGATTGTCAACCAAAAATTGCTTGTGGAGCTGGGATGGTGATGGCGCGACAATGATCCAGATCATGCGCCAATGCAGCTGCCCGTTGCACAATGATGCCAGGAACGATATTCTAAATCAAAGAGACAGGTTCAGTGTTCACCTCACATCAGTAGTGTCCGGGTACAAGAACGCAGAATGCGTGGTTCAGGGGCAGAGGATGGACCAGCCTCAGGATGATTCTAAGCAACTGACGAAAAGATGTTGTGACAGGCCAATCATATGGAGTTTGATAGTAGTGCAGGGCCATCCAGACGTTTCGGCAGGAAAATTTGGCCAATAAACATACTCAGGACTGCAGGGTATCTCCATGGTATGATCAAAGTTGGAAGGCGTCAACGAGCAGGGGTGTTGCTTCGCAAGCCAGAATGCTGATCTGGGGATAGATTTAGGCCACATGTTTCACTGTACACATTGAATGCTCCGAATGCATGCCAGGATGACAAAAGTATCTGGAAAAGGATAGTATGTCCGATTAGAAGGTGTTTTCGGCAAGAAAAGGTTATGCTCATCGGCGACGACCATCTGTAGGACCAGCATGGCGCCCAGGTGGTGGGTCGAAGCCGCGTCCTGCAGAATTAGGAGGGTAATTCAATTGGCCAGGCCGCGGATCATGGTAGGGCGCTAGCCCTTGCGGTGATTGCTGGCCAGCAAATTGTCCTTGGTTTGGAGACTGGAGCGTGGCGCTGCGGCCAGCTGGGGCAGCAGGAAACGTTTCATACTCAGATCGTGGTACTTGACCACGAACTTCTGTTGCCTGACCTCTGGTGAGCACATATTCGGGTGCTGGTGTCATGGAAGGGTTCTGAAAGGCAGCACTTGTCATGGGATAGTTTTGCGCGTAGTCCTGTGGCATGGTGCCCTGGTATAGAGTCCTTTGTGGTTGTGGAGCTGGACGATAATCATCCATATCATAGTCATCTCTTTCCCTTCCTCGGCTTTGGGTTCCTGGATAGCCAGGTGTGTTCTGGCTAGGTCCTGTATTTTGTCGATGTTCGTGGATTTCGGTGTCCTCGTACACTGCTGAAGCATTAGATATCTCAAAACGCATGGCGGTCTCAGTGAATACCTGGTCTAGGCCCACGATTACGACTACGGCGAAGCTCTTCCTCCCATCGCTTGGAATCAGCCATGAGGTCCTCTATCATTTTCTGGGGAAGGGTCAGCCAGCGCACCGAAATAGAGGGATGCAGAAAACCCACTGTTGTAAGCATGCGATAGGCTCTGATCATGTATCCTGGGGCACCCTATTGGGTAGTCAGCCTGCAATCTCGAGGTACAACTTAGGGCTTTATCAAACTGACCTGAGGGCTACGGGTAGGTATACAAGTCGCGTCGGCACCAAGATATCGGCAGATATCGGCCTGAATGACCTCGCGGCTGATATTGTCCATGGGAAGGAAGTAGGAGTTTAGACGTGCTGAAGCGGGTGGGTCGACATCCATTTCGTCTCTTACATATACATCTCGATGATCACGAAGCTCTCGATATTCACGCGGAATTGCATAACGAGAGTCTCTAGGGTCAACCATTGGCTCGCCTCTGCCATCCCGGATGTCCCACTGATCATGGAAATTTGCTCTTGGGTCTATTCTGGATTCTGGTATCCTAGAGGGATCCATTCGTGGCTCGGCGGGTCTTTGGTCTATCCGGGTTTCTCTTGGGTCCCTGATCTCTCGTCCCTCCCGCGGTGATATGATATCCGGCCTTTCCCTTGGGATGGTATCTCTGTTCTCACGGACTTCTCTTGGCTCCCTGTCTCTTGGGTCCCTGGTGTCTCTTGGGTCCCTGGTGTCTCTTGGGTCCCGGGGGTCTCTTGGATCCCGGGGGTCTCTTGACTCCCTGGTGTCTCTTGGGTCCCGGGTTGTCCGAGGGTTGTGAGGCTGCTCTCCAGCGCGACGAGCCGGCTCCTCGTACCGGTGACGACTTGCCATTATGAAGCCAAGATATGATTCAATGTAAACAGGTCCGGGAATATGGTGACACGGTCGAGATGTAATAGGAGAAGAGGTAAAAAAGAAAATAAATCAAATCGAGATAAGGTTGGCTAACGCGGGAGCAGGCCAGGCAGATGTGCTGAAGCTGTCTGAGGGATTATCATGCGGCGGAATCCAAGATATTGCTTCAGGTCCGTCGTCTGGCAATACCGATGGCAAAGGTTGTCCGTTCCTGTATAAGAAGGAGGGTGGTGATGGGTGAGTGCTGAATGGGTGGTGGTGGTGGTGGTGGTGTTGCCGCGAAGCAGGCAGAAGAGAAGCGTTTGCAAGTCCACGGTCTTAGGTCTATAACTCAGGTGGGGTGAGCAATGATCTGACGCTTGTTCGTGCGGTTGCCTGAGGTGGTTAGGCCTTTTTTTTGCTGCCGCTAGCCAGCAAATTGGTTCAAGGATCAATGCTGTGGCCCAGATGAGGTACACATACACAGTAGGTTACAGAGTATGATGTTTTTCAACCACTGGATCTTTCTGTCTTTCTTCTGATTTTGACACGGGTCCGTGATGGAAGAGAAGAAACAAAGATCGTCGAGCAAGGCGGAAAAGTTGATACGATTTGATTGACAACAAGAGCAAGTTTTGTTGGCTTTGGGCAGCATCGCGGCGTCAATTCATTCGACGTGGCCATTCAAGCGCCGCAATATTTCATCGAATCGGCTTGACGATCCGCACTGGGCGGCTCCAGGTCTGCATATTGCTGCCCAACTCTCTCCATCCCAGATATTCCCACTAACTAGGGCAGCAGGGGTGAGATTTTCCACGAGTGATTTCAAGTTGCTTGCATGGCACCACAGATTCGCTGTCTCATTTTGTGCTCTCATCCAAACCTCCTACGTCGTTACTCCACTACGTCGAAGAACATACCTCACATGGGCCATGGCATGCAGCTGCTAGCCTCTATAGCTGCCAATCTATCGTGTCGGGGCAGCTCCGTAGCAGGCGTTGAAGACATCAATGGTCGAAAATACTAAATAGTCGTGCCCGTTGAGATCTATTTGCCGCCTGTTGCCGCTATGCTTCTACAGCACGGGCTGTCATGCATTGTACATTATCGTTATGCCCAAACAAGTCCATCCAGCTAATTCAATTACCAACATGTGAGGTACATTACAGCTTTGGTCCACTTCCTTCCATGGCCTTGATTCTGAAATTCGTCCTTGGGAAATGCAGGCGAATACTCTGCTCCTTGGTGTCGGAGTGCAGCTGAAGCACGATCTCTACTTCGTTGATACCCACAATTAAGCCTCGATCACGACATCGAAACCCCGAATCAATCGACCAGACCTCGACATCTTCTCCCTGTTGCAAGTTTGCTGGGTTCTGCTCGTCAGTCTTAGCCTCTGCTTCTGCGTACTTGGCACTGGAAACACGACTGGCGGCTTCCGCACCCTTCAGCGTTGTTGGTCGAGGGGCTGCAGCCTTAGCTGCTTTGACGGATCTATTGAATCTTTGGATCCACGAAAAAACTAGAGGATACTGCTTCTCCGAAATCAGGTCCTTGGGAAGTGCGTCCCTGAGTCCATTGAGCCAATCAAATGCCCAAATGGCTGGGCCACCACCAAGTCAGCAGGTGGAAGAGAGCAGAAGTAAGTGTGCCGTACCTTCAATGTCAGCCAGTGATGGTTCGTCAGTCTTCAGTATCCATTCACGCCTATCGGCAAGTAGTGTTGTTTCCAAAAAGGCGAACCCATCACGTATATGAGCAATGGCTTCCGGCCTCATGGCCTCGATTTGATCCTTATTCCAGCTTCTTCCACTGAAGTCTTCCCGGTCCTTTGTGAACCTCGAGTCGTTCAGAAGCGGCATGCTCGTTGGAATTAGTTGTGATGCTCGTGCGAAGATGCCTGCATCAATGGTCCATTTCTCCAATAGCTTCTGCACTGCTCTCTGGTCCGGCTGAGATGCGCCCAACGCTCCGTCAGGAAACAATTGCTCGAGCTTATCTAGAATGAGTCTGGTATCGCAGTACACATCGCGACCGATGGCCATGATGGGAATCCGTCTATGTCTGACTCCAATCGCTTCGAGGTCTGGTCGGGGCATGACTGGTGGTTGGATCTGATGTTTACTATCAGCATAGAATGTTCTGCGGCCTGAACATTGCTTACACATTGTGCATAATCGATTTGACGCAGAGCCAGATACCAGATGACACGTCGCGCAAAAGGCGAAAAGCTATAGTGGTACAAAATGATACCATTGTTTGGTCCATCCATATTGGGTAAAATTACCGTTTTGGTCTGTGTAACTTTCGCCAAAGATGGCAATTCAGTCTGATTCGCAATCCAGTAGCCAGCTATTCGTCGACCTGCTTTGTGAACAGACCAGCTTTGAATTATTCAACTCTACAAATAGTTGTATGACATAGGTTGAGGTCGACGGAGTGGGCTACCACAGTACAGACCCTCTGAATTGTCGGAAGTGATCTCTGGACCTCGGCATTACTACTAATTGTACGTAGTACGTTGGGATCTTGGTCAAGCTTACGTCAGTGCTACCGACTATTCGTATCCGAAACAGAGAATTGACTTCGTACGTTACATTAGAATCTATACCTACTTGTCGTCGTTACCACAGTGACATCGTTATAGTACTCACATCCGAATTTGCAAGAAATTTGTAATGAGATGGGCATTTATGTACATGGTAGGAGTGTGTCTTTTCTTAATAAGATTTAGAGTCTCTAGAATTGAATTGTCCACATCAGCCTAGATAGTTATCGGAGTTGAAGAAGTATCGAAGGGTGTAATTTTGTTTTTATGACTCTAATAATTAGCCTTGTGCACTCATTTCAATTCAAGTCAAGAGACACTAAACCTTGTTTTTAAAAAATACCTACTACGGTATCAGGCCGAATCTTTGTACCCCCCCTTGTTGAAAACTCAAATACTGGTAATTTACTTACTACGCGAAGATAGGTATAGACGCCCCCACTATAACCTAATTAGGACTAACATAGGGTCAAGCTTGCTTTCTATTGGTTTCTATCGATTGCTACACATCTTACCGACATTGACTGAAGCCGCCTAACAAGATATGTAAGAGGAGAAAGAAGAAAAGGAGTAGAAGGTCTATCAGATCTATTAGTATGTAGAATTCGCAGGATTCGCAAAATAAGCAAATTTACAGAATAAGCGAACAGAATAGCGACAGAGATGCTAGCAGGGGCGTGTATGTAAAAAGAATGTATGTAAGATATTCTGACCAGGGGGGGGGGTACAAAAATTCGGCCTGATACCGTAGTATTCAGGGACACAAGGAAAATAGGGGGAAATACGTATTCTCGTCCCACCCTGTGGTATTATTAGATTGCATCTTGCGAACCGCCCGAAGCCACTATTTAAACGCAACTATGTGGAACGATCACCTTTAACTTGTTAGGAGACAAATTCGTGACGATGGCTGGCGAGAAAATTTCCGCTGAGAACACACAAACTAGCAGCTGATCATGTTCAGCCTGGAGACCACTCAGCCAAGAGGCTTATTGCTGCCACCTTCATCTGAGGATACTGGCCATGGAATCACAACTCGGCTGGACTTCCCGCAATGCCCGGTCCATGAAGCGGTACACTGTGGTAGGTATATACTGGACTGTAGACACAGGTGATCAAGAGATATAAACAAAGTGCCTGGGACGGATTCGTGTAGGAGAAACAATCGTCTATGTCATCACTTGGAGCTTGTAAGGGCGGGACTCCCCAGCTAGCCATTACACCAATTGGCATTATACTATGCTAATCGTGGTATGTATGTCAACATTTACTTTGCATTAACATTACAGAGCTCTGCTTACAAGTTACAACGATAAATGGCACATGGTGTTTCCCTCTCCGAGTCCGTCCATACCACCTCGAAACTCGAATCGCTGCCTACAACTCAACTCGATCCGGTGTGCCCAATTTCAATACCTTCCGACGCCGCCCATGTCCTCACAAAGTCTCCTTCGTGCCATCCTTGGCATCACAACGCTCAATCTAGGCATCACAGGCTTTGCACACTATAATCTTAGAGATCATCACATATACAATCTCGAAGAGCATGAGGCGCGGATGGATGAACTTGAAGGGACTCTAAGAGGACATATTGGCTATATCGAGGAAGCACTTGATCGGCTGGAAGGGAAGGCTACGGAAGCGGATCGGGGCAAGAAGATCGATGATTACTACGGCAAGAGGGGAAGAGACGAAAAGAAGAAATAACCAGTACAAGTAGCAAGGGATCAAGATGGATTGATTTTTACAGGCAGCGGGGTGGAAACTCGATCCTTCCTGTCCATTCGCTTCGTACGCCATTGCATTTGGAGAAGAAGAAATACATCGACTCAGAATGCAGAACTGCGAGCAAGAGTCTTGCAGTATCCCGGAAAGATCCATGCCAGTGTCGTTGATATTCTTCCGCAGGTCCTTCAGACTCCTGAAGATAGCGATATGCCTGTAGTACTACTACATAGCCCTTATTTCAATGCTTGGCGATGCAAGGCGCTGTTGCTTCGTTGCAGTTCTTTACCAACATCGCGTCCATTCATTACACGAGCTGTCCAAGAAGACTTCTGTGCGGTTCGCTCTTCCATCAATGCTGGGAATTGGCACAGCTTATGTGAGGTGGCAGGGGCTGCCTGGTCTGCATCTTTGAAAGTGAGCTCAGTTTTATCACAAAGTACTTGGGTCAATTAGTTCGCACCAGCTCATACCTTGCAATCGGACAAAGAAATCATCAAGGTACCACTTTACCTGATGAGTCCTTCAAATGCAATACAACTAGAGGTCCAGGATAATGGTCTCAGTTGTGGTCACAATGTCCTGTGTGGGGGTGTGATTCTTTAAGCTATCTGGATGGCAGCACAATATCCGCCATCAAGAGAAGTTCATGTGGAATGGTTAAACTCTGCTTCGTGCTGCCTCCAACGCCTTTGGTTCTCACAATGGCCTCATTTTCATATTTCTCCGGTTTCTTTTGTCCCGTGCTGAGTGGCAAGAGCGGTTCTGGCTTCAGCACTTTCCTCATGGCACTACTACATAGTCTGCATCTCAGCATGGTCCGTTTTGTGCCTCTCCACATTCAAGTCGTCTCAGCATATCTTCTCCGCCTGAATGGGCCATTTTGGATAGCATTGAAACATGCTATCTCGAGGTGCAAGTGATGCCAGCACATGCCTAAGACGGTCCAAGTCATCTGCATCAGTAAACAGACGGCGGAATGCGCTCCTCGTCAGGGATACCATTGATCCAGAAACAGCTCGTCAGCATGCTATGACTGCAGCTAATATTGCAATGGATAGGGCCAATGAGCGAGCTTCAGCAGAACTGAGGCGGTCAGCAGAACTGTCTAGGAATCAAAGCAGCGCGAGCAGGACTGCGACAGGAGCTACGCCCCGATCTCAAAACATTCGTTTCTGTGACGGCGTCGAACCACACCCACAGCGGTCTACCTTACAGTCGACAGCTCCTTCTGTCACATCATCAGTATATATGCCAGGCAGTAACTCGTATTCACAAACTTCAAAGGCTGGAAACGGACCTCCTCTTAACGAGTTTGGTGTTGCAGATGGTTACGGTTCCACACCTTCGTCTTATCGCAGACTCCGGAAGACAAAATCAATGTTGACGCCGCGGAAACGTGGTCCCAGCGTAACGGAGCTATCCTCCCAAAGCCCTGGCACCCCTCGAACCTTGCGAAATGTTAAGAGTTCCACCAGCGACCACAACAATGGAATCCGGTTGGGCCTGAAGCGTTCAATGTCTTTTCTCAAATTGAGTTCTGGGAACCTTTCGAAAACTTTTAGGCGTTCACAAAGTACTTCGGAGCACAATGACGCGGCTGTTGAACGAGCCAGAGACCAATATATGCAAGATGTCGAGCAGCAAGAGTTGCAGAAAAAGCCGTCTTTCTTCTCCACACCTCGAGCCAGAGAGCAGAAAGCCTTCCGAAAGACGGTCCGCTCGACCAGAACCAGCGAATGTGGCGAAGGTGTCAGTCCCGAACCCCGGCAGATAAAGCACGAGTCCAAGATCAGGTCTTTCTCAGCCTCACTTAGAGACAGAGTCAGGCGAGCCCTTAGGGGTTCATCAAGCAAGGATAACAAAATTCCGACCCAGCAAGTAGACGCTAGTCGTGCTCACTTCAGAGACTACCTGGACGGCACGGAAACGAACATGACTCAGGAAGAGAGCACCGCAGGCACTTCACAGTCCGGCCCCCGTGGCAGTCTTTACGTCCCCTCTTCACAGCATGATGAGTCATTGGAAGACCTTGAAGCCATATCCCAAAGTCTCACGTCTATGCATAGCAATGATAGCCTACACTCGAATGGCCGCTCCCGACTAAGCAGTTGGACCAATTCTACCATGACCAGTTCTATGCCTGGGCGAAGCACTCCTACCGACAGAAAACGTCTTTCGATCATACAAGAACATGGGGGACCGTACCAACCTTCTTCGTCAATTGGGCGACACATGGATGAGGTTTCTGCTACTCATCTTCCACTTAGCGCTCGTCATATCAATGAACAAGTCACGAGTGCCATCGATAGTCAGCGTGTCTACTCTGCGTTGATGAAGAGAATTGATCAAGAGCAAGAACAGCAAAACCAGGCCTTGACTCCCCAGCCAGGACCTGAGTACGATATCCGACAGAATTACGCATCTAGTGCCCAGAGCTTCCAAACTGCGCCTACCATTCGTCAAGTAGCCAGTGAGGAGTCAATCCACGCACTCGCGCCGGATGAACAGCACCGCCAATACAGCCTGCGCGCACCATCATGGCATGAGATTGGGTCAAAAACTCCCCAGCAGATTGCCTTGAAGAATGAGACCTTGCACAAGCGAACGTCTCGCATCGTCGTTCCAGAACCACAGTCTTCGTTTTTTCCATTCTCCAGCGAGGAGAAACCGCAGACACCGAGTCCCTTCAAGTTGGCTCTAGCTGTGCGTCGCGAACGGCAGACCAGTTCTGAAGAAGAGAGTGGTAGTGTGATCATAAATCGGCCAAGTGTAGGCGATAATGGTTTTGAAACCAGCTCAGAGAGCCAGTATTCTCGCACCACAAGCGGCCAGCTGCCGATGCCTACCATGAACCGGTCGGATCCGGAGTTGGAAGACGAGCCGGCAGGCATGGCGACCATTATACCAGCACGGGTGAATCGCTATCCACGTCCAACCCCGTCACTTGCGCAACTCCACAAAGCCAAGTCTAACGCTAGCATGGAGTGGAAGTCTTGGATGAGCAACCAGATGACAAGCCTCAATCGGCGCAACTCAAAATCCAGTAATACGCATTACCGTGAAGGTGCGCAGATCGATGGAGACGACGCAGCTGTTGGTGGGAGACTAGGCTTTGCAGCAGGACTGCGCCGTCGAGCTTCTAGCCGCACAGTGAAAGAAAATGATAGCCTATCCCATGAGCACAGGTCATCGCCGATGGGTGACCGCTTTCCTCTTCTAGAGCTGAAAGAAGTGCCAAGGAACAGCAC
>QQTW01001458.1_pt1 | contig 16566 bp, 15 predicted proteins | sample 1904831 | NCBI WGS metagenome assembly QQTW01 (sample SAMN09435610, study PRJNA476489) | Subsurface metagenome, whole genome shotgun sequencing project. | reverse complement strand
AGCCGGATGCACCGAAAGGCGCACGTCCGGATCTAACAGAGAGGTGCGCGGGATAATACCCGCCATCGACTCAATTCGATTGCCTGGTAGTAAATAGTGAAACTATCAAGCAACAGAATCATAGACTCGAAGAGCATCAGTTTGTAGTTCTGTATTACTGGTAGTGAGTCAGCTCCAAAAGGGAAATCTCTTTCAGCTCGTTTCTAGGGGTAAGGACAAGAGCGGGTATAGAAATTGATATCGTTTCGGCTCTCAATCCATATCGAACTGTATCATAATAATCAGATCGATAAAGCTATTGCAATATAAGGTTTATAGTCCTCTTAAAAGTCTCAAACTTTAAGAAATGACTGCTGAAATAAATTAAACCATTCGTTACCTGTATCCTTGCAAGTGTATCTCTATCAATTACCGATCCAAATATCCCGCGCCTCCCGATAAAATTCCCCCTGCTCTTCCCCAGAAAAATTCGTTTCTCGAAGAAAAAGATTATAATAATTCAGATGAAAGAATTTAATATCGAAGATGGTGGCAAACTTAATTCAGTCATTGCAGGAGATAAAAGATTTTCGAGCATCCCAAGGTAAGCGTTATCCACTATGGCTAATTTTGCTCTTAGTTATCATGGGAACGATAAGTGGATGTAAAAGATATCAAGCACTGGAAGACTTTGGGGTAAGACACTATCAAGCAGTAAGTGAGAAACTAGGACTAACGGTAACTCGCCTGCCATCAGACACTACCTTTCGTCGCATCTTACAGAAAAAGCGATTTTCGAGTGCTGGCAAATCAATTTGAGCAATGGGCTAATAGCACTTTCGATACCGAACCAGGTGAGTGGGTAGCGATAGACGGCAAGAGCATTAAAGGAACTGTCACAGAGCCAGGAACGGCTTACCATAACTTCGTTAATTTGGTTTCGGTTTATAGCAGTCAACTTGGAGCAGTGCTGAAGAGCCAACAGTTTGAATCAAAAAAGACTAGTGAATTGAAAGTAGTGCAAACAATACTTGAGGCGTTGCAGCTTAAAGGAGTAGTGTTCACTATGGATGCACTGCACTGCCGCGCCACGTTTGCGGGGGAATCCTCCCCCGCAAACCTGGCTTAAAAAAACTACGGGGATCATTATTGAGGGCGGCAACGACTACGTTATCACTGTCAAAGGTAATCAACCTCAATTATTAAGACAACTTAAAACCCTAGCCGAACACTCGTTGCCGTGCGATCGGTTTGTTGATATTGAGAAGACTCACGGGCGAATTACCTGTCGAATCGTCAAGGTGTTTACTGACCTCAAGAGCATTAATCTCGATTGGGTAGGACTGCAAAGTCTTGTCCAAGTAGAGCGCATCGGCATCCGCGATAGGATTACAATATCTACAGACCAATTATTACATTAGCTCGCTCTTGACCTCCGCCGCAAAATTTGCTTGCGGGATTCGTTAGCACTGGGGAATTGAAAATCGCTTGCATTGGGTCAAAGATGTCATTTTCGGGGAAGATGCCGCGCCCTTCAACAATTATAATGCTGCCACAAACTGGTCTATCCTCCGCACCATTGCTATCAATCTTGCTCGTCAGGGTGGTTATGATTCTCTAACCAAGGCAAAACGATTTCTTGCCCATGACATAGACAAACTATTTTTATTTGTAGAATAAATTATCCCTGTCAATTTACCCTACTTAACTTTCTACTGCGCCCGCTACTGGTAGTGTCCCTTCTTGTACATATTTTAATCCTCTCTACGCCTGAGATGTTCGTGTCTGCACAAGGACGCTCGAGGCAAGTCTGTTCAATTAATTGTTCTTTGACATATGCCATAACCAAAGGCTGCTGAGTATAGCTAACACTGTCTAAACTCATCAGTGCTGTAGGGTTAACTGAGGGCAGCTTGATTTTTTTGATTAGCGATCGCCTACCGAGCGATACTAATGCGTTCTGCAACTCCACTCGCGAAAATAAAGGCAATAGATCTGCTTCTAGCTGTGCTGCTGAGGCTTCTTGGTTGATTGCTAACCAGTACATCATTTGGTGTTCTACCAAACTGAGACGATTGAACTGCTTTGCTAGCAATTCACAGAGGTCTTTGCACAACAAAGTCTCTTGATTTAGGAAAGCTACAATATCGCCATCAAATAACTCTTGAATCACCGTTGCAACAATCTTTAACGCTAGAGGGTTGCCTTGATAGCGCTTCACTAGCTCCCAAGTTTGCGATTGTTCTGCTGGGAGAAGACCTTTCGACGCTAAGATTGTTGCTCCTTGCTCTACCGATAAAGATTCTAATCGTAGTAATCGCACCTGAGCAGTTGGTCCTTCCTCAATGGCAACTTCTACCGGAATTTCGCGAGTAGTCAACATGACACTACTCTGGTGCTGTCTTTCTGCTAACTGCTTAAACAGCCATCCATAGTCTTGGTAGCCTGGTTTGTATTCACCCGCCAATTCATTGGCAAATAAAACCGCCTCAAGATTATCTATAACCAGTAAACACCTGTAAGCGCGCAATTGCTCTAGCAACTGCTCCATAGCTGCCTCTAGTGAAGTTTGAGGCGACTGCTGAGGCGCGATGCCGAGTACGGCGGGCGCAGCCATCGCACTTATCAACTCTGTGAGAAAATCAAGTAGAAGGGGAGCTTGCCGGAGACTTCGCCACACCACAATATCAAACTGACCTGTATCAGCAAGCTGCTGTGCTGATTGTGTCGCTAACGTTGTTTTGCCAATGCCACCATCACCAGCGATCGCAACTACTTTAGAATTATCTTGTAAGATCCACTGCTTTAACGTCTCTGATTCTGCTTGTCGCCCAGAAAGCTGGGAAGTATCAGGTGCTTTTTCCCAATCTACCTTGGGCTGCGACGATGCTAATGTGTTACACATTTGCTCTTGTTGAGCGTACCGCACCACAGAAGGGTAAAGATCCAGTTTTCTTACCTTAAATCCGAATGCTTCCGATAGCCATTTACACACGTCTGCTCCAACGTCTTTGAGGTACGAGTATTGATACCCTACTTTGCCTGCGATCTGGTCGTAAGAATAGTTTTCCAAAATCAACGGAAGAACCTTTATGTGTACCTCGGTTAGACGTTTACCTTTCTGTACTAAAGCCCTTTTTATAATCTCTAATGCTTCCTCATAGAGCATGATAATCCTCCTGAAAAGATAAGTTATTGAAAAGCGTTTAATCGTTTAGACGTTGTTTTGCACCATAAACTCATGAACAGCGTTATGACTAGAACCGATAAGAGCAGTACGACCATCGTTGTTCACCTCTGCTAACTGGCAGAGTTAGTAGAGTTGTCGGGAAAAAACTGACAGAAGCAATGTTGCTGTTCACTACTTTCATTGGGAAGTTATTAATCCAATATCGACACGATTCAAGTTACCAGATCGAAATTGGATTGTTGGCGAATTTTGGTTGTAAATTAGTTGTAAATTGGTTTAACTAAATATTTTTCTGGGCAAAATTTTGGAATAGCCCAGAGTTAGGAGAGCAGGAATTGAAACTCCTTCAATTTAGATTGACCCTAAATCAAGAATGCGATAGAGGCGTTTATATCCCTAGTCTACACTGTGTTCCAGTCTCCTACACGTCCCCAAAGCGATTGCGCATACCTGGGTTTTGTGCTTACCTAAAGATCAAAGCTTTCCGTGTAGAGAATGAATATGAGCGTAAGAATTTCTGAGGAAGGAGTAAAGATTCTTACTCAGGCAATGAATCGTAAAAGATTGAAGCGTCAGAGCAGGGAATGGTGTAGATTAGCATGCGTTAATCTAACACAATTAAAGGATGTTTGGGCAAAAAAACCAGTTACAAGGGAGGTTCTTCAGGCTATCTGTAATCCTGTTGGTGTTGATTGGAGAGACGTTGTCGATTACGAGAAATCATCACCAGAAGATCTTGAACCGATTAAGTTTTGCAAAGGGATGCCATATGTTTCTACTTTCTACGGACGAACTGAGGATTTAAACAATGGCAAAGATTGGATTGTGAATAAGGAATGCCGAGTTTTAGCTATATATGGTATAGGGGGAGTTGGAAAGAGTGCTTTGGCTGTGAAGTTGACAAAAGAAATTTCGCCTCAATTTGATTATGTGCTTTGGTACTCGCTAGCTTCCAGCCCGCCACTGGAAGAATTTTTGACCGATATATTTGAATTTTTGGGGTGCCATTCAAATTTCGATTTCACCATAGATATTTCAAATATTGACGATTGCATCTCCCAACTTATCAGGTTTTTAAACCGTTACCGATGTTTACTGGCTTTGGATGGCTTAGAAGAACTCTTATTAAGTGGCACAGTTGCTGGATGGTATCAAAACAGACATATGCTCTATGGTGACTTGATGAAACGAGTGGGACAAGAACCTCATAAGAGTTGCATGATTTTAACTACTCGTGACATAACTAGTGAAATTGCCCTGTTAGGAAAAAAATCTGGGTCTGTACGCACGCACAACCTGGGACAATTGGGAGAAGAAGCGCGGGGGCTCTTTCAAGAGCATCAACTAAGTGATGAACATCTATGGAAAAAGCTGAGCGAGAATTATCGCGGTAACCCTTTGTTCTTAAAAATAATAAGTTCATATATTTCAGACATGTTTGGTGGTAGTGTTAACGCTTTTATGAGACAAGGCACTTTAGTCACAGGAAATATTGAGACTTGTCTCGATCAACTATTTAAGCATTTATCAGATTTGGAAAAAGATATTTTATACATATTAGCAGAGCAAAATGAACTAATCTCGTGCGATCAGCTTAGAGAAATTTTGAAAATCTCACCAGATAAATTACTCCCAGCGCTCGAATCTCTCGTGATGCGGCGATCGCTAGTTGAAAAAACAACTAGTAGCTCTCCAAGCCATAACGGTTTAACACTTGCGCCAGTAATAAGAGAATACGTATCAAATCAAAGACAAAATAGTTAGAATAGGTTACGTAACAATTCGGACACAAATTAGTAAGAATGGAGTATGCAGCTAACGAATCTAATGCACTTAAATTACCAGAGAATTTGAGCGTGAGCTACTGCATCAACCCTAAGTGTCAACAGCGCCGCAATGCAGAGAACGCAACATCATGTTCAACCTGTGGAACTGACTTACTGATTCCAAACCATCAAAACCAGTACCGACTGCTCAAACCGTTACGCGAACTACATGAGCGAGATAATACTGAAGTTTTTGCAACAGTTGATGCGGCAGGAACACCAAAAGTTTTGAAAATACTGAGAAATCCTCACTTGGCAGCAATGTTTAAACGAGAAGCAAAAACATTGCAAGATCTACGCGATCCTAGTATTCCCTACGTCGGGGACAATGATTACTTCACCTTTACTCTAGACGGAAACAATGGTCAAGAACTGCACTGCTTGGTGATGGAAAAAATTGAGGGACAGAACCTAGAGCAGTGGTTAGAGCAGAACGGACCAATTTCTCAAGATGTAGCATTAAAATGGTTGGAAGAGCTAACCATAATTCTTGAGAAGCTGCATGAAAAAGCTCTGTTTCATCGAGATATTAAGTTATCAAATATCATACGCACGCCTGACGGAACACTAGTATTGATTGACTTTGGTACAGTTAGACGACAGACTCATACCTATTATAGTAAATTAAACACCGAGCCTGGGATAACGGGTATCGTTTCAGCAGGCTATAGTCCCCCAGAGCAAATCGAGGGCAAAGGCAAGCCAATATCAGACCTTTACGCTTTAGGTTGCTGTTTTGTCCATTTGCTTACAGGCGTTCATCCACTAGATCTTGACAATCCGCGAACTGGCAAGTTGGAGTGGCGCGATCGCGCTCCGCAAGTCGAACCGCGGTTAGCCAATTTAATTGACGATTTGATCGAGCCTAGTCTAGAAAAGCGACCTCAGAACACGCAAGAAATATTGCACCGTCTAAAAAATGACAATGTTGTGAGTCAGCTCAAGCGAAATCTGGGAAGAATACCGAGCTTGCATTGGTTTGTGGGTTTAAATATCGTGCTGCTTGTAGCTAATTTAGTGGTTGGGGTTTTATGGCTTCAAGATAGACCACAGTCGTCGGAAGGACAAAATACGAGTAGTGGCAGCATCACTAGAGGCGCTAAAAATTATATCTAAGTATAATAAATTACTTAACAGATTTGACTTTTTTGCCTTTTAATTGTAGTAAATCGCGAGTTTTTTTAGCTGCATTTTGCATAGCGGTTTCTGGAGTCGACTGACCAGATAAAGCCTGGCTAAGATAGTCCTGTAAAATCTCAGAAGCTCTCTCGTATTGAGGAATAACTGGGCGAGGGTTAGCGTTGTCAACTATTTCTAACATCTTTCCATCTTTAAAATGAGGGTATTTTTTCATAATTTCGCGATCGCTAAATAACTTTCGACGAGAAGGCAAATAGCTTGAATCCATCACAAATTTACGTTGAATTTCCTCACTAGTGAAAAACTCAATTGCTTTCCAAGCTTCTTTTGGATGTTGTGCTTTTTTGGCAATGCCAAACCCCCAACCACCCAAACAAGCAACAGTCTTCGGCTCAATATTCTCATCTTTATCCTTCTCAATGTTCTTATCTTTATCCTTATTGGGGAATATTGATGTCAGCCCAACCTTCCCTTTGACAGCAGAATCGTTTGCGTTAGCTTTAAACCAAGTATTGGGCCAGCCACGCAGAAAAGCTGCTTTACCTGTCAGGAAGTCCTCCTCAGCCTGTTTTTCAGTAGAGGATGTAATGTCTGAAGGAGATACTCCAGTCACGATCGCCTGGCGTAAAAACTCAACTGCCTTAATCGCGTCTTTACTATCGATTCCTACTTTATCTTTTTTAGCATTATCGATCCAATAACTGCCATGTGCTAATAAAACTTCAGAAAACGTCGCTATTAGTCCTTCGTACTGCTTTCCTTGCCAAACGTATTGCCAAGGTTCTATTTTCTTTTCTTTTAATGTATTAGAAACTTTTATCACCTCAGAAAAAGTTTTTGGCGGTTCTTTAACGCCTGCACGCTCCAGCAAGTCTCTACGATAGAAAATTACCCCAGCATCAGAACGAAAGGGTATTCGATACAAATGCTCTTCATAGCGTCCGAGATTAACTTCCTGATCTAAAAATTCTGCTAATGCTGCTGGAGTAATATTGTCATCTAACTCTCTAAGTATTCCCTCTTCGGCAAACTTAGGCAACCAAATGAGATCCATGTAAATTAAGTCATAAATCGGAGGATTTCGTTGAAAATCACTACTGTAATTCGCTTGTATTGCATCAGTAGTTTCATTTCCTATTAGTTGGATGTGAATATGTGGATTTCGGTTATTGAATTCTTCAATTAGTGGCTTCCAGTAATCAACTTCGATATCTAACACTAATAGAGACAAATTTACTGGCCAAGTCAAAAGTAAAATTGACAAAGTTGCGACTTGTAGCGCAGCCAGCAGTCCAAGAATGAAGTGTTTTTTATACCAGAGATAATTATTTCTAAGAGTTTGCACTTTGCCCCAAAAGAGATTAATCATTGGCGTTCGATAATATTAATAATTAACATCAACCTAACTCGATTGAAGTCAGTAGTAAATAGAGTTGTCGGGAAATAAAAACTGAGAGAAGCAATGTTGTTTTTCACCTGGACACTGGTATTCTAATTGGTGAAGCTTTGAAAGCTTGGAGAGGCAAAAAACTCAAGCGTTGAAATTGGACGATGATAAAGTCTAAGAGCCATGATGGAGTCATATTGATGATTCTGTGTCGATGAAACCATATAATACCGCTCATACTGCCATCGGGTTAATGATACAGCAATACAACTGTGCCGTCATTGCTTTTCTAAGAGTGAGTTCTGTTGGAATCTAGGTAAATGTCTTATGGTTGGTTCGAGCGAGGGTAAAATAATTGATTTTATAGTGTATTAGAGCGTATTTCTGTTCAAACTCAAACAGTTCTGGGTTGAGAAAATGCGATCGCACTGCTGAACGTGCGCCGTCTGCGCCAGTCAACAAATCGTAGTTCGCAGTCAAACTCGTGTCTATAGTTTGAAACGCGATCGTTTTGGCGGCAAATTTTACTTTAGTGTAGGATTGAAATACAAATTGATTCGGCTGTTGGTACTCATCTGTCAAATCCTGCTGTTGATGCACGCAGCTTTTAATTAGTTCGGACGGTTTTAAATAGTAACTGATTAATCTTGATTAAATAACGCCAAGCAAGCGATCGCTCAATAAAGCGAACTGTTCCGAACAACCCTAGCTCCTTTTCCCGAAGTAGATCCGAACTCCTCTAACATTTTTATTGATATATTTGGAAGCACGGCTCTGTGCAATTAGGAGTGCAGAAGTTGAAGAGTTAGCCAGGAATGTAGATGTAACTACTAAAGGATATAAATTAACTAAAAGGAGATAAAAGTTATGAAACGTCTTCCTACCCAAGTGTGTATTACAAATGTGTTCAACAAACCGAGCGCAAAAGAAACGGTAGGACACACTTGAGCGATCGCCGCCTCTCCAGTCCAAAACCTGTCAATTTAGCAGCCACGAAGCAAGAGGTTGTAAGTTTGCAGGTTCTTTGTCTGAATAATTCATTCTGTTGATTGATGCACTATATTTATGTCTTGTCTCAACTGATGCCAAAAAAACCAGACCTTTTTAACACTGCTTACTGACTTGAAATAGCACCTTTACAAGTTTCATCCTAATTGAATCTCAAGCGATTGGAGAAAATAGTGAAACCGTATTTATGGATTACTTACAACTATATTTCTACTTTAGAGTGTCTATCAACGTTAGACACAATTTTAGAACAATATTCAAACCACGATATTATTCATGAAATTGGCAGCCCAACATTGCTTCAAGCGCTTTTAGAAAGCGTTCCGCTCGTTTCTAAATTTCGCCAGCGGCTAGACAACGATCAAACGCTGGTTGCAAACTTCAAATCTTACGATCTTCCCTGTGGCGCAGAAGGGCGATTCTACTATGATTCTGTAACAGACTTGGTAACAGTCATGGCAACTGCTCCGAATGCAGCAATTCAAAAAACAATTGACAGCGCGAATACTCACCAGAACCTAGTTGCCTTCGATTTAATGGCTTGCCCTGATGACGAGGGGAAAGTGAAAAGAGCGCAAGAACTAGCAGATTTGGGGGCTGGCTTAGTGATTTGCCACACCGGATGGAGCGAACAAGGAACTGGCAACACCTCAACGGCGCTGATTGAAAAAGTGTGCCAGCAACTGAAAAATTCATCTACTCAAGTGATTGTGACGGGAGATTTCACACCAAGCAATGTTAAAGACTTGAAGTCTTATGTTGAGCAAAATCTAATTTTTGCGATCGCAGTTGGCAGTGCAATTACTCGATGTGAAGATCCCAATGTCGCGATTGCACAGTTTCTTGCAGAAATTAACAAGCTGGTTACTTGTCCTTGTGCGGAGGTAAAAGAATTTTATACACCACAATTCTATCCTGCTGCTACTTGGACAGCGCTTGATGAACTCACCCTTGCATCATTTTCTCACCAAATCTCCTTGGACAGCCAAACAGTTGCGCCAAAAGCGCCTGGAGTTAATCCTCAAAGCGCACCATCAACTACATAAAGTCTTCGATAGCCAAAGACTCGCCCTTCAAAATCGCACGCTTTCCCCAATTTGCGTCTAAAACAACCAGTGAGTTGTCGGCAGTAATTTACCCAAGCAATCCGCTCTCACTGGAGGATTGAGAATAGTTTGTCTTGAACCGTTAAATGTGATTTTTGGTGCAGATGCTGCTCCTTTTCATGACTACAACTCATTTGATTATTTCATCTGAAATTATTTCTCAGATTGGAAGTTTCTTGAATTTATTGGGCAAAAGTCCTAATCTTTTGAAATCAACTCTTTAAATGAATTTATGCCTATCTCTTGCACTGACAGATAAATTTCTGAAGCTTGACTACACACAGTAGCAACTGATACAGCTAGAATTACTAAAACACCAATCAAGACTACTTTATTTGTCGGGTTAGATTCCTTTTGGGTAATCGGTTGTTCGATATCTGCTTGGATTTCCTCTTGAATAATTGAACTCCAATCACTTCCACTTTGCCACCATAAACTTATTAAGTTGAGATCCTGTAGAGATTCATATTTAGTTCTATGTTTGTTGGTATTTTTATTTAACATCGATCTCTCCTGTTTTCACTACAAACTAAAAACCTACTACAAAGCAGCCGAGCGCTAATTGTTAGCTCTTTTTACCTTTGCTATCTAGCTAGTCGATTGTTTTTGAAATTGAAGCTTCAAACTTAATACAGCGATGCCAACACTTTGTCAGCAGTGGCTCGAAACGCAATTGCTGCACCTGCGCTCATATCGCGAGGCGCACAGATGCGATTTCTCACATAGCCAAGCGCGATCGCTCCCACCGTAGCAGAAAATGGGTCAAGATTCTCTTTCCCATCCACGCGCCCCCAATCTAACAGGGTTTGATCGCCATGCAATAAGTAATGTGCAAGTAGTTTGAGATGAACCTCGATCGCACCAGTGACGGCTGAGATATCGCCACTGGTAGCTAGAGATTGCACCCCTGAGTTTTTGAGAATATCAGCGATCGCAGCTTCATAGTTGTCGCTCAATCGCTCTGCTGCTTCTGCTCGGTAGTGAACTATTTCGCTCAAGCCAGGCTCTAACGGCAAAGGATTTGCGCTTGGTTCCATGCCAAATAGCTGGGGCAAAAGTAGATTAAATGTTGTTGCGTCTGTTTTAACTCGACCATAAGCAGGACGTTGATTTAAGGCAGTAAACCAAGCGTTGAGATATGGAAATCGTGGATTGTTTTTGATGTGATAGCCTCGATACACAGGTAAACTTGCTGCTAGTCGATCGAGATGAGAAGCATACATAATGTCCACCAAGCTAAACGTACTCAGAAAGTAGTCACCTGGATATTTTGCTAAAGCTTGTTCAAGTTCGTCTAGCTTTGCTGTAAAGGATGCTTGCAAGTTTGCTAACTTTTGGTCATCAGCAGGGGGTCTTACCAAGAGTTTGTAGCCAACTTCCTTAAAGTCGTTCGTTTCAGCATTTTCAATTAACGAACTTGCGATCGCCCTTTCTTGGGGATCGGCAGGCAGCAGGGAAAAATCGCTAAATCGCGCTTCTAAAGCTAGTAGAATGTCTTTGGATTCATAAACTAACTCATCTTCGATCTTAGCAGCAGGAACCTGCCCTGATGGCACGAGAGCGGTGTACCATTGCGGTTTGTTATGCAAATCGATAAACTCAGTTGCAAATGGAATTTCTTTTTCTTCTAAAGCAAACCAAACTCGTTCGCAGAAAGGACACCAAGAATTTGTATCTCGATAGAGCAAAACGGGCGGTGAAGTTTCTGGGGGAAGTTTATGTAAGCTGCTAGAAATTGGTGCAGTAGAAGGTGATTGTCCGAGTCTACGCACTCGCCGAGCAGGAGTGCGCTCTTGAGCGATTTCTAACAATCGATCCCAAGTCGGTGTAGAGTTCAAAATCATGATTACCTCTGTTGGTAATAGCGATCGGATTGATGTTTTACAGTAGCGAGCTAAACTTGAATCAATTTCAGAGGTCAAGTAGTTGGATGGCAAATAATTTTTGAAGTTTTATAGCTTTTACCTGTTTTAGTTAGAAATATCTACTCGATAACTCTCAGCTAACCTTTACGTTTTTACCTGCACTGCGCAGTGTTTCTACATATACCAATAAAACTGATGCAATAAGTTCGGAACTTTTCATGCCATTCATCCGAAGAAAATACGAATTACCTAACCGTATTTATTGGTAAAACTTAGAGCAATGATTTCAGCAGTTGGCAACGCTGCAGCTTGATACTTCATGGATGAATGCATTATTTTTGCTAATAAAGAGGACCTATGATTCGCTACCAAGGTGTTTTATACGAGTACTATTACGAGTGCTATCTGTCTCAATCTCAAGCCTTTCCCCAGTCAGGATAGATGTTGGGCTATCGAGGTATATTTTATAGCTAAGAAATCAGATCGCCTGGGTACTCGCCAGAAGCCAGTCCATTAACACCGCCATTGAGCAACTATCTAAATTATCGAATCTACCATCGACACTGGCAGCAAAACCGACATCAGCACCTACTGCAATTTCAGCCAAGGCTAGTAAATCCAACGACTTACTACCGTCGCGGCTTGATCAGCAACGAGCCTGATGCGATCGTAGCTACTGTTAACTTGTGGAAATTAGGACACAATTTAAAACTTGCTTTGGTTTTGTCTACCCGCCTAAAAATCAATTTAGTGCGCATCAAGGTTAGCCAGATTAAACAAGTTAAAAAAGCCAAGCAATCAGTTGGCAATCATTCTTAGAGGATGTTTCCCTACTAGCATCTTGAACTTCAGTTCAAAGTACAGATAAGGAGCTAAATCTTGAGATCGCAACATCCCGTCTACGAAATTCTCGCTAAAGAAATTGCTTACGCGCTCGACACTTCTAAATTCGATCGACTTATCAACAACTTTCTCCATACTAAAGGGTACGTAGTTAACCAACTTTTCAACGATCCTAGTACCGGATTTCGAGCTTGTGGACTGCTCCCAATTGCCCCAGATAAGTCACCCGTACTCGTATTTCGAGGTGCAAATAGAGCAATTGACGATCTTGTGAGCAATCACTCTGGAGGAATTGGATTTAAACAATTTGCGCAGAATCAAGCTGAGATTGCGGCATGGTTTGACAACATGACACAAGCAACTCACCAAAAACCGGATATCGTAGGACACGGCATCGGTGGTGCGATTTCTCAAATTGTCGCAGCAGAAATGAGCGATCGAGTTGGAGAAGTAGTGACATTTTGTTCTCCTGGAACAAGTCGGGCGATCGCCACTCAATTTATGCAAAATGGAGGAGCTAACTTGAGAGTTACGCACTACATCATAGATGGCGATATTATTAGCCTAGCAGGAGAAGCTTTTATTGCTGGGAAAGCTATTTTGCAAAGCTTTACTGATTGTGCGCTCAAACCGCTTCACAACCTAGACAATCATCAGAAAATTGGGCGATTGTTAAGCAATCCTCCCATTGGTTTGGTTCAAACTGAAATTTCAGTGCCAGCTTTGAATCATCCGGCGTTTACTTTCTTCAATCTAGACTACTTAGAGTTTTTGACGGCATATTACGCAATCGATCCTGAAATAGCATGGTGGCTCACCTCAAGAGGAAAGTTTGAAGCCCTAAGAAAGTCAGGTTTTTCTTTACAACATATTCGTTCTCATTGCAATTAATAAACTAGCTTTAGCTAAATAAGACCTGAAGTTAAAAGTTAAATTTGGGAAAATCCAGTTTTAAGTTGTGCGCTCAAGGTGTGTTCTACATTTATCAAAATCTAAGCTAGATCGTCCAACACTAATAGCATTGAAGTCGTGTATCTACCAAAAAACAATACAGGCTTAAGAAGTAAGCCAGAGGAGTTGGGCAATGCATTTTCAACGTATGGGATTTTTATGCAAGCTCTATTGCATAGGGTGGAAAAATGGCTCCCTGCACTACCTTCATCCCTTGCAACATTGGTTGTTTAAAATCTTTTTTTACTATCGTATAGGCTATCGTGAAGGGTCTGCGTGGAAGCAAGAGCATTGCTTGGCAAGTTTAAATGAGCAAAAGTTACAAAGCAATCATGACTTTTGAGCAGCCGTAGGCTTACCCTTTTGCACGTAGCTAGGGAAGCGATCGCGCCTTTTAGTTTCAGAATCTCGCAGGAACTCTCAAATATTGAATCGTATTCATTCGTAAATTTGCCCCGATTATGGACTTTTTAAAAATCGCGTCTTGTTACAAAAAATCAAATTAATCTATGCAAGCCAATTTTTTAACTTCCTTCCTCCTCCCAATAGGTCTTGCAAGCATCATGCTAGGTATGGGGCTAACCCTTGTACCAGAGGATTTTCAACGAGTTACCCGCTATCCCAAAGCTGTCGCTGTTGGGTTAATGAGTCAACTACTTTTTCTACCTATCATTAGTTTTCTGGTGGCTACGCTCGTACCAATGCAGCCAGAAATTGCTGTGGGATTAATGGTACTAGCTCTGTGTCCAGGCGGACCATCTTCAAATATGATTACTTATTTGGCAAAAGGAGATGTTGCTCTTTCTGTGACGCTAACGGCTTTGAGTAGTGCGATCGCTGTATTTACGATTCCGATCTTTACAAATCTGTCCCTGCAATACTTTATGGGGCAAAATGCGGCGATTTCCTTGCCAATTGGACAAACCATGCTGCAAATTTTTGCAATCGCTTTACTACCAATTGGTTTAGGTATGTCGATCCGGCAAAAGTTTCCTGATTTAGCCCGCCGACTAGAGAAAGTCGCAAACCGTCTTGCCATTGGCTTTTTGGCTTTAATTATCTTGGCTCTAGTCATGCGCGAGTGGAATCGCATACCCAGTTTTATTGCCCAAGTTGGAATTGGAGTGGTATTGCTCAATACGATCTCAATGGCGGTTGGATTTGGGTTTGGTAAGTTGTTAAAGTTGCAGTTTGCCCAACGGATCTGTATTGCAATCGAGGTAGGAATTCAAAATGCTACGTTGGCGATCGCCATTACTGCTGGATTATTAAATAATGCTGATATGGCGGTTCCTGCTGCTGTTTACAGTCTATTTGCTTACGCTACCGCCATTTGTGTCATTTTCTACGGTAGAAGTTCTTTAGAGCGAATTTATCAACAGGAGAAATTATTAGCCGAGCGTAAACCTCTTGCATGAGTAGTGTGCTGCGCGAGTGCAGATTGCCTAATCAAATTTTTAGCAACGTCAATTTTCATGCAAAAATCGGCTTAATAAATCAAGGGCGCGATCGCTACCATTTAAATTTCTGAAGTTTTTACCAGACAAAAATAAATTTATGTTCCAAATTGCCGCTCAGGTTACTTTTTCTGACTCATTGCCATATCTAGCTGTAGTTCTAGGCGTTACTACTACAACTGCAATACTTAGCAAGCGCTGGTGGCAACAAAAGAACGCTTACAAACCTTTACATTTGCTTCCCTCTCCCCCCAAACACTGGCTGCTGGGAAATATCCCTCAAGTATTAACAGCAGTAAAACAAAAAAAATATTTCCAATTATTGTTTGATTGGAGTCAGCAGCTAGGACCAATGTATGTTTACTGGACTAGCCATCCAGTTCTTGTTTTGAGCCAGCCACAAGTTATCGAAGATACTATTATCAATGGGATGAAAGATGGCAGCCTAGTTAGATCGCCGCGAGTGAATAAAGCTTGGAACGATAACGGACCGATTTTGATCGGTCAAGACGGAGCGCAGTGGCAGTGGCGACGCAAGGCTTGGAACCCTGAATTTAGTTCTAACAGTCTGAATAAATATGTTGAAGTTATCGAGCAAGCTTGCGAACAAGCCATCAACACAATCAAAGAAACTTCTCCACCAAAAGAAGTTCAGGTAGATCCGCTATTCGTAGAACTGACAATGAGGGTGATTTGCGCTCTAATACTAGGAATTCCTGTAGATAAAAATAGTGCTAGCCATGAAGGACCACCCCTCGAAGTTCTCAAGGTTTACGAGGCAATGTCTATCTCAAGCTATCGGTTCTTGAGGGTAGTTACTGGGGAGAAGAGATGGCAGAAATATCTACCAACCAAAAATTCGCGAGATTATTGGGCAGCAAGGCGATGTTTAGAGGAATTTATTACTCCCAGAGTAGACTTAGCTTTACAGATGAGAGAACAAAACAAGACCGATTTAACACAGGTAAGTCCTTTGTTCCAAGAATCAATGTTAGTGAAAATAGCTGCTAAAGAGCCAAAATATAATCAAGAGACGCTCATAGCAGAAGTTATTTCCTTATTACTGGCTGGTACTGACACCACAGCCCATACTTTATCTTTTGCAGTGGCAGAATTGTCTTTAAACCAAAAGGTTTTTCAGCAGGCGCAAGCTGTAGTCGACTCAGCTTGGAATCAAGAGGGCATTAGTTTAGAAACCCTCAAGGAACTAACTTACATTCGCGCGATTATTAAAGAGACTTTGCGCCTTTATTCAGTCGCTTCGGGTTCGACTCCACTAAAAGCTACTCGTGACCTGACGATCGCAGGTAAGCTTATTCCTCGCGGAACGGAAGTAAGCTGGTCAATGCTTGCTGCTGGAAGAGATCCAACAGTCTATCCTCAAAGCAAAGAATTTTTGCCGGAGCGTTGGTTAGACAAAAGTACCCACAGTCCACTGTTAATGATAGATTTTGGCTCAGGTTCTCATCGTTGTGTGGGAGAGCATCTATCCATGATGGAATCAACGGTAATGCTGGCATTACTATTGCGCTACTTTGACTGGGAGCTAGTCAATGGTCGTTCATCTGTCGAAAAGTTACAGCAGAACCTGTTAATTTATCCATCCGACAAAATGCCAGTGCGCTTTCGGCAAAGAAAGTAAGCAAACTCAAATCAAAAATGTTCTCCAGTCTTTAGTTTTACGATGTCGCCGTAGCTGCCAATCTAGCTTTAATCGGTAGTGCGTCAAATAAATGTGGGATAGGTAAAGTAGAGGTAGATATCTGATGGAAGCCCATTCATGGAATGTCCTCTGTGCGGTCACGCTAAAGCTC
>QQTW01001457.1_pt1 | contig 16572 bp, 15 predicted proteins | sample 1904831 | NCBI WGS metagenome assembly QQTW01 (sample SAMN09435610, study PRJNA476489) | Subsurface metagenome, whole genome shotgun sequencing project. | reverse complement strand
TGCCGTCATCTGCCGCGGAACCCAAGAAACAGAAGAACAAGAACAAACAGAGCAAAGACGAATCAGACGAAGAGGAGGATGACGCTCAATCTGAAGATAATCTGGGCTCGAGCATGTCCGGACTTCATCCCGAGGACGCGCTGTGGTTCCCGCTTATCGGCGGCATGTTTCTGGGCGGCCTCTACCTGCTCATCAAATGGCTCGAGGATCCGGCGCTGCTCAACAAGCTGCTGAACGGCTACTTCTCCATCCTGGGCATCGTCTCCGTTGGCCGGCTAGTAGGAGACTCCCTGTCCGTCGTTACCTCCTTTGTGTTTCCCCAGCGATGGAGTAACCAATCCGGAGCGTGGCATGTTCAGAGAGGCGGGCGGGAATTCGTCATCGAATCCCACGACGCTGGTCCGCAAGCGCAGCGTAAGCTCTCGCCGTTTCCAGGCTGGATGTCGAACATCCCCCTACCGTCGGCCGTCCGCAGCCTGCTCTGGACCGTCCGCGGGTCGTTGACCGACAAATTCTTGCTGCGCGTCTCATATCAAGGACGGGCACTCGTCCGGTCACGATTCGGCCTGAACGATCTCCTCGGCTTCATCACCAGTCTCGTGGCGCTGCTGGTGTACAGCTTCGTGACCCAGCCGTGGTGGCTAGTGAACTTGCTCGGCTTCGGCATGTCCTATGGAGCGTTGCAGCTGATCAGTCCGCGGACCTTCTGGACGGGCACCATGGTCTTGAGCAGTCTATTCTTCTACGACATCTACATGGTCTTCTTCACGTGAGTTGATTATAAATACTTTATCCGTAGGACCATTATTAATAACGCTTATTTAGACCACTGATGGTCACGGTGGCCAAGTCGTTGGATGTCCCCATCAAGCTGCTCATCCCACGTGCACCGGGTCCGAATGAGGATCCGAAGCGGCAACAGCTGGCGATGCTCGGACTGGGCGACGTCGTGCTGCCGGGGATCATGGTGGCGTTGGCTCTCCGCTTCGATTTATATCTGTGGTATCTCCGCAAGCAGACGAAACAGACCAATCGCCAAGCCACGGTGTCCGACGCCGAGGACGACCACCAAGAACATCACGTGGACCATCGTCCCATGGAGCTCGTCAAAGCCACCTATCGACCCGCCACCGGCCGCTGGGGAGAGCGTTTCTGGACGAGCACTGCGGGATCCGGTCTGAAGGAGGAACCAGGAGCCTTCCCCAAGCCATACTTCCGAGCAAGCATGATTGGTTATATCATCGGCTTGATCGTGACCTTTGGCGTGTTGGCGTACAGCGGCCATGCTCAGCCGGCGCTTCTGTATCTCGTGCCCGGCGTGCTTCTCGCGCTGTGGGGTTTGGCGTTTCTCAAAGGTGAAGTCAAGGAGATGTGGGAATTCGTCGACGCGACCAGCGAGGATGCCGACAGTCAGGACAAGGCGACAACGACGACCAACAACAACGAGACAACGAGGTCGGAGCCCCCCTCCTCGACAAATGCTGTCGAGGGCGGAACCAAAACTCGTGAAGATTCCCTCAACAACAACAACAACAACAACAACAAAGGTAGCAACAACAGCAGCACCACCAGCAAATCTCATCGAAAAGATCACGAGGTCTTCTCCATCGCCATCACCCGACGTCCCTATCCCTCTTCTGTTCGTGCCTCCCGCCGCCTCACGGATCCCGATCAGCAATCGTCCATCGTGCAAGATATTCGAAATGCCCTGGACGGTGATCTCAACCTTCGCGCCTCTCGTTCGTCGACGTCTTCGCCCATCCGTGGAAGAGCAAGCACCAGTACTGCCAAAGAGAAGGACCACGAGGGGAAACATGGCGAGAAGCGGCCCCGACTCGAGTAATTCAGTAATCTTAATCATGACTTGACTTGACCTCCTTTTCCTTTTTAATTGTGTCTAATCTGGTGTACGTACACTAATGATGGAACTTGATCATGGCGAGGGTGTTGGGTATGGCGAATCACCCACTGCGAAGTAATATACTCCTTTGATTTCGTTTCTCGAAGAAAGCGATCTTCCTTCTCTCTCTCACTTTCACTTTCACCGAGTTCGTCATCATTTCCTCTTTTCTGTCGATAACCAGTCAATCAAATAATGAATGCTGTGTAAAAAGTTCGATGGTGTCATCAAAGACTCCCCCAGTCTTTTAGAACTTTTTTCTATTGGTGCTGCAAAGAATCCAATTCTTGGCTCGATCCAAGCCACCCTCACCCACAAACAACCGGTTGATCCTCTTGTTCTTGTCTCCGGCCATAGACCCCACCATCGAGAATGAGTTGTTCATTATCATCATAATCATCCTGGACTCGTCTCCAAGTCTGTTGCCTTCGATCCTCATTCTCTTCTTCACGCACGACTCCCTTACCCTTATCCACGGGATAAGTCGGTCGAATCAGTCCTCCCAGGAGCGGATTCCGACTAAAAGTTCCTCCGGCCTCGCTCTTCACCATTGTCTCGCCCACTCCACCACTGTCATCATTATCATCATCATCACCATCCTCGTCATCGAACTCCGGCTTTTCCATCTCCGCCATACTCCTCGTCACCTTCCTCCCCGCCAAATCAATCGCGACGACCATCTTCCGTTTTTCATACTCCGGTTTCGCATTCCATTCTTGTTCACGAAGGATCTTCTGTTGCTGTTTCAGCTGCAAAGCTCGTTCCTGGGGTGTAGCCCACATAGATAAGCCAGCGGAGGGGGTTTCAAAATCCGCGGCCTCGTCGATGATACGCGTTCGTCTTGCGGAAGTCTCTTGGAAGCCGAGGAGTTTATCACGGTGTTGTTCGGCTGCTGCCCTCGATGCTGACGCGGATCGTGATGGCGAGGGGGAAGTGGAGGTGAAGATGGAAGTGGGAGTGGGGGTGGAAGAAAGAAATGCCCGTCCGCTTGTTTTGGTGACAGAAGTTACGTCTGCTCGTCGATGCGAGGCGTTGTTGGCTTCTTGTCGCTCTCGTCCACGTTCTTCGCGTAATGTGCGGATCATGGATTGTGTATCTTCGGCGGATAAGAGCGGTTGGAGGCAGAAAGTACAGGGTCCCAGACCTTCTTTGACGCAGATGACTGGGGAAGTCATCAGCGAACTGGATGTGCGGTGGATACGGCAAATATTATGTTGTATGTATATAGATATATACATATATAAAGAAGGAGAGAGATGTTCAGGCTGGACAAAGACTGACTCTTCCCGCAGTTTAGACAGTTCGGAGCAGCGGTCAATAAAGGATGGCGGGTGGCCTGGCAGTTACAGGGCCGACGGAGGGTCGGGTTGGTCGAGACCTCGAGGGAGCGGATTGCGGCATCGAGATCGCTGATCTTGGTTTTGACGCTGGTGGTCGCCATTCTTGGGAAATGCTTGCGTTATATGTGGTTTTTGATTGGGTGTTGAGGATCCTGGAGGCTGATGTTCAATGACCCGCTTCTCGGATAGAGGATGAGGCTCTGCACAGCTGCCCAGAGCCTCACAGGCAACCAACCGGTGGCTACTTTTTGTCGACTATTCCTCAGCTGCGAGTACATTATTTGGGAAGTTGGCTCGGAAATCATTCTGCACTGCTCAGGATTCGCTCATTCGTATTGTGTGTTGAGCTGTGACAGGCTGGTTTTGTATGGGGATGGCTGTCTCGATGGCTGATCTGAGGTCTTGGGCTGGATAACCGCAGAGCCTCACAGAGCCTCGCAAAAGCCCCGCAGAGCCTCAACTTGCGGAGCCTCAACATTCAATCGTGGCCACAAATTCGTCGACGGTCAATTTTTTTGGGCTCCGAGACCGAATATGATCTTGGAAATTCAGGGATCATTTTGCACTCTTCAGAATCAGCTCATTGGCGTTGTGCGTTGAGATATGAGAGGGTAGCTGAGTTGCTCTTTGGTGGTGTGGTGGAAATCGAGTTGTGGGCTCGCAAGCTGCGCAGATCAGAGCCTCCTTATCAGCGGAGCCTCAATTCTTACAAAGCCTTCAAGCGCAACGAATGGCCACAAACTCGTCGACTGACTGCCCAAGCTCCTAGTACACTATCTGATACATAAATTTCCCAAGTCAATTTACACTACTCAGAATCTGCTCATTCGCGTTGTGCGTCGAGTTCTGAGAGGGTCGTTGAGTAGGTTGTGGGCAAAAGGCAGCAGAGCCGCGCAGAGCCTTATCGGATCGGAAAATTTATTGCGTAGCTTGAGGCTTACATAATTATACGGGAGCCGCTTACATCATCATACCCTGGTCCTAAACACGCGTTCAAAGCGGCTGCGCCACCTGTAAGACAATTGAAGGAGCTTTGATCACCATCGACTTCATCAATCGTTGTTCCGCCATCCCTCTCGTTTGGAGTATCTCTCTGAGCGATACAGCCGCCCACTGCCCAGCATGGAGGAGCGCACGACTGCTATGATCAATCGATCCATACGGAATATCCGGGAGGTGCGTACGGTGCCAGCTCAGGAACCTGTGCTCTCGACAATGACTGATCTCGTTATAGGAGTTCGAGTTTCTGGCGGATAGCGGAGTCATCACGCCCCAGCAGCTAGCAAATGCCCTCGCTTCCCTCCCAGAGCCGACGGCGTTGCGTGGGACCGCCGTCGCTCCTCCCGCCTCCACTGCTGTGTCCTCTCCTCCAATCCTGTCCGCACCGATTCCACCATTTCCCGTTCCGTCCACGACTCCTGCACCAGCACCACCCATGCCTGTCGTTCCCATCTCGACTACCCCCATACCTCCGGCTCCATCTCAGCCACCAGTCGAAACGGCACCAGTCAAGCAAGAAGGCTACTTCCCCTCTCCCAGTCCATATCCGCCAGCTCCCCCGGCGTACAGCCAGGCTCCGGTGCTGGCCTGGGTGACGGCTCTCTACGCGTACAATGCCCAGGACCCGGGTGATCTGGCCATCATGCCCAACGATCGAATCGCGGTGCTCGAGTACACGAACGGCGACTGGTGGAAGGGCCGCAACGAGCGGACCGGTCAGGAAGGCATCTTCCCGCGGAGCTACGTCCAAGTCGTGGATGATCGAAGTAGCGTGCCACCGCCCGCGTCCGCACCCGCGATAACACCGAACTATGGAAACATGCCCTTGGCGGTCAGTCAGGGTCCTGTCGCCCCGGCCACACCCGGGAGAATCGAGACACAGGGGAAGAGGTTCGGAAAGAAGCTTGGAGATGCGGCTATCTTTGGCGCGGTAGGTCGCAGCTGGAGTGTTGTTTCAAACTTCAGGTCTTTTACTGATGAAAATCACAGGGAGCCACGATTGGTTCGTCGATTGTTCACAAGATCTTCTAATGGTTTACTCAAGAATGGAATTTCGTGCAAGCGCCGTATAGTCTTTTTAAAGCTCGAAGCTGGCTACTCATAACGGCTGGAAAAAGAAAACCCATCAGTCCTTGCGAACCGAAGATGACGTCCCCAGGGTCCTGTGCGGAAGCATTGCATAGATTACGCGTCAATTGCAGATGACACAAATGGCTCAAGATACCGAATACGATTTCCCGAACCCGCCCCCATGTGAAGATACATACCCTGCTCACTCCTTGATGTAGGAGGTTGAAGGATCCAAATCCTCCAAACTCCTACCAAGGCTGTTTCGGTGCTCGCGATGGTCACACCGCATGAGCTTCCCGTATTCGGTGACCGATGAGCCTCACTCCGCTTTATCCCCGACACATCCGCGATGAATCTTGGACCGAGTAAACTCCGCTCTTTCCGGAGGCAACGCGACGCACTTTATAAAGCATGGACGGCGACCTCAATCATGCTGGACATCGACTCTGCCTTCAATACACAGCTCGCATCTTCAATTGAGCATCAGCTATCATGTCATTCCAATATAAGAAAGTGCTTGTGCTCGGTGCGACCTCGGGCATCGGCGAGGCCCTCGCGGCCAAGTTCGTGCAAGAGGGCGCCAAGGTCATCGTGACAGGCCGTCGCAAAGAGAATCTGGATGCCTTCGTCCAGCAGCACGGCGAGCAGGCCACGGCCGTCCAATTCGACATTACTCAGCTGGACCAGATTCCGTCATTTGCCCAAGAGTCCGTGTTGCCCCGTGCCTGTCGGTTTTGCGATTCCAAAGGTATTGACAGACTAACACATCCTGAAGCATCACCAAGAACCATCCGGATCTGGACTGCATCGTGCTGAACTCCGGCATCCAACGGGGTATCAATTTCGCCGATCCAGCCTCCATCAACCTCTCCAATGTCGATTTGGAGCTCACGACGAATTACCTCTCCTACGTTCATCTGGTCACGGCCTTCCTGCCATTCTTGCTCGCCAAGAAGGACGAGTCCGCTCTGATCTTCATCTCCAGCGGTCTGGCTATCGTCCCGTTGCCGCGATGCCCCAACTACTGCGCCACCAAAGCGGCGATGCATCAGCTCGTGTTGTGCTTGCGGGAACAGCTCAAGAGCAGTCCGGTGAAGATCATCGAGGTGATGCCTCCTGCGGTGCAGAGTATGTCCACACCAGTGAAACGATCCCTGGGGCCGAGGCCAGTACGGCTGATGTAAATGATATAGCCGAGTTGCACGACGAGAAACATCAGCCGGATGTCAAGAATGGTGGTCAGATCGGCATGCCGCTCCCAGCCTTCACCGAGGAAGCCTACGAGGGCCTTGCCCGCGGTGATGTCGAAGTGCCCGTGGGGATGTCCAAGGCGTGGTATGAGGCCGTGGAGCCCCCGCGGCAGAAACATTTCGCGCAGTTGCTCAGCTACTTCAAGACTCTGGACCACTAGATGTCCAATGATCGCGGATGATTCTCTAGATGAGTCAGACGGGCCCAATATTGTAAGTGTCCGAGAGACGGTGCATCGAGCTCTATGGTTGGCGATCCCTCCTCCGGTGGGCTTCAGATAGAAGTTCCACGTCGTTCCTTGGAACCCCTTGTCGTTGGTTGCGTACGTCCGGCGGCTCTCTTGCTCCCGGACGCCGTGTTTTGGATAGTCCCTGGAGATAGTTGCTCTTATCCCGGTTTTCAATTCGTGTTGCCAGTCAGAGTGATTGCACCCTGATCATTGCGAGCCTGTCTGCCCCCATTGTGATAACTTTTAGCTTGCCGTCAAGACCATATCAATGAGCGCCACACTCAAGTTATGCCAGCTGATCCCAAGGATGCCAAGAACGTTGCCCATGCTCGTCGGGTAGCGACTGTGATCTTACGAGTGATCAAGTATTTGATAGTCTTGATCCTGACGACCCTGCTCGCAGGATGGTCGTTGTTGAAAGGGCTAGCCCCGTTGTCTGGAGACCATCTAAAGAGTTCTCACAATTGCCAGGTCTTTCTCTTATATCTTCTATAACTTGGAATCCCCACTCTCTTTGCCGAAGGCCTCTTCCGGTGGTGACCCGTGATCCATATGCCTCGCGATAGATTCGTCCGCTTAAGCCAAATACCACCGGGATCGCCTTCTACGGCACCTTTCCATCGGCCTTCTGCTCTCCAATTATTTTGCTCTCGAAAGTGGCAGAAGCCTCATGCCAAGTTCGATGCGGCTCTACCGACATCGGATTACAACTCAGCTTTGAACTAGGCATCCTCCGTCACTTCTCTCACTGTCTTGGTGAGAGCCATTCGTCACAAACAAGGCCTATCTACCTTGGCCGACGCATCACCTTAGTACACATAACCTCAACTACATCCCGTCCCGCTCTCGAGCTCTCTGAGAATTCATATCAACAGCAACGTTGTTCCAGGTTAGTCACTTTCATTTTCCTTTCCTTCATGTTGCGTCTCGTCTACCTCACTTGAGGATCTCGGGTTGCGATCACCGCAACAGTCATCAAGACAAGCAAGGTGAGTCGACACGACGACGTCCTCTTACATCTCTCGTCCCGGTCTCCTTTTGTTGTTTCTACCTCTCCAACTATCACCCTTTGGAGCGTCTCAACTTTTCATCGTTGAGATTGCTGTCATCTTCCTTGCCTCTCCAAAGGGGCAACTCACATGTTCAGGCGAGGAGTGACTGTTCACCTCAACTGATCCCTTCCCTACTTTGCATCACCTCAGTTAGTTCCCCACCTCACTGTCTATTCGACCTTTCCAAAACATCGTCAGAAGGCTCGCGACAGGCAGCAGCCGAGATCTAGTTGATTGCCCTTCTCGAATCTTGATTGCTTGCTGTTTTTTGTTTGCCATGCCCTCTCTTATGGTCCTCTCTCTTCGGCCTTCCTCTTCTCTCATCTGCTTGTTCTCTGTTGACCTCCTCAGAGGAATATATTTACTGACGGAGCCATTTGACCTGGGCTAACACCATCGTAAATGCTTTAGAGCTCATCAGATATCAGATCTTCAAGCTCTGACAGTCTGGAAACCTAGAGAAGGTATGTACATCTCTTGACAATCGTTACTCATAGTCTCTTATTGAGCATTCGGAAATCATCCGCTGGATATGAGAGATCGTCTGCCTCTGCGATACAACTCTCGACGCTCACTAGTGAGGTTAAGTGTGATCGCCAACCCCTGTATCTAAGAGCACAGCTCCTAGACTCTGCACTTCATATTATCCTTCAGCAAGTGCCTCACTTTCAGCTTGTAGCTAACAGCAATCTCTTCTTCTTCCAGATTCAAAGACGCCAAGATGGCCGACTGGGGAGCTGGTGATCCCAGCACATCCTTTGGCGGTGCCAATCAAGAAAATGACTCCTGGGGCGCCAATGCTGGAGCGGGAGGAAATGATGGCTGGGGTAATGGAGGTGGTGGCGATGAACAGTCCGGATCATACAGCGGCAACTGCTACAACTGCGGCGAGCCCGGGTATGGCGTTTTACGTGTCTCGTTGGTGATAGTATAGACGCAGATCAGCGCGACTAATATCCTCATTAGACATACCAAGGCCGGCTGTCCCAATCCGCGCGTCTTTACTGGGACCTGCCGCATCTGCGAAAAGGAAGGACATCCGGCTGCTCAATGCCCCAATCGGAAGCCGTTGGTCTGCAAGAACTGCAATGAACAAGGTAATTGCCCGGTTCCGTCTTCACATGATCTTGTCCTGCTCGCTCATGCATAATGTTGCCAATATAAGGTCATCGTACCCTCGAGTGCACGAACAATCGCAAGGACTATCTGGGCGAGCTCCCTCTCAAGTCGATTGAAGAAGCATGGGCCTCGTTGAAGGCTGCCGATACCACAGGAGACATGTTCCTCGTTCGCGAAGTAGGTCAAACTTATTGGCGGCCACGATCGACGCCCTTTACCCTGCTGACATCTGTCATCAGGCGGTCAAGGTGTACGCCAAGGCTGTTGGGGAGACTAATCCCACCAGCTTCGTGCTGCTCGAGAAGGCATTCCGTGAAAATTCGTTCAAGACTTACATCATCGCTAAGGTACGTGAGCTGGCATATTGATACTGATCACCTCGGGGAGTTGAGCGTGCGACTTGAACACCTGCTGACGACGTTTGATATGGGAAAAGGAGGCGGACGAGTCCCCGCTACATACGCTGGTCAATCTCCAGGGCAAGACGGATTGCAAGTATCAGGTGCACTTTGCCAAGGGCCCGAAACCGCTACGTAAAAGGGAGGCCGATGTTTGGCCGTCGAGCGCCGAAGAGAACATGGAGCGTCTTGAGGACGCCGGGTTCAGGGAAGACCGCGGGGTGGGCAAGTGCCGAAATTGTGAACGTGAGTTAGCAATGATCGTCATATGCAAGTCTATTATGCTAAGCCAATATGCCGGGAATAGAGTTGGGACATAGCGCCAAGTTCTGCAAGGAGGAGCGTCGTACCTTCGACAAGCCCACGGTGAAGTGCGTCAACTGCGGCAACGAGGGACATCGTGCGCGTGATTGTGACCAGGAACGTGTTACCGGGCGCACTTGCCGCAACTGCAAGCGAGTATTCGTCGGTCCGATGGGATGTGCGAAGTGCTGAGATCTTCTAGCAAGTCGGGCCATATCGCCTCGGAGTGCGAGGAATCGCGTTCGGCCGACGATGTTGAATGTCGGCGCTGCAACCAGAGTGAGAAGGACGAATCGCTCCCTCTTTAAAAGACAAGTGTATGGCTAACAGGATGTAGCCGGCCATTTTGCCAAGGATTGCCCGAATACCACTGGTGGTGGTGATCGTGCGTGCCGTAACTGCGGGTAAGTAGAAACAAGTCTCAGCTTGTCGACGTCGGAAGTCAATATGACTGACCCATCGCAGGCAGGAGGGCCACATGGCTCGCGAGTGTCAGGAACCGCGCAACCCGGCCACCATGACGTGCCGCAACTGTGACGAAAGTGAGTGATGAGGCTTCACGATGCAATATGTCGATACCTACTAACACCGGACAGCTGGGCACATGTCCCGCGAGTGTCCCAAGCCTCGCGACTACTCGCGCGTCACTTGCCGCAATTGTGGAGAGAGTATGTGGAGCTCAAATAAAACAATCTTAACCTGTTAATAAGCAAATTCTAACTGTGTATTGTATAGATGGTCATACCGTCGTGCGCTGCCCGAAACCACAGCAGGACAACGGGGACTCAGCCGGCTTTGGTGGTGGCCCGTCCTGGGGTAATGACACCTCCGGTGGCGGCGGTGGTGGTTGGGGTGGTGAGAGTACGGCTGTGACTGCAGGAGGTGCTGGCAACGATGGCTGGTAAACCGCTCCACGGAATCTTCCCTCGACTGGGCTTTTTCACACCCTCTCTAGCTAACAGATTGATTTGATCGTCCCTCAACGTCGAGGTCAAAAATAAAAGTGATTTGCTGCGAGCATTGCTTGTCTCGATAGGTTTGTTACTGCTCTTTCAGGTCGCGTTGTTCCATTGCTCTATTTGCTGGTGGTTGTACGAGTACTTCGTGATCCCCTGCAGTTCAGATACAGTCCCTCAGCTACAGTGCGGCAGCAGATCAGCTCGAAATCTTCTACCATCAACTGGTGTACAATACTTTCAGACATATCACAGCTCTACTGACATACAAGAGTGCTCCATTCCCGGCGTTCCTATCATTTGTAAGCCACCTTCGGCAGCTACGAATAGAGACCACACAGGTCTTTTGCTTAATAAAGGAGCTACTGGACCCTGAGACCCCCGTCTGTGCAACACTCCACCAGGGGTCCATCAAAACGAAGCTTATAAAGCTCCGGGCAGCTCCGGATAGCTACCCCACCAACCCCACCAGCTTCAGCATCAAGCTTCAGCTCCAGCTCCAGCTCTTCCACCACATCTTACCCTTCGAAACGATGACATCCGAGTCAGTTCTCCATCCCATCCTTCAACCTCAACACCACCCATAGCTATCATCTTATCCCCCAAAACTAAAATGCTAATTCGCAACAGTCTCGCCAAGTTCGCCAGCGCCCTGGTCTCCTCCGGTCCACATAAAGTCGAAGCCACCCCGCGCCGAGTCAGGACCCTATTCAACAAAATCTACGTCGCGGACACCACATCCGCGAAACACGTCTGGGAACATCCCTATTTCCCGCAATACTATCTCCCGACCGATGCTGTGCATAGCAACAAACATGCCCAGCTCCAAAAGGGTTCCGCCGTGGATGACGATGGCTCGGCGTTTCTGGCGACGCTGAAAGTCGGACAGCGGGCGACGGATCGGGTGGTGATGTTCGAAAAGGGGGCGTTGGCAGGGTTAGTGAGGTTGGAGTTTGGTGCTATGGGTATTCAATCTCTTTCTTTCTCTCTTTCAGGACTCCCTCCCTACTGTCCTCGGCATGTGATGAACCCCCAGCGGTGATCAAGTTGGGTGTATGTATATGAATTCGGCTAATGAGAAATGATGTGAGAATAGATGCTTGGTTCGAGGAAGATCTGGAAATCTACGTCCATCCCAAAGATCCGTAGGTCGAACATTATTTATTTTCTTTCCTGAACGAAAAGGATCTGGTCATCCGGACTATGCTCTCTAGCAGCTATCTAGCAGCTCCAAGACGAACCAGGGAGTTAATAATAAGACGCATCAAGATATAAACGCATCGACATCATCCCCTCGACACGAACCATCACGGTCAAGATCGAAGGTCATACCATCGCCGAGAGCAGCGCACCTATGTTCTTGCAAGAGACGGGACTACCGATGCGATATTATCTTCCCAAGACCTCGGTATGCCTTCATCTTCCCTTCCCCCTTTATTGTTGCTACCCTCGCCGTATCGGCCAGGAGTATATTGCATTCAAGACCCTGTTGCCGTATAAGTAGTTGGTATCGTACCGATAATGGCTAATCATTTAAATGAATGATGTAGATGAAATGGGAATACATCACACCAAGCGATACGATCTCGAAATGTCCTTATAAGGGCGACGCCAACGTCAGTATATTATTTCCATTTCCCCATTCTTTTTTCTTCTCTCGGCGTCCTTCACGCTCCCCACTCTCTTTCTTTCTTTCCTTCCAGTCGAATCAACGGCAACCATCCCTTCCTTTCCTCCCTCTGCCCTCCCCTCCCCAACGACACTGAGAATCCAACCATTTCCATGCCCACCTTTACTCGCTCCATCCTATGAACAACATGTGGTGATGAATTCCCACTGATAATAATGGAATTGAGAAAAATAGTATTACAACATCACCCTCCCCAACGGCTCCCAATACAGAGATATCATATGGTGGTACCGCTACCCAACCCCTGAATCGATCGCCATCGCGGGGAAAATCGCACCATATAATGAGAAATTGGATATCTATATCGATGGTGAGTTGCAGGAGAGACCGAAGTCGAAGTTCGGATGATTTGATCGTATCTCATGGTATCTTCTTTTTTGTGGTCGGTGGGAGCGAGCCGAGGGGTCGAGGGTATTGTGGCTGGGTATGCTGGAGAATGGAGATGTTTCATGTCGTTGATCGCCATCATTTATGTATAATGAGCGGGACTGAGTGGATCAATGAATGGAAGGACGGATAAATGGGTGAATGATAAGAGTAGCGAAAACAGGTCGATAGATGGATAGATAGATAGATAGAAGCCAACAAGCAATGAGAAGGCGACATTATTCGTAGCGGTGATGCGAGGTACCGTGGAACTACGATACAGTAGCAATAGAAAACAAGACCCAATCTGGCTTATATGCAACGAGTGATTGGGTATTTTATTTTATATGATTCGTTCAAGGAAACGACATATTGTCAAGTCAGATACAAGAAAGAAGAGATGGAAGAGATGGGAGAGATGAGATTTCCAATATCGAGTCGAGTCGCTAGTAGGTAACGAATCCTCCATTCTCTTCCCTTCCCTTTGGTCTTCAGGAGATGGATGCCAAGTCGCTCAGTCGGTCGCTGACTAGCTAGATCATGATATGTACATATCCTCCATTTACATACTTGTCCCACTTATAGATTTAGAGGGGAATGCAATACAACGAATGAGGCAAGCAAGTGGTGCCTTGCACAGCCAATACATATCCTCTCTCTTACTTGTCCCACTTATATCACAGATTTAGGGGAATTCAAATACAACGAATGAGGCAAGAGGTGTCTTACACGGCCAATGGAGGAGAATGAAGAATGGGGAGAATCTCTGACTTAGGCAACGCCAAGCCGCTTGCTGCAATGGCTTGGTCATAAAACATCTCTTCCTCCCTCCTTCCTGTCTCCTACAGATCGAACGAAGTAAGGGAAAACGAAACGAATGGTTGAAACATGCATCACCGCTCGCTGAATACCCGCGTCATGGTACTTATACTTTCCCTCCTATCCCACCTACAAAGTGGAGCAAGTACATCGAATACAATTTGAAAAGGTGTCACATATATCAAGAATAAACCGACAAAAGAAGTGTTGATCAATGAACGTTCCATAAGTGCTGTCGAGGTCGAAGTTGGGTTTATTTGACGGTAGATCAAGGCGGTTGTAGAGTTTCGTATTTCGGTGGAGAAGACGACGGATGATGATCTGCAATATGTAGTGGTGGTGGATGGCGTGGTGTTGATGGTGATAAATCTGTCAGAGGAATCTCTTGGCTTGCTGCACTCTCCACTCCTCCCCCTCCTCCTCCTCCAGCTGCTCCTGAACTCGTCGGTCGAAGATCATTCGTCCGTCCTCCTAGACTCGCTGAATGATGATCTCTTTCAGGCGGTTTATAAGGCGGCGGTGCCTCCCCTCGTTCATTCAACCCCTCTTCTTGACCTTCTCCTCTCGCTCTCGATCTTTCGAGATCTCCATTGCCACCCCCTCCACCATTCCCATCACCGGAATTCATGGCGCCTCGCCATCCACCGTACATCCACCTCCTCTGCTGTCCCACCCAGCCTTCGAGATCCCTCGCTAACGCATTCCGTCCTCGGTCTTGCGAACGGGCTCGCTTCTCTTTCTTCCGGCGGCGGAAACACCACCATCCGAAAATCACGAAGATGATTCCGAGACCGAGAAGGAGGAAGTAGATGTTGACGAGAGAGTTTTCGCGCTTTTCTCTTTGGGTTGGGCTAGGAGGGAGAGGGATGATAGGTCTCGGAGGGAGGGGGAAGAGGCTACTTGTGGAAGCCGAAGTGGTGTTATTGGTTTGGGAGTCAGTCGGGGTGGTGGGAGTGGAGAGGACATCAGTGGGGCTGGTGGTAATGGTAGAGGGGATGATGGACGTGGTGAGAGACGACGGGGGTGAGGTAGATGTGACGGAGGTCGTCATTTCGAGAGAGGTGGTACTCTGTGCAGATATCCGGACCGAAGACCACACAATGAAGAGGAGAGTATAGAGTGAATCGTAAGTTGAGGTGAATCGTGGTCGGGCATGACAGAACCGCCGTTGTGATGGACGAAGTTGCATCTCAGCTTTTTTGTTTGACGAATGGGATCCACCCGGGGTCTAAGGTATCTTCGGATCGCTGCGGATAAAAGTAGCTATCTCTATCGACTAGCAAGCTGGTTGGTTTCGACGGGCAATTGCCCGCATATTGTTGGAGAGTTCATTCACGATTGAACGATCATCGTTAGTTTTAGAACGGATTCGTGTTGTCGTCGTCAAGCCAGGCTGTGTATATTGACAGATGAAGCTGGGAGTAGTCGTCAGCAGTCTAATTGTCATGCTTGCTGCTGCTGCTTGCTGCTGACGAACAAATGATGTGCTCGGACAAATCGGATTGTCGGCGGACCGGGGGATCGGATCTCGGAGAATACTGGTGCCGATGAAGTCATGTGATTATGCTATCGGAGCCCGGAGCTTATTAGGACGCAATTCAAGCCGAGGTTGAAGTGACTAGAGACGACGTCCACACTGCTTAGGAGAGACACCATGGTAAAGGCTTCTAAAGGTCAGTTGGCAGGATGCAACATTAGATTAGTACGTGGAATATATACTGAGTTCTTTAGGCGTTCTGGTCGAGTGCGACCCATCCATCAAAGCCATCATCCTCAAGATCGATGCTGCCCATCACGATTTCATCGTCGAGGATTTGGATGATCAGACGTTGGTCGTTAAGGAAACTAAACTGAAAGAATTGAAGCAAAAACTAGATTCTGTTAGTTTGAGATGACTGCTGTACTAGAGTGCTGTGATGCTGATGGTAGATGTAGGAACTGGCGGAGACGCAGCAGCAGCCGGAAGAGTCGGAGTCGGAATAGAAGAGCTGTGCTCGTTGAGTGGACCATAGCGTGGAGACCTGCGTCTGCTGCAATATTGCGTCCTGGAGGTGCCGAAGAACAGACTAGAAAGAAAATGTCGAGCTACGAGTATAAACACTTCAATATCCGATTTCCTCAGGAATATGTTGCACATGTCGAAATCAACAGGCCTGAACGACTCAATTCATTTCATCGACAGTAAGTCACATCAATTTCAAATTAGCTAGGTGGATGGTCTAAGCGCTTTTCATCTAGGATGTGGCTTGAGCTACGCACAATCTTCAATCGCCTCTCCTCTGACCCCTCTGTGCGCCTGGTTCTCTTGTCAGGAGCTGGTCCCAAGGCATTCAGTGCTGGCTTGGATGTGCAGGCCGCGAGCGAGGATGGCCCGCTCGCACCGTCCCCGGCACAAGATGTGGCACGCCGAGCAACTGTTTTCAGACGACACATTGCCGAGTTTCAAGATTGCATCAGCAGCGTGGAGAAATGCGAGAAGCGTTCGTCAAACATGACTTCATTTACTTCTCCGTGCTCAAATAGTCGGCTGATACATCGCCCACAGCCGTCATCTGTATCTTGCATGGCCACAGTCTAGGTCTGGCGATCGACCTCTGCACCACCGCCGATATCCGACTGTGCGCGGCTGATGTCCGTTTCAGCGTCAAGGAGGTCGACCTGGGTCTGGCGGCCGATGTTGGCACGCTTAGCCGCTTACCGAAATGTGTTGGGTCCGCCAGCTGGGTCAAGGACGTGTGTCTCACGGCCCGCACGTTTGGTGCGGATGAAGCGCACCGCGTCGGGCTGGTTAGTGGTGTTTTCGAGGATAAGGAGCGCGCAGTGCAGGCCGCACTGGAATTGGCAGGCGTGATGGCGAACAAGAGTCCCGTCGCCGTGCAAGGGACGAAGGAGATCCTGAACTTCTCCCGAGATCGGTCCGTCGAGGATGGTAAGTACTCACTTTGCTCGCGGACCGTCTTTGGAGCCCGACAGTGAAGTGCACGTTAGGTTGATGACAAAAAGGCCTTCGATATACTGCCGCTTGGAATGCTGCAGCCCTGCAGAGCGAGGATGTCACAACTGCCATGACGACTTCCCA
>QQTW01001456.1_pt1 | contig 16576 bp, 21 predicted proteins | sample 1904831 | NCBI WGS metagenome assembly QQTW01 (sample SAMN09435610, study PRJNA476489) | Subsurface metagenome, whole genome shotgun sequencing project. | reverse complement strand
ATAGCCTGGAATATACTTTGATAGCGGATCTAGCAGCGGATTCATCCGCCAGCTACTCAGACCTCGGGTACCAGACATGCGCCGATGTCCACAGGTGCGCGAATAACTGACCTGGTTACAACATATGTACTCCGTACAAAGTAGTATCCTGCAGACCTCATCCTCTGCATCGCAGTGAGCTGTCGAATTATCAAACTCCCTGCTCACCAAGCTCTGCCGCGCTTGAAGCCAAGAAGCGACACCGCCCTTCTGCATGACGTGCGACGCCGTGTCCGCCTTCGCAAGATTCTGGTGAAACAACTGCTCCACTTCACTTTCAAGCTTATAACAGATTCTATCAAGGCTATGATGAATCTAAATGCACCTCGTTTCCGCTGCGAGAGCTTCCCTTGGGGAATCGGAGTCAAGTTGAGCTCAACTACAATAAATGCCGCAAGGCTTCGGGGGACGCCTGCGGGTCGTCAAGGCAGACCAACCAGCGGCACCCTGAAGGCTGAGTGATGTCGTGGACATTTCCTACACGTCAGCTCGAACTGGTAAAAGGGTATTTTGCCTTACGATATGCTCTTCAACCGCTTTCCCAGGCACAAGGCTGCATGAGGCTGTTCCGCAGGCCCGCAGGATATAACATGATGGATGACCACCAAGTAAGGGCAATTCCGGTCCCGTTATCATCAGAATCAAGATTTTGGTTTATCTATTGCGCGTCCGAAGCGCCCTCTCAAAAATCTTCGATTTCTTTCCAACTTGTCTTTGATACATACCATACCCTTGCGGGTCTTTATCATGGCGACCAACCCTTCCGTGATCTCTATAGAAGATCTAGAACCTGAGTGCCCTCCGGCGGTTCCTTTAGAGCACTTAGTTCAAGGGTACCCGAGGCTTGCTGGCCGGATGGGATTGATTCCTGAAACTGCAATATTTAGGCGCTTTTCCGCTCTAAATATCCGAAACCTGCTCTACTTACAGGCCGAGCTTGCGAGCCTTGAAATGGAGCTTCAAAAGCAGGAGCTCGAGGATAAGACAAGCGGACACGGATTTAAGCAGAACTACTCCACGGACTGGTACAAGGTTACCTCTCCTGATCCTGCTACTGAGCATCATCAATGGAGCTTGATACTAAATATGAGAGAGAAACTAAAGCAATATAGTAAGTGGCATTCTACAGGGGTTTGGGGATTGTCAGTGACACGTTCTAGATGACCTTCTTGAACAGCAGACAAGAATCCATGCAATGCAAGAACCAAGCAAGTACGATTTACATGACGTACAAGACTTCTTTGCTTCAACCGAAGGGGGGCCGTTCCCCCTCCTCGGGCTGGATGGTGGCATCTGGGGCTGGTGGCATCGTCGGCATCAACATGCGCCTGACCTCGTCGTGCTCAAGGGCCGCCCGAAGGCCGATCGATTCTCCAGCTGGGTTATGCAAAAGGCCATCACGGTTTTCTTCCGGTTCAACTGCCATCGCTTCCGCAAGCCGTCTCCAGTTCATGGTCTGGTTGGTTACGAGGATAAGGAGATTTTCCGGCTGACTCTCATACCCACGGGTGTCTTCGCCTCACTCTTGCCGGTGGGCTCAATAGTCGCGTTGCATTACGTGAAGTCGATAGTTTGTCGGTTTGCTCTCATCGCTGTTTCTAACCTCTTACTGTCCTTGTGTGTCATGCTATTCACCACCGCGAGGCGATCTGAGCTTTTCGCCGTCACTATTGCGTAAGACTTCCGATTTCATCGACTTGTGTCGCATCTGTCGCTGATAGGATTCCAGCTTTGCGGCGGTGCAGGTCGTCTTTGTGGGAACAGACAAATACCGTCAAGACTGATGCTTTTTACGAACTGACGTTACGCCGGAAGGCGGCCGTTCCCCCCCGCAGTGGCGGAGGCTGCCGGTAGGTACCCCGTAGAATGCGAGGTCTGAGTAGCTGGCGGATGAATCCGCTGCTAGATCCGCTATCAAAGTATATTCCAGGCTATGGAGTCGGTCTACGGCTGGCAGACACCTATCGCCTCCTGTGGGCTCTTTAAAGCTTCAGCTGCTGGCGGGTTGTTGCTATACCCATTACTTCTTCGCATTACCTGTCTATTTACTTTTCGATTTATTTATGATTGAGAGTTGGGTTTACTATTCGGCTTGCTATTCGATCTATCGTACTTATCACTTTTACTGTTCATCTCAGTGCTGGGTTTTGCCTATGCTCTTTCGCGTTCAGTTCTGCTGGCTAGCTAACCGTAATTATATCTTTCATATTGCTATTGACCTTGCTCTCCGCTTTTTACGTCTCGCCTTGTTGTCAGTCCACGACGCACTCCAATCTTTGGTAGCTTTACGGCCGCTTCTCCGTGGCGGCCTTCTATGGCCTCCGCTGTCGTATATCTCGCGTCTCCCTCGCATCCCACTTTGGCCCTCTAGTGGCCCCGGCTTTCCCATTAATTCTTCAGTACTAGCCTGAAGCACGTCAATGCACGAAGTTCCTCAACCATGGGGAAATGCCGGCTACATCTGAGGATAGCCCGCCGTGATGGGTTCTCTCGCTATACTTATATTACCTATGGAATTATCGCTCGGAGCTTAAATTAATACGTATGAAGACCCAGCTCAAATGGCAAAGGTCAGCGCTGTTATCGAATCAAATCGCTAGTGGACATACCAGGATGATCAGCGAAAGGCGACAGAAGCTCGAAGAAAGACTGGAAGAGAGAAAATCCCGCAATTGCAAATTGGCAGGCAAACCGTTCTACCAAGAGAGCAAGAGTATGAGACTAGGTACTGGCTTGGAAGCCATGATCCTTGAGGTATGGATCTTGATAGTTTCACTGGAAGTACTGGCGTGATGGTACAGCATCAGTGGCGTAAGACTCTGCTGCCAAACTTGAAAGACCTGTAAGAATAGAGTCCGCTCAGTCAAGGCATAAAAGCATGCCCAGGTGTCGTTAACATGCTGGTAATCACGTTGCCATCGTGTGCAGGAGTCCCGAAGTTGAGCCGTAGGATATCAATACAGAGACAAGTGCCCGTAGTACGTCAATTATCTATCCTCAAAGTAGAAAGCGAGAAACTCAATCGAATGTCTGGTATGTTGAATTTTTTTGACGGTTCAACGTAACTGAAACCCAAAGGTGTGCTAAGCTCTGTCTAGCAGGACACGCCGAAGAGGATTTCCAAATGCAGTCCTCTCCGGACCCTGAGATTTTCGACGACCATGAGATGTTTCCCGGTGAAGACCGCCCTACAACACCAAGCAACAGAAGCCAAGGATTTTTCTCTCAAGCAATGTCAGAGCTCTCTCCGCCAAATTCACAGGGCCAAACGACCAGCACCAGAGCCGAAGCAGGCAGAACGGGCACTCAGCTTCGGCGGGATTCGAGTGGGAGCAGTCTCAAGAGCCGGGCTGGGCTTGGAAGAACAAGAAGGCACAGGACGAGTATGCCAGGGCTATGGAACAGATCATTGACAAAGGTCAGATGATTGGAAGTGAGTGGCGACAACCGGCAAGGGACATTACGTATTACTAATGCACGCGAAGGAAAATATGGTGACTCTGCCGCTCAAGCTTAGGGTAGAGCTTCCCGTGGCTAGATCGTCGTGCTGAGGTTCTATCATGCTGGTGGGTTCAACGATCAAGTTTGATTGCATAGCACGGCGTAGGCGTTGTGCTCAGCTGGTCGCTAGGAAAGCGCTGCGGGATTCATCACGATGTATTTTCCTTTCTGAGGAATGTCTCGATGGGAGCATCAAGGCAAGAACTCTAGCGTAAAAAATGCACGAGTATGGAGCAGGAGCTCGTGCTGCTGCAGCCACAGCCCTTCTTCTCCGCCGCTCTTCGACACAGGGAGGCGGATTTATTGTAGGAATGTAAATTTACCACGAAGGTATCATATCTTCGCATCGAAAGGCTCAAGCATGCCAAACGACCAGCGCTATGCGATGTCAAAGTCAGGCAAACTTGAGTTATGAAGCCTGCTCAACTTGAAACAGGTCAGATAATATTGATCAATCGCTCTCATTCCCATCCAATGCTTCATCCTCGTCATCCTCTTCAGAACTCTTCTCCTCTAGGGGATCTTCCATCAGCGCATCCTCTTTCTGTTCATCTTCGTCCTGCTCATCCTCATCCTCGTCATCCCCTTCATCTTCATCTTGCTCAGCTGCTTGCTCCTCATCGTCGTTGACAGGCCCACTGCCCCCTTGGTTCGGACTCATTCGGTTGGGAGAGCCGTCTTCGTCATCGCTAACCTCGTCGCCGTCAACACTTGACCTCCTCTGCTTTTTGGCAGCCGGAGGCGAGTCCTTCTCAGCCCTTTGTGTTGGAGTAGACCCTTCAGCTCCAGCTGCAGCATTACCACCGGAAGGATTGCCGCCAGATTTCTCCTCGCGGACTTTACGGCGGTAGGTATTGCGCTTATCGCATTGTAACGTGCTATATCCTTGAGGGCATAAGCTCACAAGAAGGAATACGTAGTTGAAACATTTAGACATTGAGGAAATCAAAATCCTTGAAATACTCACTTTGCAGTTCAGCCTCCAGCCTGGGTAGAAACGCGTCAAATTCGAGCTCTTTGATGGCGTCTAAGACGTCCTGTGGCTGTATCGTCTTCTTATTAGCCCTCATGGTGTTCTCATTGGCACTAAGGCAATACAATCAGTTTATATCGTAGCGTAGGATTGCAGTCTTACTATGAGCCCAGATAGTTCACAAACACGGTTGCGCTTTTCGACAGCGCCAATAGTGCATCCTTTTGTATCTGCGTATTGGGGGGCAGAACCCCCTTAGCAAGCCTTTGAATCATAGTCCGCGGTAGGCTTAAATCCTATCATGATTTTAGTAAGAAAGAAATGGCTATATAGGAGGATGGTACTGACTTCTACACTCATTCCATCCTTGTTGGACATGCTGTCATCCGCCACGGAGCCCATCGAAGCGTTGCTCTTTCGGTTGGCCATCGTGATATAACGCTACTCTTTCAGAGACAGTGTGTATGACTTTTTTTCACTGAGCGTCTATCCCGAGATAGTTACTTGACAAATCAAGTTCTTGTGGATTCGGACAATCAAATATCGGACCCATGCCCAAAGACACGCGAGATCTCAAAGTAGCCCAAAAGAAATGTATGTTGACTTCGCTGGCGTACCCGTTTTATCGTTCGTTTTAGGGCAATAACTTCCGAGGCACTCCTACATAATCCGTACATATACCGCATCACTCCATTTCCTGAGTGGAAATGTGGAACGAACGATATCATAGTGTCGCGAAAATCAATGCAATTCTTCAGGATGGTGGAGATGGTCTTAACTCTCAATTGCGGGTGTCTACTATTAGGTACTGGTTGTACGATTGATTTCATATCCCTTCTACGCATTGAGCGTCCAAGGATGGACGACCCTATCGTCTAATGTTACAATCACAGGTCTAGCAGCCTCTCTACTATAACCATCCAAGGTCCAAGGAGCTTGATCAATTGACCAGCGCTCACTAGAGATTTCGCCGAGCACTTGACCTCCTGGCTTACCAAGTCAACATGTTTCCCTCCGTAACCCGAATCCAACTACCAAATTCGTAGCCTGCGGAGAAGCAATGCCGGCCTTTCATCTGTCAATCGCTCTGCGGCATGCCGACTCCTGAATCGCTCTGGCCGTAACCTTTTTTCCGTTCCAAAGAAGTCATTAGAGGTGAGTCAGCAGCTCACGCTCTATGGGTGGGTTGCGGATTCCATATCCGGCAGACAATAGACTCAACTGCTATTATGGGCCAAGCCGTGCCTGGTTTCTCTGCTATTAGACCTGCAAATGCTTGGTAGGAGAACCCGAGATTGACTGGGAAAGTCCAGGAGGCGAAGCGTGACCGTTTAACTCCCCATCATGTGGTACATGTGACACAACCGGTCCTTGTTCTTGACCTTGGCTCAAGCTGGATGGATTCGGCTTAGCAAGAGTCGAAGGAATCTTCGGCGACAAGGCAGCGGACGGTCTTTGCCTTTGGAAAGAATTGTGAAAAGGGTTGTGAGGTCGGGGAGGGGGCGATGAACCAAGGTGCGATCCGTTCGTGAAGCCGTGAGGAGAGTGAGAAGGTGTTGGCTTGTTGTAGCCATTTGTATCACGATGCGTCTGGGGCGGGGAGAGTTGCTGAATTGGAGCAACAGTCGCACCATTAAGTGTCGATTCCGCACTTCCGGTGGTTCTCTGAAACGCGCTTTCTACGCCAGAAGTCGAAAATGCTGCCGTCTGGACACTGTTACCATTAGGGTGACCACGCGGCTGAGTGATTTGAGGGATCGACTCGTTGCCTGCCACGGACTCTGATTTGGCAGCTGTGCCCTCTCTGGGGGGGATTTCCACTCTATCGAAAGTTGCCAAGTGGTCAGCCATGACAGCTCTGGATTGGTCGGCTGTACCGTTATGCATGCCGTTGATGCCGTTGCTCTCTGCATTTCGAGCTTTGGCGCCCAGGCGTATCTTGATTGGCGGTATTCTAGGTCGTTTGGCATCTTCAAGGCGCCGTTTGCAATCGTTGCAAATGAAATGAAAATCATCACGAGCAGCTTGCTCCTCTCCAAAACCGTGACACTTGCTATGTTGCCAGACATTGCAATTGTCGCAGGCAATACTGTGGGAGCCGTCGTCCTGATTCAGATTAGCAACGCAGCGAAAAGCTGAGCTGAAGACTTACTAAGTTTTCGCCATGGACGCCACAGACAGAGCAGTCGAAAATCCATTGATCCTCGTTCATTTCCTTGAGTTCCGCGAGTGCTTTCTCCCGCTTCTCCATCTCCGCCTTTAAATGCCGCTCTGACATCCGTGCTTCGTTGCTGCCAACGTATTTGCTGTTCTCTTGAAGTCGGGCAAGCTCTTCCTCGTGAAGTATCCGTTTGACCTCTCGATCCCGCTGACGCTGTTCTCGAGTCTGCATCCGTGACTCACGAGCCTGGTCACCGTCAGTGATATGTCAGAACCACAAACGTGGCCACGAACCTCTTCCAGCTTGCGCTGCTTCTCTTGCTCCTTCTTCGCCATTGCCAGATCAGTCAGCCTTTTACGTTCGGCCTCAGCAGATTGCTCCATCTCTCGCCGTCTCTCCTGCTTGTCTGCGATGCGACTGGACCGCTTCGCCCTAGCCAGCTTTTCGAGGTTCTCTAACTCCCTCTGTTTTCTCGCGGCGCGGCGCATCTGTTCCTCGGCTTTCTTTTCAATCACAGGCAAGACTTCTTCCTTCAATCGCTTATACATGGCCTTTTCGTTTGGGTCTCGTGAGCGGATTGTTTCCATGAAGCTCTGGTAGTCTTCCAACGTAACGGCCAGACACTCCCATTTCATACCACCAAACCCATCGTCCTCAGCCTGTGGGTCATCATCCATGTGAGGCTCGTGCTCGTCTCTCTCGCTTTCCGACTTCACAGTGGAAGTCCTCTTCCTTTTGTTTGATTTGGTAGTCTTTGATTTCTTCGGGCTGGGCTTGGGCTGAAGTTTGGCTGGAGGAGGTTCTGTCTTGCGATAAAGTCTATCGTCGTCCAGGACGAAGTAGGATCGATCTTGCGCGTCCCAGCCAAGAGGCTCCATGCGCTACCCGTGACCTATTAGCAACTACGTCGATATGAATGCAGCTTGCCTACCCATTGAGTTTGCTCCACATCCTTCTCCGCCATACGTTCTCTGATTCGATCTGGGTTCCCAAGCGTCCATGTGGAAAGCTGATGAAGCACGCGGATCTTTGTGAATATGTCAAACTCGGAGAACTTATTAGGAGCCTCGTCAGTGCCGAAGGGATTCCGCTGAGGTGCCTTGGCGACATATTGGCGGCGCGTGTATTCGTCGAAGAGTTCGATTCTAATAACGTGAGTATTTGAACACGACATAGTGGACGTGGGCGGCGAACGTTAGGCCTTTGTGAGATGAAACGAACTTGAGCAGGGCCAGTCCCAGCTCAGAGAGTTTGTAGGTTTGTGAAGGGCTCAGGCATAATGTCTCCAGCTCCTATTGCTGTGTCAGTTACAGTACGAGCGGCATCTCGGTAAGCAAGTCGACAGACTTACCTCGATATCGAGATCGTCGTCTATCTTGACGGCTTTACCGAAGATGTACACGTATTGCATGAGACTGGCGAACTGCCACATGCTGCGCAAGCGCGTCAGCATGCTAGGTTCTGAGCTGCTCTCATCGACCTCCATCTCTTCGCGAGTCCGTTTACGTGACACCATCGTGCGTAGTGAACGCTACTTTCGCAACGCGTTGAACGTCAGGAGCACGATGCACAAGTCCACCTTTGAATGATTGCAAGTTGAAGCGGGCAAGACCGGTCGGCGAGGGTAGAGAAGCTGTCCTCCGGACTTGAACGTTCTTTATGCAACAACTGAGCAACCTTTGAACTTGAGCCGCGTCGGTGACGGCACTTGAACAGCCTCGCAGCCCTGGGCTGGCACGTCCACGGGTACAAACGTCGCGGGATAAACTATTTCCTTAGCGCGTCTCGTCTAGCGGCCCGCGGGCCCGTTTGGCGTCACCTTTCGAACATTTAGATTGAAGCTTTATGCTAAGTACGATGAAGCTACAAGCCTATTGGGAATTTACTTTTCCATGATGTATTTTCAGACGGTTGAAGAAAGACTTCACATAGGTGGAAAGCTTAGAGAGTTATTTCGTAGTCGCCGAGCTTCATGTAGACAAAGTAGTGTTGTTTCTTGTCCATAAATACGAAAATCGGGGCTGACGAACCCCTGACCGCAAAGTCCGAAGCACTGTTGCTTATGCAGGTGCAGATCGCCATCACCCCAGTCGGTGCCAAGCTCACTAAGCCAACAAGCCAGTCACTCCCGTCACCTCTCTGACTGTGAACTCCATTCTGCCACAGCCGGATCTGTGGAATCATCGTCAGGACATGAAAAGCGCGTCACGGTGACCGGCCCTACGATCATTTAACGGATTCGCCGTCACGAAACACCGCGAACCAAACGCTCGTTGATTGCGGCGCTCGAACATAGAAGCGCATGTCACCCTTTAGGTTGCGAAACGCAAATGTATAATCTCACGTCACGTTGGAAGGGTCAGAGACCCTCCAGGCTCGATGGCGTCACACAATCCTTACCATCGAAGGAACCGCTCTTCACCTCTGTCGATACCATTACAAGACCTCAACAGATCCGTCGGCAGCGGCGAAGACGGAGTTGAAGGACAGACACAGCGCAACAGGAGCTCCAGTGATAGGGGGAGGAGTCTGTTATGGAATCGCGAGTCGTCCTCTTCGAAAGGGCGAGCCGGTGGAGGCTTCGAACCGATAGGCGAAAACTCTCTCAGTCCGCCGTATGGGAGGGATGCGATCCGCCAGTCCACGTCTGCGCCTTCGAACGATGACTTTGAGGACATCACTCTGCGCTCCTATGGCGGTGGACTGCTCTCTCCACACCAAGCGAGCGGCTCCCAACAACCCATGGGTTTCGGAGGCTTCAATCCTCGCGGCAACGCTTCTCATACCTCTTCTCACCTCTTCCCTCCTCTATCACCTCGAACCAGAGACGACCGCTCGCCATCGTTACGACGCAGTGAGAGTGATAATTCAAGTGCTTATCAGGATATTGAGGGAGCCTCGTCCCGATTGTCGACGTCATACAACGACACTGCTCCTCTGACAGATCCGAGCAATATCGAACCAATCAGTGGAGCAGACGCGCCATCTACACCTGCAGGCCGCGGCAGGTCGCAGTCCCATGTGGTGCGCTTTCTTCATCCGAACTGGGCTTCGCCGGGCATGAGATCAGGTGACGATGTCGAATCAGGTCTCGATAGTGGAGGTCCCAGAAGGTCCATAATTCGGGATCGGTCTCTGTCCATCACCATGGCCGACTCTCCTCTGCAACGGGCTGGCACTGTGATGAGGAAGATGTCCCAACGTGTGGTCAATTTGAGCAACGAGCCGGAGATAATAGAAAAGAGCATTAAAAGAAGGGACGCAGTGAATGAGTTGCCGCCGCCGGTTCCTGCGCTTCCAGACTCTGTCATACAGGAAAGCTCATACTGCAAGACACCGGAGAAGTCTCCCGTCGTTGAAGAGATATCCGAAGCATCACCACCAAGGGCATTTACCACCAACCTGCTAAAAGGCCGGTCGCTTGGCATATTCGCACCGGACAACAAGTTAAGAACGAATCTGTGTGAGCTGCTCGTGCACCCGATAACTGAGCCTGTTGTCTTCATCCTCATTGTTGTCCACACTATTTTGCTCACTGTTGACTCTGCGTCCGATGTCTTCAGAGACCCACGGTCAAAGAAATGGGGGACTTCGTGGATCGATTATGCCATACTATGTCTTTTCAGTGTTTACACTACAGAGATTCTCGCCAAAGTCATCGTGTCTGGCTTGGTGGTCAATCCTGAGGAGTATAGCACGATCAACCGCAAGGAAGGGTTGAGGAAAGCCGTCATTGCAAAGGCGAAAGACATCTTTGCCGTTTACGAGCGACCCTCTGCAAAAACCTCAAAGTCATCATCTCTCGCACCACAACAGCCCTCCGTTCTCCGCTCCTTCACCGCCACGCAGGCGCAGTTCGACCGTACTGGCGATCCAAAACAACAGCAGCGTGCTCGACTGGCACATCGTGCCTTTCTGCGCCATTCTTTCAACCGGCTAGATTTCGTGGCGGTTGTGTCCTTTTGGATCAGCTTTGCCCTTGCGATTCTTGGCTTGGAGTCAAATGAGCACACCTACGTCTTCCGCATGCTGAGCTGCTTACGCATCCTCAGGTTGTTGCTGCTTACCAGTGGTACCTCGGTCATCCTTCGGAGTCTCAAGAGGGCCGCACCCATGCTGGTGAATGTCGCATTCCTGATCGGCTTCTTCTGGCTCTTGTTTGCCATCATCGGAGTCCAGAGTTTCAAGTCGAGCTTGAGGAGAAGCTGCGTGTGGATCGACCCTGAAGGAATACAGGAAAACTTCACTAACAACGCGATTGGGAATTTTCAATTCTGTGGGGGCTATCTTGACCAAGCCGGGAACGCAATGCCGTGGCTCACGCTCGAAGGCCAGCAAGGGACCACTGAACACAAAGGATACCTATGCCCGCAGAACTCCCTGTGTGTTGAAGGGCAGAACCCATACAACGGTACCGTCAGTTTCGATAACATATTTCAATCGCTCGAACTTGTATTCGTCATAATGTCGTCGAACACCTTTTCGGATATTCTGTATTACCTCACCGACAGTGATTATCTTGCCGCTGCGCTTTGTGAGTTTCCCTAGCCGTTGCGAGATATCATAAGCTTACAACAACAGTCTTCGCTGCCGGCATAGTCATTATGACATTGTGGCTTATCAATTTGGTAAGTGAGGCATTACATCCGAATCATCCAGATACTGACTCGTCCAGCTTATCGCAGTCATTACGTCTTCATTCCAGGTCATAAGGGAGGAGAGTAAACGCAGCGCTTTTGCCGCCACGGAAACGTATGAGCTATGGAACTCTGACAGCTATATACATTTTTTTGCTGACTAGTCGCCAGTGATTCTATCATGACGGAGGGAGAGTCCTCCAAATCGCGCCAGATCCCTCTGCAGCGTCTCTTTCAAAAATCATTATGGATTTGGATAGCGGTAATTGCATTCGGCTTAGTGTGTCAAGGGTTTCGCTCCGCTGATATGAGCCCGAGGATGACAACGTTTGTCGGTAAGCTGCCACGAGTCGACAATCAGGGCTTTGACTAACGATTGACAGACCGAGCTGAGACAACAGTGACGGTTATCCTCGCGATCGAGATTCTTCTGCGCTTCTTAATCGATTGGAGACGCTTCTTTCGCCACAGGCGCAATCTGATTGACCTTGGATTGGCCATCATCACATGCATAATCCAGATACCTAGCATACGGAACTCCGGACAGCCTTATTTGTGGCTGACCATCTTTCAGATCCTAAGGATCTACAGAGTGGTCCTGGCCGTTCCATTGACAAGAAATCTGATTGTAAGTTTTTCGTTGACCGCGCTCGACATAATGCTTACATGTGCAGATGGTCGTTCTTGGCAATGTGTCCGGCTTGTTCAACTTAATCTTCTTCGTGTTTCTCCTGACCTTTCTTGCGGCCATTTTTGCTGCACAGATCTTTAGAGGTGAACTACCGCAGCGGGACGCCAATGGCGATGTCACCAACGTCACATTCTCTACCATATACAATTCCTTTCTGGGAATGTATCAGGTTCTTTCGAGCGAGAATTGGACATCGGTCATGTACAATGTGACCAGTTCCACCATCGAGCACCGCACGGCATGGATTGGTGCGGCTTTTCTGATCCTGTGGTTCATACTAGCCAACTGTAAGTCACCTGCGCCCCCAATACGCTACAAGTCTGATGTAGCACGCAGTCATCGTCCTCAATATGTTCATTGCTGTCATCCAAGAGAACTTTGACGTATCCGAGGATGAAAAGCGATTGCAACAGGTTAAGGCGTTCTTGCATCAAAAAGAGATGGGTGTCACCTCTCAAGGGTAAGTTTTGTCCCAGGCTCCTTCGTCTAAATGCAAGCATTCTAACAGATGCAGGAATCTCTCGTTGTCCACTATGCTCAAATTCGGTCAAACCTGGGGCCGTCCGAAGGATCCATTGGATTTTGGTTCCGCTGCGACAGAGATGCTCCTTAAAGACGCAGTCGTGAGGGATTTCCTCGATGAGGAAGATATAACCCATGACACGAATGTTGGTAAAGATCTCTCAGAACAGTCAGGAGCACCGAAGCATCCGGATCTTATGCGCCCGTTCTCACTCTGGGAACGCCTGGTTGGCAGGCTCAAACACCACGAACCCAATCCGTTTTACTCTCGGCTGGACTTCTCCAAAGCATACCAGGACCTTGACCCTCGATTGATGGCCAAGGAGGTTGTGTCGGCAACGGAACGCCGGAAAAAGGCTCAGCGAGATTACCTTCGACGGCATCCCAATTACAACGTGTCTCTGTTCATTTTTAGGCCAAATAATCCCATTCGACGAGTTTGCCAGCGACTAGTGGGTCCTGGTCGTGGCAGCGATCGTATCGATGGAGTCGCACCTTCCATGCCGCTGTGGTACGCGTTTTCTGCATTCATTTACGCTGCCATCGTGGCAATGGTGATACTAGCCTGCATTACGACACCACTATACCAAAAAGAGTATTTCCAGACCCACTCGTTCAGCGTGCGGAACTGGTTTGTCTTCACGGATCTGAGCTTCGCCGTCTTGTTCAGCGTCGAAGCGGTCATCAAGGCGATTGCGGACGGTTTCTTCTGGACTCCGAACGCATACTTTCGAGGATCATGGGGTCTCATGGATGGAGTGGTCCTGATCACGCTCTGGATCAACGTTGGCACTGCATTGAGCAACCAAGGCGACGTTTCTCGAGTTGTGGGAGCTTTCAAGGCGCTCAGAGCGCTTCGCCTTCTTAACGTCAGTGACAGCGCCAGAGATACGTTCTACTTTGTCATCATTCGCGGAGGATGGAAGGTCGCTTCGGTATGCTCTCCCTTGCCCATAGGTACATTTTTGACTGTGGCTGACTCGATCTAAGGCTGCCTTTGTCTCTCTCAGTCTCTTAATTCCATTCGCGCTTTACGGCCTGAATCTATTCAACGGCAAGATGCAGGTCTGCAATGACAACGCCTCCAACATCTTCAACCTCAACGACTGTGTCAACGAGTATCGTAGCACGCCCTACAAGTGGGAAGTCCTTGCCCCGCGCCAGGTATCGAATCCGTACTATGATTTTGACACTTTCGGTGGATCGCTCTTCATCCTCTTCCAGATCGTGTCGCAAGAGGGCTGGATCGATGTCATGTGGAGTGCGGAAAGTATCACGGGGATATTCACCCAGCCGAGGCCGTTTGCGTCGCAAGGAAATGCTCTTTTCTTCGTCGTCTTCAATCTGCTTGGTGCGGTCTTCGTCCTGACTCTCTTCATATCCGTCTTCATGCGCAACTACACGGAGCAAACGGGGGTCGCCTTTCTCACCACTGAGCAGCGGTCTTGGCTGGAGTTGAGAAAGCTCCTACGACAGATATCGCCTTCGAAACGGCCTTCATCCACGAAGAAGAAACAGAGTTGGGAGGAGTGGTGCTATCAACGAGCTATCCGAAAGACTGGGCATTGGCAACGCTTCATTACAGTAGTTCTGGTTTTACATCTTGTTCTGCTTTGCTTGGAATTCAGTCCTGGCCCTGCCTGGTGGAACCGTACCAGAGGTAAGAGTTCGATCATCATCACAAGATGACAACTGACGAGTCCAGAAATCCTCTTCCTTACGTTCACACTCTTCTACATCGCAAACGTCGTGATCCGTGTCATCGGCCTGACCTGGGCACGCTTTCGCAAGAGCTCGTGGGATCTGTATGCGTTGGTGACCGTTTTTGGCGCCGTGGCCACTTCGGTTCTGACCGCCTCGGATTTCAATCGCCGGATCTATCAGCAACTCAACAAGCTAGCTCTGGTCGCCATAACTTTGTTGATCATACCGCGCAACAACCAGCTCGATCAGCTGTTCAAGACAGCGGCGGCGAGTTTCACGGCCATTGCGAACCTGCTGGCGACGTGGTTTGTGCTGTTTCTGGTCTACGCAATTGCCTTTACGCAGACTTTTGGCCTCACAAAGTTCAACGCGAACGGCAACAGCAATATCAACTTCAGGAGCGTACCGAAAGCGCTCATCCTCTTGTTCCGCATGAGCGTCGGAGAGGGCTGGAACGAGATCATGGAGGATTATGCTACTGCCACGCCTCCGTACTGCATCATTGGAAACAGCTTCTTCGACGGCGACTGCGGGAGTGCGGAATGGGCCAGGACTCTATTCGTGTCCTGGAATATTCTCAGCATGTACATCTTCGTCAACCTCTTCATCTCTCTCATATATGAGAGTTTCAGTTACGTGTATCAGAGGAGCGCTGGGCTTTCAATCATCAGCAGGGAAGAGATTCGGCGGTTCAAACAAGCATGGGCCGATTTTGATCCAGATGGGACGGGTTACATCTCGAAAGAGACTTTTCCTCGGCTTCTTCGCGTAAGTACCATTCTGATAATTGAGAGTTTGCACAGCTAACCGTGACTCTACAGGAGCTCACTGGCGTGTTCGAGATGAAAGTATATGACGACGAGTTCACTATCAAGAGGCTTATCGAGGATTGCAAGACGTCCAGATCCAAGGCGCCATTTCAATCCGATGCAAAAGACGATCCGTACGAGATTGACCTGCAGAAGCTGCGGCAAAGACTCGCTCAGCTTCCTGTAGCAGAGATCAGGCAACGCCGAAGGAGGATGAACATCTTCTACGAGGAGGTCCTGGTCTCAGCCGACCCTGACCGAGGGATCAGCTTCAACTCGTTGTTGATGACTCTTGCCCATTACAAGGTCATCAACGACAATAAGAGTCTGCGGTAAGTTCTCGTTTGCAAGTTAAGCCCGAATTCTTCTAACGCTCTATACCAGACTCGAGGAATTCCTCCGCCGAAGAGCTCGACTCCAGCGCATCGAAGAAGCCGTTCGACGAAACGTGGTAATCGGCTTCTTCAGCGCCGTCTTCTGGTCCCGTCGCTTCCGACGCGCGATCGAAGCTAAACGCGCCGGACGCTCACCGCAAGCAACGCAGATGCCGGTCCCCGAGATCCACGTCGAAGACGAGGACATGTCCGATCTGCCCACCCAGCCCTCACCGATCGGCATCTCCGACGCAATGCGAGCGACCGGCGTCGACACAACGCCCATGTCGCCCACAGCCGGCATGACGGCGCGGTACCGCTCCAACTCGATCCTCGCGTCGCCCGTGCAGTCCCCCAGGACCATGAGCCCGTCAGCAGCCCCGCACCACGACCGCGCCGGCTCCGACGTCAGCGGCGACTGGCAGCTGTCCGCGGGGCCCAGCCGCACGGCGAGCATGCAGCCGCGGGGCTCCGTCGACGGGCGCGAGAGGGGGGACAGCAATGTCAGCGCGCAGGACGTCCTGGAGGTGCTCGACAACTCGGCGTGGGGCGAGAGCATCCGGAGGAGCTTCACGATGCGAAGGCCAAGTTCGGGAAGGCCGCTTTAGCATTGATTCGTGCGGAGCTGGAATGGGGGTTTGGTGCGTGTTTGCTCGGGCGGTCGGGGTACGGCATTTGGTGTTTCGGGGGCAATGCCGCAGGATTTACCGGAGTGGTTATGAGGTTTTCACGCTCGTGGTATGACGAGCGGGGACATGGCATTAGAGCATAGCTTATCACGCATAGCGATGGCGTTGTGCATGATTTTCACTGTACATTTTTTGTGTCACAGCAGGGCCAAACAGTTACCACCTGATACCCGCGTTAGTTGCCCACATGGGCAGAAACAACTCAAATCGACATCATAAACCATCAGCTCACTTCAACTCTCAGACGATGAACGAAAAGATAAGAGGGGAGTCACGTTTGGAACAGGCTTCAGATGCTGAATCCCCGCCCTCGCCTGACGGGTTGGCGGTGTGAATTGTTTCGTGCAGGCACGGTGATACTCTTATTAGTCTCTTACCGGCATGGTGAGACGACGCCGCTTGTCGCAGCTTTCGCCGCGATCTGCACGCCACTCACCTCGGAAGAATGCCCGCGTGCGCGCAGGACCCTGATTTAT
>QQTW01001455.1_pt1 | contig 16577 bp, 20 predicted proteins | sample 1904831 | NCBI WGS metagenome assembly QQTW01 (sample SAMN09435610, study PRJNA476489) | Subsurface metagenome, whole genome shotgun sequencing project. | reverse complement strand
AAATTAATGACACGAACCACTAGTGTAGACAAAACGGCTTACACTAAAATATGCAGTTTTAAGTTATTTCATGCCTGTAATACATGAATTATTTGGAAAACCCGTAGTCATTTCATCTGAAGAAGACATTCAAGATAGAAAAGCCGCATTATGCCCTTTTACTAGAAGAAGATGCGATGGTGGTGGAAACAGAAACCAAACGAAAATAAATTTAACAGCGAATCATCGCTTACGAAACTTTTTTGTAGAAGACCTATCAAGCGTGATTCCAGGAATTTGCTCCATAGATTATGGAACAGAAATTTGGATTGTATGTCCTCGAAGATTATTCGGTTTCAAAAATGACGAACCTGCTTTACCTACCGTAAATTTGTCATTGCAGGAATACGAAAAAGAGATATTAATAGCAGCTAATTTACCAAAAAATACTGATATTGGTATTTGGTCAGAACTTTATCTTCAATATGGAGATAATGAAACTAATAGCCAAGTAGACTATCATTTTGATTTTCTAGTTACTCCAATTATCAAAAATGTCAAAATAATTTATGTATATCGTATATTTAGCTACAAATATATAGTAAATATAAAAAAATTGATTTTTTATATTTACTATGTATTTACATTCTCGATGTAAGTTCTGGTTCGAGCGTAGGTCAAGATTGTTTCATTCAAGGATAGATAATTAGTTAAGTCTACAATATTATAAGGGCACGGCATTGCCGTGCCCCTACAACTATCTTAAATTTAAACAAAAAATTTAAATTTATCATTCTTCTTTAAAGAATAAAACAGCCTTGGGGTGTTGGTACTGAATAATGAAAATTATATAAGTAAATCAAGATACAAATAAATCAAGTTATACCCTTGTAAAAATTATCCTTGAAAACAGGAATGCACGAACTAACATTAAAACCTGCTGCTAAATCAACATCTGACTCAAACCCGCGTGTAATTAATTCTTTCCCGGAACTGCATTTTCTCAAATTACCCAATAAATCATTTTCGCTTCGATGAAATGCAGCAATAGCTATTTCAGCTTCGGGTGATAAACTGCCTTTTAAATAACTTAAAATTGCTCCTGCACCAATCAAATCTTCAAACGCAAAGCGCAAACTCCCATCTTCCCATTTCTCACCTGCGGGAATAACTGCAATTTTCTTGCCTAACTTTTGAGCAAATTTTGCTACAGCTTCGCAGTTTCGCAAGCAACCAGCTAGAGTTGGTTTGTTTCCTGTTTGCAATGTTAAGGAAGAACCATTTGGAGAAGGTAAAACTAATTTTGTGCCAGTTGGAATATTTTGCAGCGATGTTGGGGAAAGAGAATAATTATTAAATTCGCGTTGAAGTGCTAATTTCGCTTGTAAAGAATCAGCATAAGCTTGTGCTGATTCATCTTTCCATTCATACGGGTAGATAATTGCTTCATTACTAGTAGCAATTTCTACACAAGTGGAAAATGAAAGAATATCGACTATTACAACTGCATCGCTAATCGGTGCGAGCTGTTTAATGCCCTGTATGCCCCATTCGCAGCTTAAATCAAATTCAAATTGGTTGTAAATCATGTTGTGGGGTATTTATAAATTTCTGAGAATTTTGGGGAAAGCAGCTTATGTTAAGTTTTATGTCGTAAGGCATAAAATAGCAGTTGATAATTTTGGAATTTCATGAATAGAGGCTATAACTTAAATTAGCAATTATGAAGCTAATTTGTGTTTACTACTGGCTCCAATCTTCGATTTCTAAGCCTTCAATTTTATCAAAATCTTTTCGATTATTAGTGACAATAATTAAATTATTGGCTATTGCAATTCCAGCGATGAGAATATCAATATCGTCAACTGGTGTTCCCTTCTTCCTTAAACTGGCATAAATATCACCAGAAACATTTGTAGAGTCTGTAGTTAGAGGCAAAACTGTATTATATGAGGCAAATTGTAAAAAAGATGTCAGTTGTTTTTGTGCATCACGATGTTTTAATCCACTGATAATTTCATAATATGTGATGATGCTGATATTAATTTTACTATGTTCTCTAAGATATGCCTCAAAACGTTCAACAACCAAACTTTAATTGCGAAAGAAAAACGATAGCATGTTTGTATCAATCAAAGCTTGTTTCATCATTCCTCCTCCCCAAAAATGCCTGTTGACGACGTGCCTTTATTTCTTCATCAAAATTATTAAACATTTCATCTGACATATCGTTCCAACATCCAGCAAACAGCATAGTTTGCTCTAACGAACCTTTAGATACTTCTACATTTAATCTAAAAGAATGAATAAAATTATATAATTCTGTCAATTTTTCTTCGGGAACGAGATTTATTTCTGCAATCACTTTAGTACGTAAGTTTAATGATTCCATATAGCAAATTAATGTATATTTATTGATTAATAAATTGATTATAGCGGTTCTCAGTTAAGTGAGGTACAGATTAAATTAGTAAAAATCTTGTGGGGTGGGCATCCTTGCCCGCCCTTATATACTTCACCAAGAGCAAAATTTATCCACCTTCCGACTCACGGCTTATTTGATGACTTCCAAGGATTGCAAAGTTCGGTTGCCCTCGCTCCTTCTGGTATCAATACTGCTCCGGTTTTGAGCCAAGAAATAAATTTCACAGCGAGAAGCTCAAGTAAGCGGTCATCTTACTGCATAAACCTTTTAACCCGTTTTAACGCATTTTAGCTTTCATCTGTGAAATTTATTTCAGGGCTATCCCTTGCAGTATTGCTTCTGGTACAGATAACCGTTTTCTGACCGCGAACGAAATCTTCGACCTGAAATTAAATGCAGAACTAGTTGTTTTCAGCGCTTGCAACACAGGTATAGGTAACATTACTGGTGATGCGGTAATTGGATTGGTAAATTCTCTAATGCTGCGATCGCTATTTAAAAGAAAAACTCATATTTTCAAGTCATTTGTAATATTTTTATCAAGATTTTTGTTAACCATTGGGTAAATACGGATAAAATGATAATTTAATTTATAACTACTTCAGTGAAATATAGAATCAAAGATGAAGTTCTCATATTTAACCCCCTTAATTGCTATTTCCTTGCTGGGAGTTGTGTCGCCAGTACAAGCTCAGGAAAGCTTTAATTTAAAAGGGGATTACAATTTTGAAGATACTCTTACACTGTTTCCAGAACAAGATTATCTTACAGGTGTGGCTCAAGGTTCTTCTCAGAATGCAACTTTGGGTTTAAATCAAATCGATTTCTTGGGATATGCACGCATATCAGAAGTGCTGCCAGCACTTGCAAATAGTACTTCTTATACATTTAATTCCGACCCGAAATTTTACGGTATCGATACACAACCGGGAAAATTGATATTTTCCGGTCAAGAAAATAAGCTTTTTGCAACTTTTATTGGTTCGGATCAAGTAAATTCTCAAGCTTCAACAGCATTTACATCAGCCCAATTAACAATAGTGGGAGGAGAAGGCAAATTTAAGAATGCATTGGGGACAGGAACTTTATTTGGCACTATAAATGTTAATACCAGTACGTTAATTAATACTGGTACATACTCTGTTGATGTTAATTTCACTGTACCAAAAGCAATCCCTAACTCTACAAATATCAGTGGATTGTTGGTTGCAGGGTTAACGAGTTTCTTTGTTAAGAAAAAAGTTCGACCGACTACGTAAAGCTATGAACGAAAATAATTTTTTAAGGGAAGGAACTTAGTGGTCTGTTTCATTAATTTTATCATGTCGCGGAAGTCAGATCCCCGACTTCTCTAAGAAGTCGGGGATCTTGTAACCCTTCAAAACATGTCAAAATTTCGGTAAACTCGATAATGCTGCCTACATAGCCCGAATCATGTCCGACACCCAAAACGTTAACGCTGCTGTTGCCAAACTCTACGATACATACCCATTCCCACCCGAACCGATTCTCGATCAACCACCACCAGGTTACAACTGGCGTTGGAATTGGTTAACTGCGTATAATTTTTGCACGGGAATGAAGCCGCAAAAGCAAGATATTCGCATTCTCGATGCGGGTTGTGGTTCGGGTGTAAGTACCGAATACTTAGTACATCTCAACCCCGAAGCGCAAGTAGTGGGAATTGATTTGAGTGCGCGAACTTTGGATGTAGCACGAGAACGTTGTCAGCGTAGCGGTGCGAATCGTGTCGAGTTCCACCAACTTAGCTTGTTTGATGTCGAACAACTTCCGGGTGAGTTCGATCTAATCAATTGTGTTGGAGTTTTGCATCACACTGATGACCCGATTCGCGGAATTCAAGCTTTAGCGAAAAAACTCGCACCTGGGGGAATTTTTCACATCTTTGTATATGGGGAATTGGGACGTTGGGAAATTCAACTTATGCAAAAGGCTCTAAAGCTGCTTCAAGGTGAGAAAAAAGGTGATTTCCGCGATGGTGTGGAAGTTGGACGAAAAATCTTTGCATCGCTTCCCGAATCTAATCGTATCCTGAAGCGCGAAAAGGAACGTTGGGCTTTAGAAAATCACCGCGATGAGAATTTCGCCGATATGTACGTCCATCCCCATGAGATTGATTACAATATCGACACGCTGTTTGAGTTAATCGACGCTTCGGGGTTAGAATTTGTCGGGTTCTCGAATCCTGCTTTTTGGGATATCGACAGACTTTTAGGTAAAGCACCCTCCATTATCGAACGTGCGAAAAATCTATCCGAACGTCAACTTTACCGTCTGATTGAACTATTAGACCCTGAAACCAGCCATTATGAATTTTTCTTAGCACGTCCACCGTTAACTAAAGCTGACTGGACAAATGATAATAATTTACTCGCTGCGATTCCCGAAGTTAGTCCATGCATAGATGGGTTTCCAAGTCAAACAATTTTTAACTTTGACTACAGAATCGTTAACTTGTCGTTTCCCGAATTTGAATTCATGCAAGAATGTGACGGAAATAAGAGCGTGGGCGAGATATTGAAAGGGGTAGAATTTGGATTGGATGGAGTGCGATCGCTCCAACAACAACAATTAATCGTGCTAAGTACGAGTTAATCCCAATTCAGCAACAAGCGTGCAATTTTTGGTAACATAATATACATTTATTTTCGACGACCTCTGGAATTATGAAAGTGTCTCAACACAAATGCGTGCATCGAATATCGCGTGATTTAATCGATTTGATAGTACATGAGTACTAAACGATTCCAACAAGCAGCACGAAGCGGCAAAAATAAGAAGCTAGAATAAGAAAGTAGAGGTTTTGAACCTGTCTTAAGCAACGAAATATGCTTTTTGTGCCGATAGCAACATCTTGTCTTCTCGTACCCTACAGTAATTGGGAAGCCTATATACTCGTTGCTTAACGCCGACGTATCGCTATTTCCAGAAAAAGTTGCATTTGGGCGTTAGCGAAGCGCCGCGTTGGTATCGCTTCTGACAGGAGTCAAATCCTTCTATTATATCAATACATTTCTCTGCTTTTCCTAGACTCTCATTCAGTTTGGTAACGATTTGGTAACGATTAGTTAAATGTTATTTTCTAAAGTTAATGTTACCCAATCGTGATATGATTCAACTGGCTGAATGTGCAGTCAAACGTAACTAACTGTACTGGTTTCAAGTCCCGTGAGCTTGTCAGACGAATCGACCGAACCCACACCAACAATACGACAAGGTGCTCAACCTGGTTTTGAGGACACACCAGTAGATTCGATGCGCGATTTCTATCGACTCTATCTAGAGTTGCTATGGATAACGCTTGCTATAACAGGGATTGTTTTTGTCTCTGTCTGGATATTTTATTCCCTCAACATTGCCCTAAATTATCTAATTGGGGCAGCGACGGGTGTGATTTATTTAAGGATGTTGGCAAAAGATGTTGAGCGCTTGGGTAGAGAAAAGCAAAAGTTGAGCAACACACGCTTGGCATTACTGATAGTACTGATTCTGCTGGCATCGCGGTGGAATCAATTACAAATCTTGCCCATATTTTTGGGATTTCTCACTTATAAAGCAGCACTCATCATCTACGTAATTCGGGTAGCATTTGTCTCTGACTAACCAAAGCTCCGGCAACCTAAGTGTATGATGGGTTGACGTAGGTCGGTATAATTTTGCAGTCAGCAACGATGGCGCTGTGAAATAATACTGTGAAATGGCTCCTCTTCTCCAGTTAAGATTGGAGAGACAACGAAGTAGGTCAAGAAAATGCTAGATTTTCTGAACGTTTCCAGTTCTGCTTTTTTGGCGGAATTAGAAGTAGGAAAACACCTTTACTGGCAATTAGGTGGCTTGAAGCTACACGGACAAGTTTTTCTGACCTCGTGGTTCGTAATTGCCGTGTTAGCTATAGTATCTATTGCTGCAAGCAGTAACATCAAACGGATTCCCAGTGGCATACAGAACTTGATGGAGTATGCACTGGAGTTTATTCGCGATCTGGCAAAAAACCAAATTGGCGAGAAAGAATATCGCCCTTGGGTGCCATTTATTGGCACTTTGTTTTTGTTCATTTTTGTGTCAAATTGGTCAGGGGCACTTATTCCTTTCAAGCTGATTCATTTGCCTGAAGGTGAACTTGGCGCTCCAACTGCTGACATCAATACAACTGTTGCTTTGGCATTGTTGACATCATTGGCGTACTTTTACGCTGGGTTCAGCAAAAAAGGATTGGGTTACTTTGGTAACTATGTCCAACCAGTGGCATTCATGTTGCCATTCAAAATAATTGAAGATTTCACTAAGCCCCTGTCCCTAAGTTTCCGTTTATTCGGTAACATCTTGGCAGACGAACTGGTGGTAGGCGTACTCGTGCTGTTAGTACCCTTGTTTGTGCCACTACCAGTAATGGCTCTGGGTTTATTTACCAGCGCGATTCAGGCTTTGATTTTTGCGACTTTGGCTGCGGCTTACATCGGTGAAGCGATGGAAGATCATGGCGAAGAGCATCATTAGTCAAATTAGTCAATGGTCAGTGGTCAGTGGTTAGTAGTTAATGATTAGAGCGTTAGTAGATTTAGGAGCGAGCGAGCGCAAGCTTACTACAAACCACTGTCATAGGATAGACAACTAACAACTGACAACTGACAATAGACAAAGTTTCAATACCCATCCCCTAATTGTAAACAAAGGAAAATATCATGGACCCATTAGTTTCTGCTGCTTCCGTATTAGCTGCTGCTCTTGCTGTAGGTTTGGCTGCAATTGGACCTGGAATCGGTCAAGGTAATGCAGCAGGACAAGCTGTAGAAGGTATTGCCCGTCAACCCGAAGCAGAAGGCAAGATTCGCGGTACATTGCTACTTTCTTTGGCGTTCATGGAAGCGTTAACAATCTACGGTCTAGTTGTAGCGCTAGTATTGCTGTTCGCTAACCCCTTCGCATAAGAATAGTTAGGAGGGGCGGGTTGACCAGTAATTTTCATTATCTAATTAAGATATTAGTGAACCCGCCCGTACAGAGTGAGGAGTTAGGAGTGAGGAGTGAGGAGTAAGAAGTTAGGAGTAAAGTTTAAAACTCATAACTCTTAACTCTTAACTCATAACTTATAACTCTTAACTCATAACTCTTAACTCTTAACTCATAACTTCATAGTTAGTAGAGGCAGCCATGACACATTGGATTACTTTATTGGCAGTAGAAAAGGTTGCTAAAGAGGGAGGGCTGTTTGATTTAGATGCGACTTTACCTCTGATGGCAATCCAGTTTTTACTACTGGCATTGATTCTCAACGCGACCTTTTATAAACCTTTGGGAAAAGCGATTGATGAGCGGAATGATTATGTCCGCGACAATCAATTAGATGCTCAAGCGCGTTTAGAAAAAGCTCAAAGGTTAGCAGAGCAATACGAGGGAGAGTTGGCAGGAGCGAGACGACAGTCGCAAAGTGCGATCGCAGATGCTCAAGCTGAAGCTCAAAAGATAGCAGCTTCTAAAATTGCCGATGCTCAAGCTGAAGCTCAAGCACAGCGCGAGCAAGCAGCGAAAGAAATTGAGCAACAAAAGCAGCAAGCACTTACATCTTTGGAAGGTGAAGTTGATAGTCTCAGCCGCCAAATTTTAGAGAAGCTTTTGGGAGCCGACCTCGTTAGGCGCTAACTTAATAAATGCAGTCAGTAGTCAGTGGTCAGTGGTTAGTAGTCAGTAGTTAGTGGTCAGTAGTTATTAGATATTAGATATTAAGCAAAAGTTTAATGACAACGAACGACGAACAACGAACAACTAACAACAAACAATTGACATTTTCGACGTAGAGTGGCAGCGCAGTTGTGGATGGAAAATCATGGGTAGTTATTTAGTTTTGATGGTGGAAGCCAGCGCCGCCGGAGGAGAATTGGCAGAGGGAGGTTTTGGTTTAAATACTAATATTTTAGACACCAACCTAATTAACCTTGCCATTATTATTACTGTGCTGTTTATTTTTGGACGTAAAGCTTTAGGTGGTACCCTGAAAGCGCGTCGTGAAAATATTGAAACAGCAATAAAGAGTGCCGAGTCGAGAGTTACCGAAGCCAAGAAAGCGCTGGACGAACAGCAGCAAAAGCTAGCGCAAGCTCAAGCCGAAGCCGAAAGAATTAGACAAGCGGCAGTAGAAAGCGCTCAAAAAGCTAAAGATGCGATTTTAGCGCAAGCTGCAAGCGATGTTGAGCGTATGAAAGAAACAGCGAATGCTGATGTCAATAGCGAACGCGATCGCGCAATTGCTCAATTGCGATCGCAGGTTGTCGTCCTGGCATTAGATAAAGTCGAAAGCGAACTCAACACGGGTATCGGCGACGACGCACAGCAAACGCTGATTGACCGCAGCCTCGCACTATTGGGAGGAAGTTAAGATGAAAAGTGCTGTAGCTACTGAAGAAATTGCTGCACCTTACGCACAGGCTTTAATGTCTGTAGCCCAATCGAACAACCTCACCGAAGCCTTTGGCGAGGATGCGCGGGGTTTAGTCGCGTTGCTTTCGGAAAGCGAACAGTTACGTACTTTTTTTGACAACCCTTTTATCGAATCGGAGAAGAAAAAGGCTGTCATTAATAGCGTACTAGGTGACGGAAGTAACAGCTATTTGCGGAATTTTCTGATGTTGTTAGTTGATAGAAAGCGGATTTATGTATTGGATGCAATTTGCAAGCAGTATTTATCGCTACTACGTCAACTCAACCAAACAGTTTTAGCGGAAGTAATTTCTGCGGTTCCCCTCAGCGAAGAACAAGAACGAGTAGTTAAAGAAAGAGTCATTACCATGACTAATGCTCGTGAAGTGGAACTCGACAAGAAAACCGACAGCAATTTAATTGGTGGAGTCATCATTAAAGTTGGTTCGCAAGTGATTGACGCAAGTTTGCGCGGTCAATTGCGCCGACTTTCTTTGCGTTTAGCTGGTTCTTAAATGGAGTTAGGATAACTCATAATTCAATAACAGACGCGTAATTTCGCGTCTCTACATTTCCTAACTTATAACTCCCTCAACTTTCCCAAGGAAGAAAAAACATAGAAACATGAGTATTTCAATCAGACCTGACGAAATCAGCAGCATTATTCAACAGCAAATCGAGCAATACGACCAAGAGGTTAAAGTTGCTAACGTTGGTACCGTTCTTTCAGTCGGTGACGGTATTGCTCGCGTTTATGGCTTAGAAAAAGCGATGGCGAGCGAATTGTTAGAGTTTGAAGACGGTACAATTGGTATCGCTTTTAACTTAGAAGAAGATAACGTTGGTTCGGTATTGCTCGGTGAAGGTCGTAATATCCAAGAAGGTAGTACCGTCACCGCAACTGGTAGAATCGCGCAAGTTCCTGTGGGGGAAGCGTTAGTTGGTCGCGTAGTTGACGCTTTGGGTCGTGCTATCGATGGTAAAGGCGATGTTCAAACTGGCGAAACCCGCTTGATTGAATCGATGGCACCTGGTATTATTGAGCGTCGTTCGGTATACGAACCGATGCAAACAGGTATTACTGCTATCGACTCGATGATTCCCGTAGGACGCGGACAGCGCGAGTTGATTATTGGTGACCGTCAAACCGGGAAGACTGCGATCGCAATCGACACCATCATCAACCAAAAGGGCGAAGATGTAATTTGCGTATACGTTGCCGTCGGTCAAAAAGCTTCCACCGTTGCCAACGTTGTGCAGACATTGCAAGAAAAAGGCGCAATGGATTATACCGTAGTTGTGGCTGCAAACGCTTCTGACGCAGCAACCCTACAGTACCTCGCACCTTATTGCGGTGCTGCGATCGCCGAGTACTTCATGTACAAAGGCAAAGCAACCCTCATCATTTACGATGACCTTTCCAAGCAAGCAGCAGCTTACCGCCAAATGTCGCTGTTGCTACGTCGCCCACCCGGACGCGAAGCATACCCTGGTGATGTATTTTACATTCACTCGCGCTTGCTCGAACGCGCTGCAAAACTCAGCGACGATTTGGGTGGAGGTAGCATGACCGCGCTACCAATCATCGAAACCCAAGCTGGTGACGTATCGGCATATATTCCTACCAATGTAATTTCGATTACCGACGGTCAGATTTTCTTATCGTCTGACTTGTTCAACGCTGGTGTACGTCCCGCTGTAAACCCCGGTATTTCAGTATCCCGCGTGGGTTCCGCAGCGCAAACCAAAGCGATGAAGAAAGTCGCAGGTAAAATTAAGCTCGAACTCGCGCAGTTCGACGACCTCCAAGCATTCGCACAGTTTGCATCTGACTTGGATAAAGCTACCCAAGACCAGTTAGCGCGTGGTGTGCGTTTGCGCGAATTGCTCAAACAGCCTCAAAACTCGCCTTTGTCCGTATCCGAACAAGTTGCAATTCTTTACGCTGGTATCAACGGCTACTTAGATGAGATTCCCGTTGATAAAGTTGGTGCTTTTACCAAGGGTCTGCGCGACTACTTGAAGAACAGTAAACCAGCTTACGCACAAACCGTTCAAACCTCGAAGGTTATGGGTGAAGGTGAAGAAGCTGCACTGAAAGAAGGTATCACAGAATACAAGAAAACCTTCTTAGCATCAGCGTAAGAAAGCCATATGTTATTTGTCCTTGGTTCTTTGTCATTTGTTTTTAGCAGTGACAAATGACTAAGGACTTATGACTCATGACTAATGACAAAGGATTTAGGACAAAATTATGGCGAACTTAAAAGCGATACGCGATCGCATTCAATCAGTTAAAAATACCAAAAAAATTACCGAAGCGATGCGGTTGGTTGCAGCAGCACGGGTACGTCGTGCCCAAGAACAGGTACTGTCAACCCGTCCCTTCGCCGACCGTTTGGCACAGGTACTTTACGGTTTGCAAACTCGGTTGCGGTTTGAAGATGCCGACCTACCTTTGCTCAAAAAACGTCAAGTTAAAACCGTTGGTTTGCTAGTAATTTCCGGCGACCGGGGTTTGTGCGGTGGTTACAATTCGAGCATCATCAAACGTGCCGAAAACCGTGCCAAAGAACTCAAAGCCGAAGGCGTTAACTATCAATTTGTCATCGTTGGACGTAAAGCCACACAATACTTCCAACGTCGTGAATATCCGATAGATGCCACCTACACAGGATTAGAACAAATCCCAACCGCGCAAGAAGCAACCGACATCGCCGACCAATTGCTTTCTTTGTTTTTATCCGAGGAAGTAGACCGCATCGAGCTAGTTTACACCAAGTTCGTATCGCTGGTTAGTTCGCGTCCGGTAGTTCAAACCTTGTTACCTCTAGATGCCCAAGGTTTAGAAGCAGCCGACGACGAAATTTTCCGCCTCACAACTCGTGGCGGACAATTTGAAGTTGCACGCGAAAAAGTCACAACCCCAACCCGTGTATTACCCCGCGACATGATTTTCGAGCAAGACCCAGTACAAATTCTGGATTCCTTGCTACCGTTGTACTTAAGCAACCAGTTATTACGCGCACTCCAAGAGTCAGCAGCCAGCGAACTCGCAGCCCGGATGACCGCGATGAGCAACGCCAGCGAAAACGCCGCCGAACTCATTGGTACTCTGACATTAGGTTATAACAAAGCCCGTCAAGCCGCAATTACTCAAGAAATTCTTGAGGTTGTTGGTGGTGCGGAAGCACTCAATTAAAAGTAGAGACGCGAAATTTCGCGTCTCTACAACTCCTAACTTTTGTAGTAGTGGCAATTTTTGAAATGTTGTACTACAATAAGAATATCTGACACGGGTCTGTAAAGGTTTCGACGGGGTGGCGAACGCTCTTCGTTGATGCAGGTCGAGAGGGAGTCGCATCTCGTGAATCAAGGCTCAAAACAATAGATGCAAACAACATCGTAAAATTTGCTCGTAAGGATGCCCTAGTAGCAGCCTAACTAACCCCTCAAAGGTTCGAGCGCTTCTAGTTTGACTCCGTTAAGGATTAGAGGCAAACCCCAACGGATGCACTAACAAGTTTTCTCTGGTGGGCTTGTTGGTAAAGATTACACCATAGCATCCTACCGTTCGGGATAATGAACGATTCCCGCCTTGAGGGTTAGATAGGCTAAACCTGTGAATGATACGGAAGTAAATACCCATTTCGGACGGCAGTTCGACTCTGCCCAGATCCATAAGTATAATTACTTAATCCACTGTATAATTTAAGTTATACGGTGGATTTTGTTTTATGGGTACTTCGATAGTTGTTATAACTTGTCAGAATTTAGAGTGTGGTAAAGAATTTACAAAGCCATTAAGTGAATTTAATCGAAGCCAAAAGTTAGGAAGACCGCATTTTTGTTCGTTAAGTTGTCACGCTTTATTTAGAGGTCTTGGAACTTCTAAAGTTACTACAAATCGAACGACCTCGCATTTAAAAGATATTATTAGAACCGATGATTTTTCACCTTTTAGATATCATCTTAAAGTGATGAAAAAGTCTGCTAAACGTAGAAGTTATGACTGTAGCGTGGCTGTTACATTGGCAGACTTAAAGGCATTATGGGAAAAGGAAAATGGTATTTGTCCTTACACTGGATGGGATTTAGTACTTTTATCAAGCACTACAGATTATGAAAATACAGCTTTAACAATTAACCGTGCTAGCGTCGATAGAATTGATTCGAGTCAAGGCTATACGATAGGTAATATTCAATTTGTAGCTGTAATTGCTAATTTTGCCAAGAATGTATTTACAGAAGCAGAGTTAATCAACTTTTGCCATAATGTCTATAATTACAGAATTTTGGGCAAAAATAATTCGGCTTGTGAAAAGTTAGAAAATAATATTTGTACAAACTCACTTTTATTTAATCGTCGAGATGAATATTCACCATATCGTCAGCATTTAAGATTGGCAAGAAGACGGGTAAAGCTAAATGGACGTGAATGTAATATTACTCTTGAATATTTAAAATCATTGTGGGAACAGCAGGATGGGAAATGTGTTTATACTGGATGGGAATTAGAGAATCTCGAAGCTACAAGTCTTTGGGATAATCATAAATTACATCCAAAAACAGCAAGTTTGGATAGGATTGATTCAACGCTTGGTTATGTACCTGGGAATGTACAGTTTGTTAGCGTTATGGCAAATTATGCAAAGCGGGATTTTTGGGAATCACAGCTTTTGGAATTTTGTGAAGCAGTGTTTGATTATCGGGTAGCACGTTATATATAAAGCTGAACTAATCGCTGACACAACATCATTGCGAGAGGAAAAGTGCGTTTAGCATGTCCGCAATAACTCAGGAATCGTAAGATATTTATCAAACTTCCTAAACTTTAACAAAAATTTATAATATTCTCCGTATATCTCCTCTAAAGAATATGAACTATGTTGTGCTTAATTTAAGTTATAAACACATTTTGGCTCAAAATCCCAATTATGCATAATTTGGATATAGGAAAGGCATTTAGCAATTTTATTCCAAGAAAAGTACAAGACATAAGCCAAGAAATAACTCTTTTTAAACTGGCTTTAGGTACAGCAGTAGGCTTAACTTTAATTATCGGTGCTTTTTTAATCTTAGGTGGTTCTTTTCTGCTTGTTATGGAGGAGTTCTCCGGTTTTATAGTTAGCAATGCAACTATTATGATGTTGCTCGGAGTCTTTTTTGTTCTTTTCACTCTCACAAGAATTGGAGTTACAAATCAAGAAGATAGTGAAAATAAAAAGTAGCAATGCAGTTAGGTTTTAACCCCATCAGGATTGTTAGGAAAGCATTGGCCCGTATCCATGCAATCCTAGATATTGAATTATATATTAGGATAAAAATATTGACATAAAAATTTATAAATATGGTAGACGAACCTAAGAAAAATAAGCGTGGTGCGCCTCCTGGGACTGTACGTAATCCTAGCGGGGTAAATCAGTACGAAAATCCTCTTTATGCCCAAGCTATTATTGCGGTGCGGCTTTATAAAGAAGATGACCAATATTTGCGGCAGATGCAAAACCAGTTAGGGGAAAAGGGGCTAATTGTGCAGTTTATCCGCAATGCTGTGCGTGAAAAATTGGAGTCCGGTGGGTTGGAGATTTTTAGATTAGACGCAAATACAGCTAGTGAAAAGTTTTCTAATGGGGATAGATAAAATGAAAGAGACGATTCTTTTCAATACTGCTCGGTTAGGGATTTTTCGTGGTGATTTTAGGTATGTAGAGACGCGAAATTTCGCGTCTCTACAAGATTTTTGGGTTGTCGATTTTTCTTAACCGAGCAGCATTGCGATTCTTTTTTAATTTAAAAATGCTAATAAATTAGGGCACAATAATATTGTGCCCCTACGATTATCCATTATTTCAATAAATTACGGCTTTATCTCGTCAAGTATAAATCAACTTAAAATTCCTACAAGTACCCTTAATAATTCTTCCAATCCTTCAGGAACTCGATAAAGTTTGATATCCTGTATAATCTTTCTCTCTTGCCGATAAAATAAGCCAAAACGCCAATCTTCACCATTTGTAACAGCACCGTATAATTGTGGTGCTTGCGAATCTGTCCATTGGTCAAGGGCGATTAATTCAACTGCCAATTGTGTAAAACCTCTACTTAAATCGGATTGTTTAGCTTCAATTACCAATAAAGAATTTGATGATTGAATATAATAATTCAAACTACCTCGAAGTAATTCACTAACATTAATAGGATATTCTATATTCAACTGGTTTTGGGTTTGGTCGCAAACCTCTAATAAAATTGGAGCAATTATTCCCTCGCGTTTTGCAGCTTCACTAATTGGGTTAACTCTTAAAATATTGCGCTGCAAATAACCTGTTAAAAAGTCTAAATAATTGATTTCACCTGCATATCTTGGTAACTGTAACGATGCACGTTCGTAACTACATCCTAATTCAGCCAGAATATCCGAAGGGGTATATGGTAACTCAAAATACTTGCTAAATGTATAAGTTTGTCCTGGTTGAAGAATACGCGGACGAGTCATATATTATTTTATATTAAAATAACCTTACGAATTGCTAGGTAAATTATCGGGGTCAATGCCAAGCGATCGCAAATACTCTGCCAACTGTTCAGCACGTTGTTGTTCCTGTATTGCACGCTGTCGTTCCTGTCCAGCAATCTCTTCTGCTGCCAAATAACGATTTCCTTGCTCGTCGTACCAAAATAATAGTTCCTGTGAAATACCACCAACTACACCCTGGTGTCTTCCAATACCTAACCCTACTTCTGGCATCCAATAGGGTTCACCAATTTGTAGCTGATAGCTTTTATCGACCAACTTATACACTTCAAACGGTTGATGTTGGTCGCGTCTCCAATATTCGGGATTGTAGATTACGTAGTACAAAACACCAAGTTTTGCATAGATATCGAGCTTCTCGTCGTATTCATTACCTGGGGTATACGATACTATCTCTAAAGTTAGAATGGGTACTACTTCGTTTTCTTCCCAAACAGCATAACTTCTGCGCGATTTTCCACCTTTTTTACGTTCAACTCCCAAGCTGAGAAACCCGTCGGGAACTACAGGAACTCTGGGATTTACACCTGTGGTATGGTAGACTGCCATATCTATACCGAAAAACCAATCCATACGCTGTACCCAAATCGAGTTCAGCAGAAATAATAGGAAGTTGGGGAGAAAATTTTGGTCTTCGTTATCCACTGGTATATCATCCGAACAAGGTAGTTCGTCAGTGCTTGGCAATAACGCAATTTTGAGATGGTCTGACAGCATAACCGTTATCTCGGTGGCGTTTATTTTTATTATAAGTGAGTAGACAACGGAACTTGGAAATTATTTAAGCGTGATAAAATTGACTGATTTAGATATTGAGCTATGGCTGATTTTTTATTAGAAGTTGGTACAGAGGAACTACCCGCAGGTTTTGTTAGCGGTGCGATCGCGCAGTGGCAGCAACGCATCCCCAAAACCCTCGAAGAGAATAATCTCGCAAGCGATGCGGTGAAAATTTATGGGACTCCACGACGGTTAGCGGTACTAATTACAGGTTTACCAACACAACAACCCGACAAAGAGGAGGAAATTAAGGGGCCTCCTGCAAAAGCTGCATTTAAGGAAGATGGTACACCTACACCCGCAGGGTTCGGGTTTGCGAAGAAGCAAGGTGTCGAAATATCTGCGTTTGAAGTGCGTCCCACCGACAAAGGCGATTTTATTTTTGTCAAAAAAGTTACTAAAGGTCGTCCAGTTGCAGAG
>QQTW01001454.1_pt1 | contig 16585 bp, 19 predicted proteins | sample 1904831 | NCBI WGS metagenome assembly QQTW01 (sample SAMN09435610, study PRJNA476489) | Subsurface metagenome, whole genome shotgun sequencing project. | reverse complement strand
CTCCAGAACTGTTCCCAGCGACCAATCCTGTGAGAAAGGGTACGTAGACTGATCACAACTGCTGCTCCCGCTTCCTTCCATTTCATGCCGGAGCAACATAAACGCTGCTTGACAATGGTCTTACATGCTGCCTCGGTGACTCCCGAACCTAGAGGCAAGTTTTGTGACAAGTGCTCAGCATATTTCATTAACGGCTGGTGGTGCGTGGAAATAGGTTAAGGCCGCTTTAATTTTGGCTCGTGGGTCTGATTGCTGTTGTGCTGCTAGAAAGCCTTGCATTTGTTCAATCAAGACTTGGGGTCCTTTGTGGTCGTGTTTCAAACGGGTGCAAGCATCATCTAACCATTTTTTTCTGGCTCTTGTGTCACGGGCAAATTGAGCATCAGCGACATTAGTCAAATATTCGGTCGCATGGTAAAAATCAAGGATTTGGCGCGAGGTATGCTTAGGCGCGAAAAGGCCAATTGGTTTTGGCTCCATCGGCGACACCCACTTTAAGTGCTATGGGGAAGGTGGCACTTACCTTGGCAATCTCAGCTGACATGCGTTTAAAAAAGGTGTTCTTGCCATACTCCGGTGTCGCCCCGATATAAATTGTATGCAACCGCTCTCCAGCCTGGTCATACAGACTGATGGTTCCGACCATAGCTTCTCGCCAACCATCCTGACAAGATTCGGATGGGGCAGTGCTATCCCTACACTGACCTTTATGCATTGGGTGTTGCTGCAGTCGTACTTCTGACAGGCGTTGAACCAGAATTATTGATGGATCAGAACCTAGAGTGGCAATGGCACGACCATGTAAAGGTAAGTGACCATTTGACTGATATACTGAACAAAATGCTCAAGGAGAAACCGAAGGACCGCTACCAGTCAGCCCAAGAAGTCCTTGCCGCTCTTCAGGTACATAACTCAACTGGGGTGATAGCTATACCCGTGCCGCAAATGGAGCTACACATTGAAATTGACCAGGACAGGAAGGGACGCCAAATAGCTGAGATTGAAGAGATGGACTTCTTCCAGGAGTTGCAGAGACAGGCAGAGGAACTTAGAAATAGTGTCGAAATAGACGCGGCTCCTCTGCTTGCAGCAGAACCTCAGCTGTCTGCGCTACTTGATGAGACGGCTGGGAGTTGGTCAATTGGTGCTGTCAACCCGAATATTCAACCTGAACTAGCAACGCCGCCTATGCCTCCTCAACCACCAGTCCTCAAGCTGATCCATTCTTCAGGACAAGAATTTCCCTTGCAAGGGGAAGAGTGCTACATTGGTCGCGGCAGGCAGAGCATGATGAATGTACAAAAAATTGACATAACGGGTATTCCCAATGAGAGGGTAGTTTCCCGCTCCCATGCCCGCATTTTTTGGGACTGGTCCGAAAACGCGTACATGCTTGTCGACAACAACAGTCAGAATGGAACTTGGTTAAAAGGTAATCCCCTTTCTCCTGGCATCCAGTACCGCCTCAATCATGGTGATTTGTTACAACTGGGTCAAAATAATTTAGTGTGTTTCACAGTTTCGGTAACGTGGCTTAAGGCAACTCAGGTATCTTTACCAATCAAGGAGCAGGATTTAAGTTCGCCTTCTGGTGCTGTAAAGCCTGAGACTCAACCTAAACGAGCAACGCCACCTAAACTTGACCCTGCGTTCATAGATCGTTGTTGCCAAGAACTCTCTCTTCATGTAGGGCCGATCGCAAGGCACATTCTTGAGGAGACTCTGGCCGAAAACCCAAATATCTTTGCTACTCAACTAGTCGAAGCCCTAGCTGTCAAAATTCCCAATTCTCAACAAGCAGTGGAGTTTCGGCAACGTTTACTATTGTAAACTATTACAGATTTATAAATAGTAAAGTCTAAGGATAGTGGGGTACATCTTAAAAAGGTTAATTGGCGCAGCAGTAGCGTACTACATGCGAACTTTTAGTGAGTAACTGCATTTTTGTTCGCCAAACTCTTGCACAGTAGGTTTTCTAGGCGTTGCGTGGCGGTAAACGTCAGCTTGGCTGATCTTACCCCAATTTCCCCCCTACCATCTGCTGCTCCAGTTTTTGCAACATCACCCAATTGAGTGCATAACTCTACTAAGTTCATCGTATTAATCGATGAAGGGGTTAAAAAATCCTTGCGAGCCACACTAGGTTCTTCAATTACAGAAGAATGCTTTTGTAGTAAATGTCATTTAATTTAGATTAGGAGATTACTATGTCTAACAATCATCAACCCCGAACCAAAAACCTGCCTGTTTCTGACCAACCGCCAACCGCACAAATCCATGAAGAGCTATCGGAAAAAGAGTTAGAGTCTATCGCAGGCGGCTACCGAAGGAATCGGCAGAGAGTGGGGTAATAATAACCGAATCAGTTGTGTGGGCGTTATGTACACCGTGTATGACATAATTTGAAAAATGATTATTTATCAGGAAAATGGGTGGCGCTCACCCAAGGCATAGCCCAAGTTAATCAAGAAGCCCGGTTGCATGTAAGCGACCGGGCCCTTGATTCCTGCTGAGTTAGGGCAATTTTAGTTTTCAATCAAAAAACGATATCAACTCTTTTGCGATAGTGGGTCGAATATTAATCTGAACATGCGGCAAGCCTTCATTTCATCTCTTCCGTAAATCTAACGCTACCTTTATATAGCCATCATAAAATAGTATTTACTCACAAAAAATTTACTTGAAAAAATCATACTTTTTACTTTTAGTATTACTGAATAAGCTAGAAGTCAATAGTAGAATCAACTATTATTTTGAATAAAGTAGAAAGTTCACTGAATTAACTCCAGTCTAAATATTAGATGAATCTTAAGTGGTTAGTAGTGATTTTTTTAGGGTTATTGCGTAGATTTATGGATGAGCCACTACCTCACTCAACCTCACTGCACCTGTAACTACTATGGCTAGCCTCTCTACTTCCCTCCCTCTCAATACCTCAGTTCTGACTGATTCCTACAATACCCAAAATGCTAAAATTGCAGTCCATGCCTCTGTTACAAGCAAAACAAAGCGGCTGATTGATGTACTGGGAGCTGTCGTCGGGTTAAGTCTCACAGCGGTAGTCGCCATTCCAGTCGCGCTCGTTACAGCGCTAGATAACCCAGGTCCCATTCTCTACAGCCAAACTCGTTGTGGTTTCAATGGACGCACCTTCCGGATCTGGAAATTCCGCTCGATGGTGACTGGGGCTGAACAACTCAAGCATCTGGTCAAGAACGAAGTGTCAGGTCACATCTTCAAAAACGAGAACGACCCTCGCATTACTCGGATTGGGAAGTTTCTCCGCCGCACCAGCTTAGACGAACTGCCGCAGTTCTGGAACGTGCTGCTAGGAGACATGAGTTTAGTCGGTACCCGTCCACCCACGCCTGATGAAGTAAGACAGTACGAAAATCACCACTGGCAGCGCTTGCAAGTCAAACCAGGTATCACAGGCGAATGGCAGGCGAATGGTCGCTCCAGTGTCAAAGACTTTGAAGATATCGTGCGCATGGACGTGGACTACCAACGCAAGTGGTCTATTGCCTACGACATCCGTCTGATTTTAAAGACTCTCAAGGTCGTGTCAAATAAGAGCGGCGCTTGTTAATCAGTTTTTTACGACCTTTACTGACTCCGTTTTTCCTCCACTCCCATCAAACGTTTTAACTATTCGCCGCTACTCCTCTGCTTTTTCCGAACAGGCAGATACAGCCAAGTCCACCTGTTTAAGTAAGTCTTCTAGTGTGGATGAGTTATCCAAAACTATGTCTGCACGAGCCACCTTTTCTTCAATAGGCAACTGGCTATTAATTCGGGCTTGTGCCTGTTCTAAAGTGAGTTGATTGCGCAACATCAATCGCTCTATCTGCTGTTGCTTAGAGCAGCTCACCACCCAGATTTCTGTTACCAGATCTGTCATCCCAACTTCAAACAGCAAAGGCACTACCAATATCACTGTTTGTAGAGGTAATTCATGTATCACCTCTAGCATGCGAACACGCACATAAGGATGAATTTGCTGCTCTAACCAACGCCGCTCGTTGGAATTACTAAATACAATCTGACCCAAATTAGGGCGATTGAGGGTGCCATCTGGTAGCAAGATGTTTGAGCCATAGCGTTCGGCGATCGCTCCTAGAACTGGAGAACCGAGTTGAACAGCTGCTCTGGCATAAACGTCTGCATCTAAAACTGGCAACTGGTAGGCAGTGGCAAGGTAATGGGAAACAGTGCTTTTGCCAGTACCAATACCTCCCGTTAAGCCAATCAAGCGGCGAGACTGTATGGGATTACTATTTGTTTTCATCTAGATAGCCAGACGCTCACTTATAGCCCACTGTACAATAGCTTGTGTTAGCCGCTCCAAAGTGAATTCCTCAGCTTCTACATCTACTCGCCCCAGCAATTGTCGGCATGTTTTAGAGGTTTGGGGACCGATTGAAGCAATACAAACCCCATCCCAAATAGCACCATCATGAGCTTCTAGGAGTTGAGAGAAACATTGCACCGTTTTGGAGCTAGCAAAGGTAATGACATCGACCGCTCGGCGTTGTAGAGCATCTAGGGCATCCGGCGCGATCGCCACTGGACACCGAGACTGATACGCTGCTACCTCCACAACGTCTGCACCCTGTGCTATCAATTCCTTAACCAAAACCTCCCGTCCCCCACTCTCGACTCTCGGAAATAAAACCCTTTTACCCTGCAACTGCTCTGGAAAGTGTTCAACCAGAGAATCTGCCACAAAATCCGGCGGGACAAAGTCTGGTTGTAAAGAGCGTTGTTTCAGGCTCTGGGCAGTTTTCTCACCCACCACCGCGATTTTCACTCCAGCTAAAGCACGAACATCTTTACCCTGTGTTGCCAGTCGCTCAAAAAAGTAATCCACGCCGTTAGTGGAAGTGAGAATTAACCAGTTGAAATCTGATATATGCGCGATCGCATCATCCAGAGCCTCCCAATTAGAAGGAGGACCAATTTCCAAAGCAGGCATCTCAATTACAGTTGCGCCTTCTTGCTGTAGGCGATCGCTAAATTGACCAGACTGCCCAAGCGATCGCGTGACCAAAATTGTTTTACCTGAAAGAGGGAGAAGAGGAGGTGGAGGGTGTTCGATGTTTTTCATGTTAGTGTCTAAATAGTTTCTTAGCCTCACAACTTCGCCAATTACAATCACCACTGGTGAGAGTGACACTCCAGCTGTTTGCTCAACAATATTCCCCAGTTGAGCTGTCCAGACTTGTTGTTGAGGGCATCCTGCCCAACGAATGACGGCAACGGGTGTTTGGAGCGATCGCCCATATCGCTGTAGCTGATACACAATCTCAGCCAACTGTTGCCCACCCATCAAAATCACCAGCGTCTCCAGTTGTACCAAAGCATCCCAGTTCAGCTGATCTGGGTCATGGGCAGTCAAAACTGCAAAACACCGACTGAGAACTGGGTCTGTTAGAGGAATTCCCGCCAATAACGGAGCTGCCAGAGCCGACGAAATCCCTGGCACTACCTCAAACGAACAACCAGCTACCTTCAATGCCTGAATTTCAGAGGTAGAGCGACCAAAAATAAATGGATCACCACTCTTAAGCCGCACCACCTGCTTACCCTTAACACAGTGTTCTACAAGCAATCGGTTAATCTCTGCTTGCGGCGTACTCGGTCGCCCACCCCGTTTGCCGACATCAAGCTTCAGGCAGCTAGGCGTTACCAGTTGCAACAGATGGGAGTCTACCAAGGCATCGTAGATCAACACCTCTGCTTGAGCCAACAGCTGTTGTGCCCTGACAGTTAGGTAGGCCACCTCCCCTGGTCCAGCACCCACAAGGTAAACTTTGCCATTACCCTCAGTCATAATTGAGCTATGAGATACCGAACAAATTCTACGTCAAACTCTGGGCACTCAACTGCTGTAAAAGCTGCTCAACCTGGTTAGCTTTCTGAGTATTGCGCTGTGCTTTAAATAAGTCCCTTGCTTTTTCAAAGGCTACAGTGGCATCCCCTAACTTGTCTTGCTTTAACAGAGTAGACCCCAGCCTTAAATGAGCATCTACATTCTTCGGAGTGCGACCAATCAGTTCTGTGAACTGGGCGATCGCTTCCTCTAGCCTATCCTGCTGCAACAAAGCATCTCCCAACAGCAAGCGAACCACATCATTACTGGGGTGACGCGAAATAACTTGACGAAAAGCCACCTCTGCACCTTTGTAATCTTTATCCTGGTAAAGAGCGACTCCTTGCCGGTAGAGGTTTGAGGTAGAAATACCTTCCCGAACAATAACGACGAGAATTACCAGACCGAGACCGACTACAGTGGCGGCAATAACATAAGACTGTTGAGGCGTTACAAACATATTATTAATGAGCAAAAATACAAGCCACTGGAAAAATCAGATATTCCAAGAAAAAGAGTTTCCAGATGAATTGGTAAAACTGGGCAACCGAACTTTTATCCTGCAAATCCACATTGACACTATGCCACCACACCAAAGCCAACGCTACCAGATGCGTGACGATCAGGAATACTACATTAACAGAGGGTAGCCAAAAGACGCCCGCAACTGCTATGCCCAAATAGCACACCGTCAACACCCAACGCGCCAAATTAAACACCGCTACTTGCCCGAGCTGGATAGTAAGAGTAGTGATGTGGTACTGACGATCACCTTCCATATCCGGGATATCTTTAAAAATAGCGATCACAAACGTAAACACCAAAACAAACAGCGTCAACGCCCAGACTGACGGCGGAATAAACGCAGATTTTTGCAGCACCCAACTAAAATGCAAAAACAGTCCTAAATTAACAATCGCTCCCCGTACCGAAAAAATACACAGCGCCGCCCAGAAAGGAAACTGCTTCAACCGGATGGGCGGTAGCGAATAAGCAGTCCCAATCGCCAAACTAATACTCACCATTCCCAACAAAAACGGACCCATCAGCCAAGCCAGCAGCAGCGCCAGACAACCAGTAGTTGCAACAATCAGCTGAGCTTGCGTCCGAGAAAAATCGCCACTCACCAGCGGCAGATGCGGTTTATTAATCCGGTCAATTTCCACATCCTCCAGCTGATTCAGTCCCACAATATAGACATTCCCCAATAGACAGGCAATCCAACTTCCCAAAACAGGGAGTAGGGGAGGCATGGCATGATAAAAACCACTCTCACCCGCTGCATCATAAGCAATCAAACACAACCCCAACACACTCAAGCTTGTGCCAATAATCGTGTGAGGACGGCAAAACTGCCAAAAAGCAGAGAGCCAACGAGTTGACTGCCCAACCCAAGAAGAATCTCGCCCAGACACCAACACATCTTCTCTCACCTTGGCGCTCAAACGCTCTGAAGCGCTGCGCTGCGCTTCGGCGTCTCGGCGGTTCCCCTCTCTATTTATTTCCACACAGCAACCCAAATCGAATTAACCCACACTCATAGCCTCGACGCATCAACCCCAGTGAAAGCGCCGCTTGAATCGTACCCCAGCCGGAAAGAAGTAAACCCAAAATCGCACTAGGATTAAACGCCGAATCAATCACCACATGCCAAAAAGGTGCAACAGCAGTTGACCAATCAGCAGTGCGAATATTTTGCAATGATAGATTATGCGCGATCGCTTCATACTCCGGCAGCGAAATAACATAAGGCAAACAGTAAACCCGATAAATGTCTGCCAGGTGCTTCTGCTCATCCGCCGTCAGCCCACCAGCTGATCCATCAGTAGATCGATGGCACCAAGTCACCATAATCAAAGTTCCACCTGGTTTCAGCACCCGATAGCACTCCTGCAAAAACTGGGTTTTATCCGGCATATGTTCACCACTTTCCAGCGCCCAAACCAGGTCAAAACTAGCTTCAGCAAAGGGCATACTCAGAGCATCTGCCACCAGAAACCGAGTTTTTGTATTCAGCCCAGCCGCCGTCGCACGTTCCGTAGCTCTAGCGGCTTGAACTGGGCTAAGAGTAATCCCAGTTGCCGTGGCGTTAAATTTTTCTGCCAGGTAGAGAGAGCTGCCACCAATCCCACAGCCTACATCAAGGATATCCTGGGCTTGCTGCACCCCTGCCCACTTGAGCAGTTCTTCAATCAAATCAATTTGCGCTTGACGCCGGTCTTTTTTCTGGTTACCAGTTGGACCATAGTAACCATGATGCATATGCTCACCCCATATCTGTTCCCACAGACCAGAGGAGGCATCGTAGAATTCTTGAATTTGACGGGTTAGTGTCGCAGTCATCAAGTTGCAGTGTTAAGGCAGACCGGAATTAGCGTAGCAGATAATACTAGTAAGCTACCACGTCTGTTAGAAATGGCAGAATTAGCATCGCATCGCCAAAAGAATAAAACCGGTAGGAAGAAGCGATCGCCTCCTGGTACAAAGCCAGCAAGCGCTGCCGACCAATCAAAGCACTAACCAGCATCAGCAAACTCGAACGGGGGAGATGAAAATTGGTAATCAACCCCTCTACCACACGCCATTGGTAGCCCGGATAAATAAATATCTCCGTCTTGCCGCAAAACGGTTCCAGCTGCCCAGATTGAGCTGCCCCCTCCAAAGCTCGTACTACCGTTGTTCCCACCGCAATTATCCTGCCGCCCTGCGCCTTAGTTTGGCGAATTTGCTCCACAGTTTTAGCCGAAACCTCCATCCACTCCCCATGCATCTTGTGAGTTGTAACATCTTCCACCTCCACCGGTCGAAACGTGCCAACCCCAACATGCAGCGTCACAAAAGCCGAACCTATGCCTCGTTCCTCCAATCGGCTCAGTAATTGCGGCGTGAAGTGCAATCCAGCCGTGGGAGCTGCGATCGCGCCAGGCTGCTGGGCATAAACCGTCTGATACTGTGACCGATCTGCCTGAGAATCTGTAATATAGGGAGGCAATGGCACCTGACCAAATTCCTCCAACAGCTCAACCAAAGACACCCCAGACGGCAAATCAAACTGCAACAAACGCCCCCCAGTAGCTGCATCAACCTCCAAAACAGTAGCCTTCAAAAAGGGTATGGATTCTATGGTGTAGTTTATCTGGTGTGGAGTGTGGGTTGTAGAGTGGTAAAAATCCACCCCTTGGCGCTCTTGGCGTCTTGGCGGTATGCGTCTTGGCGGTACAACAATTCTCGCCCCCGGCTTCAAGCGTCTCCCAGGCTTCACCAAAGCCAACCAGTTGTTATTCTGTCGCTCCTCCACCAGCAACACCTCCACCTTCCTCGCGCCACTGGGTTTACGACCATAGAGCCGCGCTGGGATAACCCGCGTATTGTTCATTACCAACAGATCACCTGGTCTAAGCAAATCAGGTAAATCATGAAAAACGCGATGAGTATGGTGAGTGAGAGAATCTACCACCAACAAACGAGCTACATCTCTAGGAGACACAGGGTTCTGAGCAATTAGCTCTTGGGGAAGTTCATAGTCATACCCAGCCAATGAGCGGAAATCTGACGACGGCGAAGACAAACCTTGATGCATTTTTTTAACAAATAGTTACATTTCTCGATTTTTCCAAGCTTTTTTACAATTAATCAATGTGTCTAGTAAATTGGGTAAATCTCCCCATTAAAAATTGGGTGTTCTCCCCTAGTAAGTGCGATCCCGGTTTGTCACAATAGAAATGTTGGATTGGCTTGTCTCCCAAGCACGGCTATGGAATACCTCTACTATCTTGCAAATGCCAGCCTCACACTGAGAATTGTCGAGTACCTGCATGGCAATTCTCAGATGCCTGTTGCCTTCGTAACCGTGATTCATCAAATTGATGGTTGGGTGGTCAAAGTCAAAATGAAATCTCCCCTCAATGCTCAGCAGGATGGCGACTTCCAGGCTTTTTTGCACGAATTGGGAATTTCCTATGAACCACCAATGCGTGTAAGCATGGCTCTTTGGAGTTTAGAAGCAGGGCAGTCACCGATTGATGTGATGCGTCGCTACCAAGTCGCCGTAGTTTCTCATGGTAAACCTGAGCGAGAAGAAATTGAAGCTTTCCGCCAGCAGTTCGTTAAAGGATTGGGTTACTGTCCTGAAACATTGGCTTGAGGAAGACAGTAGCGCCACGTAACTGTCGTGGCGCTACTGTCTTCTCTAACCCCTAGTTCCATCAAAAGCTGAGGGAAGATATACTTGCAGGCTCAATTGGTATCCGGAGCTGATTATGGTTTGTCCCAATTGCACACCTTCAAGTGTGGCTGGTGCCTCAGATGGCTTGTGGTGTTTAGATAACCTTTGACAACATACAAGAGCAACATCAAACCGGCATGGGTAATCTCCTAAGTGCGGATGAGCGGACAAAAAGCACTGAGCAGATTTGTAGAGTTTTGCTTGCTTTTGGGACGTAATCGATAGTAACCCTCCAGCATCCCAATTGCCCCTGCTGCGAGTCTTGACTTCGACAAATGCTAAGAAGGGTGAGGAATTTCGGGCAATTATATCTATTTCTCCCCAACGCCAACGCCAGCGACGATGCAGAATCACCCAACCCTGAGATTTTAGCCATTGAGCAACCAACTCTTCTCCTAGAACACCAATATCGGGATAATGAAATGGAGAACGGTTCGTCATCGGTTTAAAGCAGTATGAAGTGTAGGCTAAACAATCGGATTTGGACAATATCACTCAATTTATTGCTCTGGGGAGTGATTTGCGTCATGGGTGTTGGGACGAGCGCTGCCTTAATCGGCGTCACTGCTCCCCCAGCATTGGCTCTCGACTACAACAGAGAAAGCCTGCTCAATGCTGATTTTTCAGGACGCGACTTGACAGACTCCAGTTTTACTAAAGCTAACCTCCGCAATAGCAACCTGAGCCACAGTAATTTGCGAGGTGTTAGTTTCTTCGCAGCAAATCTGGATTCGGCGAATTTAGAGGGAGCAGACCTCACTAATGCTACTCTTGACGCCGCTCGCTTTATCAAAGCGAATTTGACGAATGCTATCTTGGCAGGTGCGTTTGCCGCTAACGCCAAGTTCGATGGTGCCATTATTGACGGAGCTGATTTTACCGATGTTCTGCTGCGTCAAGATGAACAAGACAAACTTTGCAAGGTTGCCAAAGGTAGCAATCCGATTACAGGACGCGCAACCCGCGAAACATTGTTTTGTCCTTAAGATCTGCGAGCGCGAAAAAACCTCTGCATTGACTCGATCCTACTTCTAGGTCAGATCAGTCAGAGAAAATTGGCGCTGGCGGTCTAGCTTTTGCAGCCGTCGCTGCTCTATGTATAGTGACTCATAGTAGAACTGCGATCGCTCTGGCTCTATAGTTGGATCAGTTTGCTGCCACAATTCTAGAAAATGACGATAGCGTTTTTCACATAGCACCCGTTCCATACATGCAGTAGCGGCTTGTATGACTTGGACAGCGCGAAGTAGCTCCTGCTGCGTCTTCTCATTTACATGAAATAAATCAGAAACCTGAGCCATCTCACTCTCAAACTCTAAGCTCCTGTTTTGTAGGCGTGAAATTAAATCTGGCTGAGTCTGAGTTTTAGAGACACGGTGTATTGTCTCTTGAAGGCTATCTTGAGGTGTCGCTTCTAAAATCTGTCGCCACAAAAATCGGTGGTGGGAAAGGCTGAATTGTAAATCTCGCTCCTGTAAGGCGTCACTAACAGCTTGACGATGTTCTGGGCAGTGCAGATAAATCCGTAGTAACAAAGCCTCTGCCTGTTCTAAAAGACTGCGCTCAGCAGCGGCGGGGAAGGCTTGAGCGTTCACATCCTTCCTTACCCTTGTGGACATTGGTCTTTGGTGATTGTTAACCGGCGCAATTTGAGCCAGAAGATTTTCTGCCCGTAGCTGTACAAGCCGAGCATCCCCTAGACTAAGTAGTTCTGCGCAGTGGCCTATATAATGATTTCTTGTATCGCTGTTGTCAATTTTTTTAAGTAATTTTACGAAAGCTTGAGCAACTTGCTGAAACTGACTCGCCTGTTTAAGGTCGCGGTTTGCCAAGATTTGCTGAATCTGCCAATCAAGCCACAGAGGGCAGAAGCGCAATAGTTCTCGATAGTGTTCCGGACTGTATGTATGCAGGTACTCATCGGCATCTTTGCCCTCCGGTAGGTTAAGAATCCGTAGCTGGACTTCGCCTCGATAGGCAAGATTAGCAATTTCCCCGATCGCCCGCTCAGCTGCTTGTGTACCAGCAGCGTCGGCGTCAAAGTTGAGGACAAGCTGTTTGGATTCGGTATAGCGCAACAACTGCCTAACTTGCTCCAGGCTGAGGGCGGTACCAAGGGAAGCAACGACGTTACTAATACCAACGGCGTGAAGAGCGATCGCATCAAAATATCCCTCTACTACTACAGCCTGATCGAATTGGGAAACGGCTGTTTTGGCTTTATCGAGGGCAAACAGGGTTTTACCTTTGCTGAAAAGGTCGGTTTCGGGTGAGTTTAAGTACTTAGGTTGCTCATCCCCCAGTGTTCTTCCCCCAAAGCCAATCACTCGCCCTTGGATATCGTGGATGGGAATGATCAAGCGATCGCGGAAATAGTCATAGTAGCCGTCCCCAGATTGACGCCGCCGAATCAACCCCGCTTGTTCCACTAGTTGGACTGAGTAGCGTTTCTGTTCCACTAAATAGCGGTAGAGAGTTTCCCAACTGGCGGGAGCATACCCTAGCCCAAACTGCTGAATCGTTTCTGCAGTCAGCTTTCGTTCGGAGTGCAAATACTTCAAAGCCAGCTGCTCTTGCGATTGGTGTAGGGCGTGTTGATAAAACTGTGCCGCGATCGCCAGAATCTCATACAGCTGCTCTCGGAGGGACAATTGGCGCTGCAATTCTTGCCGTTGTTCTGGCTCCAAGGTTTGCACTGGTACCTGGTAGCGTCGCGCCAAATCTAACACCACCTCAGTAAAGGGGCGCTTACCCGATTCCATCAGGAACTTAATTGCATTCCCCCCAGCATTGCAACCAAAGCAGTAATACATCTGCTTAGTAGGACTGACGCTGAAACTGGGAGTTTTTTCATCATGGAAGGGACACAAGCCCACAAAGTCTTTCCCACGCTTGCGTAAAACAACATGTTCCGAGATGACATCTACAATATCTGCCCGTTGTTTGACTTCTTCAACCGTGTTTGGATGCAGGCGGGGAATTTGCATTACTTACCTTCGGCTTTAATCCAACATATTCTCATTGTTACTAAGATTTCCTTTATGGGATTGAGTAGGTGAGCCAACCTGGAGTAATCTCTTCACCAGTAGTTTGGGGAAGTGCCAAACGCCAAGTCTTACCCTCTTTTTGGCGTTGCAGGTAGACTTCAAACGGGTTTTGCTGCTGAGTCACTTGTCGCTTTGGTAGCTTAACAGTGAGGTTGTAGGTGCCTCGGACATAGTACGCAGGTAAATCCTGAATGACTAGAGGTTCTTGCTGAGTAATTGCTACTCGGTTGATTTCAAAACCCTTGAAATCCACACCCTGTTGTTGACTCAGCTGCTGTTGAGTTTGCTCAAACTTAAGCGCGATTGCACGTTGTACCAGCTGACTATTCGGTTCCAGTCTACTAGTACCACAAGCTGTCAGTAGCCCCAGCAAAATCATCGATAAAACAAGCCGCATCATAGCTACAAAGCTTCTCCTTTATACTTTTGTAAACAGGATGCCTGCTCTACCACCCAGAGCTAGTATAAGCTTTAGGCGACTCCAATTCTTCAACTAACTATGCCCAAAAAGACTTCTGGTCTCAGCGATCAGCTCTACGACTACCTCTTATCTGTTTCCTCGCGAGAGCCAGAAATTCTCCGCCAGTTGCGGCAAGAAACCGCTACTCATTCCCAAGCCGGGATGCAGATTGCACCGGAACAAGGTCAGTTCATGGCGCTGCTAGTTCAACTATTGGGAGCAACAAAGACGCTGGAAGTCGGTGTGTTTACCGGTTATAGTTCTCTCTGTGTTGCTCTTGCCCTTCCTGCAACTGCCAAAATTGTTGCTTGTGATGTCAGTGAAGAATACACTGCGATCGCTCGCCGATATTGGCAAGCAGCTGGAGTAGCGGATAAGATTGAGCTGCGCCTGGCACCAGCACTGGAGACATTGGATCAGCTGTTAGCATCCGGGCAGGCAGAAACATTTGATTTTGCCTTCATCGATGCTGACAAGGAGAATTACGAGAGATATTATGAGCGATCGCTCCAACTGGTTCGCCCCGGTGGCTTGATTGCTATTGATAACGTCCTCTGGTATGGACGAGTTGCCGACCTTCACGAGCAAGACAGAAGCACCCTAGCAATTCGCGCCTTGAACGAGAAGCTGCACCACGACGAACGGGTGACTATCAGCCTCGTCCCCATTGCCGATGGACTAACATTAGCGCTCAAGCGACGATAAGGAAACTGTCAGTCACGACTCAGATTGAGGGCAGGAAGCCCCTCCTGATATGCTGGTTCTTGCACTCAACCTCCTGTCCACTCGCCTGTTCATGAACTGTCCGCACTGCTGCTCTACCCGCACAACTCAACTGCAACTGTCAATCGACAGTTGAAGATTTTCCGGATTTTAGGGGAGCGATACCGCAATCGACGGCGGCGGTTTGGACTGTGTTGCAATTTAATTGCTGCCCTCTATAACTTTGAGTTGGAACTCGCCGGATAATTTCTGCGAGAGGTCTAATGAAGACAAAATGCCCATGATTGCTAAAACAACAATGAAGGTCGTTGAGCTAGTGACATCTCATATGGTCTCGCTACTCTTGCTCATGATTTGAAAAAGCGATCGCCGTTTCTGGATCGTGAATAATGCCAGCGATCATCTTCCAGACATTATCTTGATCTTTGCGGAAGGTATAAGCAACGCCGATTCGCTCTAGTTCAACCTCAGAAGCCGTTGCTTCGTCTCTTTTAAAACGAGTCGCCGAACCACTGACGATAGCCGTATTATGGCTTAACATCTTCTTCATCCAAATCATGATGCCTTTCTAGAGCAGCTTCAGAAATCTTTTGAATGAAGCCGGAACCCTAGCTAGTGCTAATTTCCTCAAACGGTTTGACACCGATGGTGCAGCAATTGTCATCGGTCAGACCACCTTAACATCCATTGGAACTGTGGCGAAGGAGTACCAGACTCCATACGGTGCAACGATAGTGGAGAGGCATGTTTACCAAAGTTCGCGCGTGAGGCAAGACATGAGTGTCCGCTAGAACGGGACGCGAGGATTGTCACAAGTGCCACACCGCGCTTTGCCATGCAGCTGGCACACAAGTATGGGGAAGGAAGTGCCGCTCGAGTCACATTGGACCTGAGCCAGAACCATAACCGAGCTATTACCAGGAGGGCCTACGTGCAAACAATTGCTGATGCCGTAGCGGCAGTGGCGATGGTCAAGGAAGAGCAGTGGAGTTATCAGGTGAGCGAGCTGCCGAGTGAGGTTACTACCATCGGGATTGGGATTGACGGCACATGCCTGCTCACGTGCCAGGATGGCTGGCGAGAGGCAATGGTTGGGACCATTAGCCTGTATGACTCTTCTGGAGAACGCTTGCATACAACTTACATCGGTGCCACACCAGAGTATGGCAAGAAAACCTTCTTTAAGCGGATGGCAGCCGAGATTACCAAGGTAAGTGCCGCCTTCCCTACAGCACTTAAAGTCGGTGTAGCGGATGGAGCTAAGACGAACTGGCCTTTTTTGACTAAACATACAGAGCGCCAAATCCTCGACTTTTATCATGCGGCGGAATATTTGACGATTGTGGCTGATGCCCAATTCGCTCGTGACCCTAAGGCGAGGAAGCAATGATTAAATGATGCTGCTCATAGTCTGAAACATGATCCAAAGGGACCACAGCTTTTGCTTGCACAAATGCAAGGCTTCTTGAGCGGACATTTGCAACCAGGTTTGCGAGCCAAAATCAAAGCAGCCATTACCTATTGTCACGCACCAGCAGCAGTTAATGAAATACGCCGACCACTTGTCACAAAACTTGCCAATGTGTTCAGGAGTCACAGAAGCGGCATGTAAGACCATTGTTAAGCAGCGTTTGTGCTGCTCGGGAATGAAATGGCAGGAGGCAGGAGCTGCGGTTGTGCTCAGTCTGCGCACACTAACTCACAGCAACGGACGTTGGGAACAGTTCTGGAGCAAGATTGACCAGTATGGATTTCCTGTTGTCGCTTGACGTATACAGAATTTATCTTACATCAAATTGCAGTCACACCCAAATCAACAATCTGGTCGATTAAACTAAAATCATACTTTTTTCCTTCTCCTACTTCATTTTCCCCATATTTTTTCTCTGCTACAACTTGCAGTACATCACGAAGACTAATTGAACTTGGATCTGTATCTCTATTAAAGTACGATTTGGTCGCATCAAAGTCAGAAAGTAAAGGAATCTTGGTTGTCAAGAATTGAACAACAGGATCTACAGCTTTAAATACTGATTTAATGGAATTGAGATTTGTTTTGAGAAAATCATTATAGAGAACACCTGAGTCTAAAGTCACAGAAAGTTTAACTACCCCTGACGCCTCAGTTGTTTGCGTTGCGCTAATTCTAACTTTTTGCCCAATCTTACTGAGAATTTCATGGATTTCTGCAACTTTAGTCAATTGATTGCTTGCCATCTTACCCTTACTCATAATTGTCTTATTTGGATGACTTTTAC
>QQTW01001453.1_pt1 | contig 16596 bp, 16 predicted proteins | sample 1904831 | NCBI WGS metagenome assembly QQTW01 (sample SAMN09435610, study PRJNA476489) | Subsurface metagenome, whole genome shotgun sequencing project. | reverse complement strand
AGCAGTTCGCATGTCGTCAGCCCCAGCAATGACGCCGTCACTGCGGAAATGAGTTTCCGAACAACGGCGCCCCTCTTCACATGCAAGGGCGTTGACGAGCCTATTCAAGTCCATCGTTGGACATGGCTAACAACGCGTAGTTGCGCATACCCCCACGGGACAATCCGCTCGCTAGGCTTGTAGCCTGAGGCAACAGGAGCCTCTAGGGTAGAGAGCGATCTTTGGCCGCACACGTCAACTACCACGCCCACCATGTCGTCCGCCGTTGATAACGAGGATCTGGAAGAGCTCTCCCTGAGCATGCCGGCACCGCGACGTGGAGGTGGGAGTACCACCAAGGCCAGCGACTCGCAGCACCCTACCGAGCCTGTCCTGCCCGCGCCGGGCGTAGAACCGAACAAGGCACGAGATTCGAAAGCTAGCCAGCGGCTAGGGCAGTATACAATAGTCAAGACATTGGGCGAGGGTTCGTTCGGCAAAGTGAAGCTCGCGACACATCAGGTCAGCGGGCAGAAGGTGGCTTTGAAGATCATAAACAGAAAGAGACTCGTCACACGAGACATGGCAGGAAGGATAGAGCGTGAGATTCAGTACCTGCAGCTGCTGCGACACCCACACATCATCAAATTGTGCGTCAGGCAAGAAATCATAGATCTGCAACACACTGACTTGAGTCTAGATACACCGTCATAACAACGCCCACTGAGATTATCATGGTCCTCGAGTACGCCGGTGGAGAACTCTTCGATTACCTCGTCAAGAATGGCAAGATGGCCGAAGCCAAAGCTCGACGCTTCTTTCAACAGATCGTATGCGCCGTTGAATACTGCCATCGACATAAGATTGTACACCGGGATCTCAAGCCCGAGAATTTGCTCCTGGACGCCGACTTGAACGTCAAAATTGCTGACTTTGGACTGAGTAACATCATGACGGACGGTAACTTTCTCAAGACGAGTTGTGGTAGCCCCAACTATGCGGCTCCCGAAGTCATCTCAGGCAAACTGTACGCCGGACCAGAAGTCGACGTCTGGAGCTGCGGTGTCATCCTATACGTCCTGCTCGTTGGTCGCCTACCCTTCGACGACGAATTCATTCCTGCGCTGTTCAAGAAAATCTCTGCTGGTGCCTATAATACTCCACATTACCTCTCTTCGGGTGCAAGGCATATTATCCACAAGATGCTGAGGGTCAACCCGGTCCAGCGCATCACTGTGCAGGAGATCCGCCAGGATGAGTGGTTCAACCAAGACCTGGAAGACTACCTGAGACAGCCTGTTGAGGAATTCATTGATACCGGTGTCGACCCAAACAAGGCTATCGATCCTCGCAAGCTGGCACCCGGCAAGCCACCTGCCGTGCAAGAGCAAATCCATGAGTCTGTGATTGGGAAGCTGGGAAAGACCATGGGTTATGCCAAGGACGATGTGCAAGATGCTTTAGGCAAGGACGAGCCCAATGCTATTAAAGATGCATACCTGATCGTGCGGGAAAACCAGATCATGCAGACAAACCGTAAGTAGCACTTGGTTGACGGGGCTTTCTTTGCCGGGGTGTACGACAACAACATCACCGCTAATAACGATAACAGCAAACCTCACCACCGCACAGAACCTTCAGCCTTTCCTTGCAACATCGCCACCACCTTGGAACTCAAGTATCCCACCCACTCCTCACCTGCTCGCGTCACCTCTTGGCAGAGCCGCAGAAGCTCACGTTGGGAGTCTTTCTGCACACCTTCATAACCAGCAGCGTACAACGGCGGCTGTAACACCAAAGCCCAGCGATGAAGAAGACACTGTGGACGACGGCTACGTGAGCAAAGTCGGAATCTTGCCCAGTAGTTTGCCATATTACCACGAGCTGATTATGGCCGCACGCAAGAAACGGTTCGAAGAACCTCAGGCTCAGAGCCAAGAGGAACCGATGACGGCTGTAGAGGCCGAACACTTTGGCAAACTCTCACTCCAGACCGGTCACAAAGAATTGTCGCCTGAGGAGCAAGCTGCTCTCGCCAGCCACTTAAAGCCCCATTCTCGATCGACAGTTCAGCTTCAACGCATCACCGCCAACGCCGCCGAACGCCAAGAAAGCATGAAAGAGGCCAGTAGCAAGAAGAAGGCCGGTTATCGTTGGCAGTACGGCATCCGTTCCCGCAATCAACCGCTCGACGCTGTCCACTGTATTTACAAAGCGCTGAAGAAACAGGGCGCCGAATGGGAGGTCCCTGCAGAAGACGAGTCAACCGGCAAGAAGCGCAAAGGGCCCTACAAAGTCAATCTGTCTGGCGCCACCCACCTTCCTTCCGCCGATGTCCACCTCTCCGAATCCCCAGAGAAAGCTCGCCAGTACCTCTCACGTGAGGATTCGGCGGAAACGGACGATAGTTATGGCGGCGACGGCGCAGCGCCTTCAACCGCTCAAGCAGACGATGACCCAGTTCCACACAACACGAATCTCGACGCCCATCGTTTCGAAGAGGTCGACCCCACCGTCTTTCCACCAAATTACCTCCCCGCCGATCCCTGGGTCATCCACGTCCGCTACCTCGTTAACAACATGCACCCTCAAGGTCTCAATGCTAACCCTTCCTCAGCCAACAGTTCGCACATCGACCTCTCAAACGATGGTCAACGCGCCTCCATGGTCGGTAGCATCTCGTCCTCGAAAGCCGGGTCTGCGATTAGCGTCGGCGCGGCGACAGCAACATCAACAACAGCTCCTCCCTCTCTGAATGCCAACGCGATGACAATCGTGGACGCGTGTTTCTGTTACGTGGACATTCAGCTGTATACCATGGAGCCTGATACCTTTCTGGTGGATTTCAAGTGCGCGGGATATGAGAGTGCGGTGAGGGAGAAGGATGATGCGGGGGAGGAGGTGGGTAGGTGGGTGGGGACGGGTGTGAGGAAGGCGGATAAGAATGTGACGAGTCCGCAGCCTTTTATTGATTTGACGAATGAGTTGGTGATTCAGTTGGCGAAGGGGTGAGTGACGATGAAGGGGGTGCCATGAAGGGGGTGCCATGATAGGAAAGGATTCATTGAGCATGGTGTTGGGGGGTTTATTTGTGTATATATGCGGTTTTTTAGCTGGTTGGGCGTCATACTTGAGCGATGATCACCTTATGGATGATATGATTGTGAAGGATAGAGGCTCTTTTGTTTGCTGTTTTATTAGCATTCGATTCTGTTACGGATAGTCAATGAAGTATGATTCTGATTTATCTATACTATTTAAGCCGCACAATTCGCGATATAAAGGTATCACAATTTCCAAAGAAAATTAAGGGATTAAGTGGTTATAACCTATAGCCTTCACAATACAACAAATGTCTAGGTATCCATCCCTTTCCCAATGTCAGCTGAGGAGGATCTTGGCGACGTCGGATAATGCCAAGCCTTAGGCTATGACTACCTAAAACCGCCTGCGCTAGCGGAACACTTCCGTTTGCAGCCTCTAACGGCGCGCGCCCAACGGGCATCTCAAGACTGGGTTTGAAGGCTGCGGTTTAGACCCCCAAATCGCTAGTTGGTGCGAAAGACTGATTGCTTTGGTGAATTTTAAAATAAGCAGACACAATGACTTTAGGAGTCGGTGGAAATATATTACTTTGAGCGCTCGAGTTATGGCTTTATTTTCATCCCGAAAAAGAATAATCCTGGCGAAACAGTGCCTCAACCTCGCATTGAATTTTCCTCTAGTACGGCCCTGGAACTGGGGGTGCGTCAGGGACTTGAGCACCGCTCTCCTCGCAGCCTCTCTATCAGGCTCAATAATTTCAATCGGAACAGGGTCCAGGTCGTCCGCGAGGTTGGTCCATGTGGGTTTTCAGCCCCCACCGGTCCCATCGATTGGGTACCAATCAGCAGCCTGAAACTGAGGCTTCTTCAGGAAAAACTCGAGTGCTTCTTCATTTCATTGGTCGGGTCCTCCGTCACTTGCCGTGCAGCAAATGCTATTTCTGCAGGCGTTCAGATCTGGAGCTACACGGCCCTGCTGCAGGACGGTTGAGTTTCTCCTCCGTCTCCCCCGCCGGCTACTGGCTTTTTGCTCTTAATGCACACGACTATCAGCCTTGCTCTCCAAAGGAACAATGGGCCCAATTGTCGTGGCGAACAAGAGAAGTCACTTGGCGGCGACCGACCGATGACAAGGATCGGTTTCCGTGCACAGAGCGCCAAGAGCTTAGCAGATGTCAGAACGTGGCTATACCTGACGTTGATACCACCACCGACTTCTAGCTCGTGCGTACCTACAGTGATTAGCGGTTGACTCTGGCTGTCGTCTTCATTATCAATGTTGGGACTTGTGACGAGGCACGAGGCAAGAAGCAACACAAATATGCCTCAGAAGAATCGGGGCTAGTGACTGCGAGAATCGGGCGTCGCCTTGGCCAGGCAAACACCAGTCGGTGCGTTAATCCATTGGGTGCGACTGCATGGTGGCCACATAGGCTCCCATATGAAGACCGATTCGTCATCACGCATTCTGGAGGTTTGGTTTTGATATCATAATTGGTTGCCTTCGAACACGCCAGTAAGCACTCAATAGTACTCGATGCTAAAAGCCGCGACCGAGTTTGACTGTTCAGTCGTTCCCAATTCTGGCTTCCCGGACAATGCTTTAAGCCAAATTAACTCAAAATAAGCAACACTTGTGAGATCATGTCGCTGCAAACTGGGTCTCCATGGGCTGGCGGAAATCCCCCCTTCATGCAACAAGGCACGGTGGATTGGGTTGCTTTTGGGAATACCATCTGGTCGGCATCGTCGGCCGTTCTACAGCGCTTTGCCGCCGCGGGAATTCAACCCGTTACATATGGTGCAGGTATCGCGCTATCGAGTCAGTTGCATCTCGACCGAGTCGGTCAGTCACGGATGGAAAAAGCTATCGGATCACTGAGTAGTGTCTTTGGGCTTGGGAAGGTGCTTTGGTTTGGTTTCGGCTACCAAAGCTTTGTCCACACGATGGCCGAGACTGTGGCAGGAATCAAATGTCTTGCGATATGCTCCTGTCTTGCCGAAGCACACTCCGAGACACTCGCTGCTTGGGTATTGTCAGAATTGTGGCGAGTTTCAGCGTTCCCCGAGCAATACGAGCCTTCCCACGCTCAGTTCCTTGCGCTCGTGAAAGCAAGTGCAGGGGTCGTTTCACGGTCCGAATTTGGCAAAGTGCTAGACATCATGTTGGGAAATCAGCTTTGGAGCCACCCGGTCGGGACGGATTACTCTGGACATGGTGTTCGCGATTTGGATAACGGCACTCTAGAAGCTTCCAATGCGAAAGACATTGCAAGCGCCCTTCACCGACTATTCCAAATCTCGCGAGGCGAAGCGGACCATATCGTGGTCAATGGCGGCGTTGAGTGCGCTTTCATTGCTGCAATCGCTAGTTGGCTTCTGAATCTTAAGGTTCGGGTCGAGAATATGCGCGGCGACACCTTGCTCGATGATACCCTGGCAGGTGGGACTGTTCAGGTCTTCATAAGGTATGGTCGGGCAAGCAGTGACGCTGTACAAGTTGTAGGCACAACATATATACTAGGAAGCTGCCACGACATTATCGGCCGGATCCCTGATAAGGAAGACTATCCCTTGATTGTTCGCACCCCGTGGAGTTCTTGCTTGGCTCGTGTGTTTGGTTCCAAGTTCACCGAGTTGTCAAATATGCCGCACTTGCTTGGAGACTACCTCGGGGGTGTCGCTCGCGTATACGAGGCACTCGCCACTGGAGCATCAGATATTGCTAACCTTTCCCGAAAAGGTTTCGTCAATTTCTCCGAGGCAAGCTACGGGCATGGCTTTATTGACACCATTATCTCAACCTTCCCGGAACTGGAGAACATAGACGGATTCCGTGATTGCATGTCGCATGTAGCCGACGAAACCTTCGACGATGCTATGAGAAGTGTGGAAAGTTCCATTATTGGCTTGGAATCACTGTGTTCCTGCCACCGCTGCTCGCAGGGGCGTGACAGCTCGGGGTTCTCGGTGAAAACTTCCAGGCATTGTATAGTGGGTGTCGCATATGCAATTCGGCAGATAGCTTTAGTCATGTCTTGTGTGGTTCAGGACGTTGAAAGATCAGGCTTACTTCCAACAATCAATGGGCTGTCCGCATTCTCAGCGCTCGGTAAACAGCCAGTTGCACCCTCTGGCACCAGTGGGATGGGGACGCTCAATAGTACTTCAGCATGGACAAGAGCAAGTTTCTATCGGAATGCCTTTGGACTGCACCACGATCAGACTGATGACATTTTCGATTACCACCCTCTAGCTTCTCCCGCTTTATTATTTCAAGGTTCTAGAAGTGACGTTGAAGGCATGAGCCTTACAGAAACCAATCTCTGTACAGCCGTTTCACGTGGAGGCATATGCTGCTTCATTGAGGCCTTGAGAACCATTAGTCCTCGAGCAGAGATGATATGCAAAGTTCATGTTTTACCAGGGCATATACAATACAGAGAACGTCGTTACGACTTTGTACACGATGCGGAAGTCCTAGCCAATTCATCATGGAGTTTCCGCGATGTCGCCACTTTACAGCAGCCTTCAACTGATGTTCCTAAACTTATCCGTAGCTCTAACCTCAAGGACGTTCAGGTTCTAGCGACAGAGAGGTCATCGGGAGCCTCGATCTCCTTCGTATATGTGATCAGTCTTCCTGAAAGCCCTGGCTATATATGTCCTGGGAACTTAACCGAGCGTGTACTGAGCAACTCTGGCCTGATAGCTTGTGACTCTCGCGGTTGCAGGTCTAGTTTAGCCTTTCCATGCTCTGTTGTTGATCATGGCTGGAGGATTCGCGAATTTTTTTCGGGCGTACATTCCTCATCTCAGTTTGCGTGTTGTATCTGGACATACGATGATGACATCGCGCGTTGTGTAGCTATGGCGTCTAGTGCTAGCCTATGTGACAGCAGAGGCCGCTTCAATTGTGGCTTCCAGGAGTTCATTTTACGGAGACATGAATGCCTACCATGCTCCACACGATCAATACTAGGAATCAGCGCTAAGAAGCAGACAAGCGAGTTGGTATTTCCGGTATTTCACATTATCTAGAATAATATCATGATCGGTTCCTTGAGTCAAACCGGTCCAGACGTGCAATGAGAAGGCCAGCCCCAGCCGCGCAGCTCGCATATAAGTGTTCTGGCATGTGCCGAAGCCAGGTATTGGGCTTGTTGTGAATTTTTTTTGCTATCGTCATACTTAAGAGGAATCGGTCTATCTAAAACCAGACTTTCCGTACCTACGAATGATCCGTCCAATACATCAGGTTCCATTGGTCTCCCATCAAGTTTGCCGCAAATAAGGCCAGCGTGCTTCTCTCATCCCCTAGCTCTGCTAATCTTCACTGAGCTTTGAATATACTATCCCACCTCGAACACCCTATTCTCAAAGCGGATATGCGTGTTAGCCATTTGAGCCAGGTCAGCAAGAGCCTCAATGTGCTTCAAATCATTCTCCTAACCAAGCCGGTGAGATGTTTAAGAGCAAAATTCTCCTGGAACGCACCCACTAAAGGCGTAGATGCTACGGCGCAGTTGAGACTCTTCGGAACGGGTTTAGTTATTGTCCTTAGTGGGCTCGAGACTGAGCTCTAGGATGACCAAAAGGAGGCATATAACGGTGAAGATGGTGGGAAGCATCCCTCCGATGCCATCTTCCATCGGCCTGTAATCGGTCTTTATGACCGTCATAATTGTATGCATTCCCGTTCTTATAGTCTTGAAATAGGTAGACCACCCAATCCATTGAATACCTCTATTTGCTGACGGACGTGCATTCACCCCAAGCCCGATGCTGGTCATTTGAAGAGCGGAAAACTCTATCAACGCCACCATGGACACGTCTTCCATTGTCACAGAGGCCTGGTTTTATGGATCCCTGTACAAACGGTGATATCGATATGTTCCACCAGTGGGACGACGGCAGTCTCTACAGGTCTCAAAGCCGCCAACAACTCTAGCAAGAAATCACACACCTTGATGTCTTAATTCCTAGGCTTGAATCGTCTCTTGCCCCTGTCAGCACGGGCACCAAATATTCTACTCATGCAAGTGGTGTCCAAATGAACCCAATGTTTGGCTAAGATTAACCAGTGGTGGATGTCCTATGTGAATGTCATCCAGAACATCTACTCCGAACGAGACCCTACAGCCTGGCGCGAAGGTAGGGTAGGCAAAAGAGGATACGAAGTACCCAACAACACAAGAACTGCCTTTACCGTCGGCCACGGACGAAGATGTAACAGGATCTCAAATTACCCCGATGGAGGTGTTGGTCTCTATGCTACTAACACCGACCGCACGCCGCGAGAACACATTGTCGCCCGCCAGCGGACCCTGGAACAAAGATTTCACCATCCCCAATACCGACGATTCTGCTTTCGCCTACCTACAACAGTAGTCCAGACGGTCCACTGCATCCGGCAAGCAGCACTAGATCCCCTGAACTCTGATCCCAGGACTAGAACACCGCTTCAGGCATCCATATCGGTCGTTGGCAGCTCGGACCATCAAGCCATGCAGACATGACGCGAAACGGAAGTATGTGTGGACAATACGTGCTTTACGTTCCAAAAGCTCTAGTGGAACCATCCTGGGAGAGCAATTTTATTACCACTACGGATCTCTATCAGTCGCGGTGTGGGCACAACATACAACACCAGCGCGTTGGCTGGCTGCGATAGATGGCTTGAAGTCAGCTGTTGATTGGTACTCCTTCCCATTCAAGGACGCGAGTCTCCGTCAGAAAAAATCATGGCTAGGTTTTCTATCAGAGGGATTCTCGAGAGCACTATCGCGGAGGCGGTCCAGGAATTGGGTAGCGAAGTTCCAGGAATTTGGGAATTGCTTTAGTGCTTGCATAGCTCATATCTATCCGTGAAACTTGAAAGAAGCCCTTTTTCTAGAATCCATGTATTTCGTTTTGTGCGAAAAATGATCGTCTGCACTGTCTGTCCTCTGGGACACGATATCTGACAAGCCAACCAACCCGGTTGTTTCTTTCATGCCAACTCGCACATTGCGGCCGCTGTATGATGGGGCCGACGAGATTCAGGCCCGACTGCCTGCCTACTACCCCTTCAAATGCCTGTGCGCTTTCGGTCATATCCTGGCCTGGCTTAAGAGGGGAATGAGATAACTAAATCGTCCAGAAAAGTAGAAAGTCGTCAAAGCCATACATACCAGCGAGGCTATCACGGCAAAAGCTTTACTCTCGGAGTCTTTCTTACAAGCGAAGGACTTAATACAAGATGTAGTGGGCCTACTCGACGCAAGCAAGTTCAAATATCTTTGGGTTGGCGTTGAGAAGATGGTTTGACATCAGGGTGGAAATTCTTGGACGGGCGATGTGGAGGATTGGGAAGGTGGAAAGGTTGTGCGAGGGAAGTGGAGATATTGTATAAAGGGAAATGGCGTGGCGAGTAGGTAGCGTGTTAGTACCGCTGACCTCTATAGCACTAAAGAAGACGTTGCAGATTTCGCTGGCGACGGCCAGGCAGCCGGCGAAAGGGTAGGGATGAACAGGTAAGTGGGTTAGGGAAAGGGTAGTAGATGTAAGCGACGGAATCACTCATTGGAAGGGGAAGAGGGGGACGATGTTGTGGTTGGTGATTGATTATTCGAGAGGGGTGGTGTGGTTGTTTTCTTCTTTGCGGTAGCCTGGATTATGGCAATTGATGGCGGAGAGTATGTACCAGCAGCGCCATTTTCTTTAGTATGTACTTCCATAGCCTCTCTGCCATGTTATCAAAGCTTTACACCGACCTACGATCGTTGTGCGGGCCTTTGGACTTCCTCCGTCCTCGGACATCTCTGGCTTGAGAAGGTAGACTACAGTCGGTCATTAACGGTGATTTGGGGTTCCAAAGTGAACAAAGGTTGCCATTTGGTCAGCCGTCCTCCGGTATCTGGTGACGTTGTGGTTCTTGAGCCTATCCGGATTCAGGAGAACCGTTGACATTGGACATAATGCAAAGGGAGAGAGAGAGAGAAAGGGTAGTTTATCGACAGCAACATGAGCAGAAACGCAGGGCAACATGGTAGAGTACTTCCCTGTCGCGCCTATGCAGCATAGGTACCTCGGACCGAAGCGATCGCCAGCTCCGGCTAGTGCAGAACGGTAATTTACCTTCCATTATTTACAGTGGCTGTCGGGCCTGTGGCTGTGCGAAATCCTCCCCTCCTTCGAAAAATCATACTCCGGAACAAGTGGGGAAGCTGACCGTCGCACACGTACCCAGTCCATCATCTGATGCCTTTATCACAGTATCCTCCTCCACAATACCAGCTAAAATTCTATTAGCGCAAACGTTCAATCAGACCTTGAAAAGACCTTGTACCGTAAGTTCCCTAAATCGAAAAGCAAAATGGACCCAAGCGGAACTGAAGACCAACAAGCCAGCGACAGCATGCCGTCTACACTCTACCCACCGAACCACCACAGCATCATCATTAAAGGTCTTCTTATCGCCATGCAGAAGCAACAAGATATTATGGAACACCTTACCAGAGACTTAGAGTTCTTCCGCAACAAATTCAAGGAGAATCTAGATTACGATAACGGCACTGGATGCTATCTCGCTGATGTGGGAGACGGAACAATAGATCTCAGATCGGATATGGATCTCGGAAATGGAATAATTGGCGCAGAGACAGCAGTCGATTATGTGGGGTACAGAAGTTCTATGAATAATTTTCAAATGGGGTTTGAAAAGACGAAGGACGAGATTGAGAAGATCTGGAAGGTTGTAGACCTGGTCAGAGATACCGAGAAAGACCAGTTGACTCGCCAGGATTCGTTGACGATACCGAAATGGGAGGCGGAAGCTCTGGAGAAAGGTCGGAAGGCTGCAGCGCAAGAATGAAAACACGCAGCCTAAGAGATACCTTATGACTACTTCAGCACTGTATTAACGATTGTAGTGACGGTGATGAACGGGAAAGGCAATGGGGAACGCGATAGCTACAACAGTAAAGATAGCTAGTACGTGACCGTTGATGGATTTTTTTCGAAGAAAAGCCACACTTCAATTAGTGTGGAATGCAATACAGCGCCATGTCAGCGCACTAAATCCCCACAGTTGAGACACATGCAAACCCTCCACGCGGATAACCCCCGAAGTCCATTCTTCGAAAGGCTAATCATCTTCAACCCTTTAGGCTATCTTCGATTCTCACAGGACTACTGTTTTAGTACTCCGAAATTTGAAAACATGTAAATGGTTGTGGTGAAGCATGCGTACAAAAGTGGTTTCGTCTCGTCATCGGTGGGGTTTCTCGGCACGCAGGGGCGGACTTTACATGAACAAGTCCAAAATCGCTGTTGAGATGAAAAAGAAAAACGGAAAGTTCCGGGCCACCCCCGCCGCTGAAGGCGACACTAGGCCAAGATTCCCCACCAGCCCAACGTTTGCAGCAACAAGCATCATGTACCATGGCCTTTTTAAAGTATCTAAGGGTGGGGGTTCTAGATCTTGCGACAGAGGTTGCACGTGGGGGACAACGACGACACCCCCCTTCCGCGGCGTCTCTTTTCTCGCTTCCAAAAGCGCACACCACCTTAACTACTTCACCAACCACGAGCGTGACAAGGTTTGGCTGAGGAATACACTTGCGGATGGAGAAAGACTTTGTTCGTGAGGAGCACCCTGCCAATGCTGAAGAGAAAAATAACAACGGCAATGACTTCGGGCCGGATGGCGAGATGGGTTTGGGAACCGTCGATATCGAGCGGATAGAGAAGGTTTATAGGTAACGCATCCTACTTCGATCCATCATCGGACTTTGATTGATGCCATTCTAGGAAGCTGGATCTCCGAATCATCCCAGGTATTCTCCAAGCTGGACAACGATCTTAACGAACAGTTGGCTTATTTACTACCAGCATTATGGACCCTGTACTTCCTCTGTTCCGCCATTCGCTCCAATGTTGGTCTCGCCCAGACTATGAACATTGCTCAGGGACACGATCTGGCATCCGAGCTCAACATCACGCCCAAACAGATTTCCACCGCTCTCGCTCTTTTCTACGTCTGTTATGTCATCTTCGACTTGCCCTCGAATCTCATCATGACCAAACTGAGCCCGCGCGTATGGATGAGCAGGATTGTCATTGCTGTCGGCATCATTGGGAGCTGTATGGCCGCAATGAAGGCTGCCTGGAGTTTCTAGTATGCATCTACCAATTCTGCCTGGTAGAGGCTACTGACGCCTTTTAGTCTGCTCCGCCTGCTGCTCGGTATCGTCATTGCTGGTATGTGGCCAGGAATGGCCTACTATTTGACGCTCTTCTATCCCCCGTCGCGTACTGGAAAGAGGATCGGCCAGTACTTCACCGCTGCTCAGGTTTCGGCCGCCGTCGTGAGTTTGGTCTCTGCAGGTTTCCAGAAAATGGACGGCCTGCAAGGGCTTGTCGGATTCCAGTGGATGTTTCTTCTGTATGGTCTGGTCGGTATCTGTGTTGGTGTCAGTCTTCTTTGGTGGCTCCCGGATCGACCATTGCCACCAGGTGAGACACCCAATCGCACCGGTCTGGGCAAGTGGATCCCGCAAAGCCGACCTGCTTTGACTGGCGAGGATGCTCTGATTCATTACGAGGACTTAACTCGAGTGTACCGGCGACCCAGGTGGACTGCCAGAGACCTCGGCCACGTTGTGGCTGACTGGCGACTCTGGCTGCTCTTTCTGATGTACTTTGGCGTCGTTGGCGTAGGCATCGGTGTCCAGAATTACGCTACAGTCATCATCCGAGGGACGAATGCTGAGCTGACCGGCATCGAGCTTAGTCTACTCGCGGCACCCATATGGATCGTAAGCAGGAACAGGCCCCGTGCATGGGTCTAGCTATTGACAGATTACACTAGATGGATCTCATCGCAATCCTCATCGTCACCCCCTTCTCCGACCGCTTCCACCACCACCGCGCCCTCTTCTTCAGCGTCCCAGTCTGCATCCAAATCGTCGGCCTCCTCATGACCACATACGCGGGTAGCATAGCCAATCCCTGGCCCCGGTACGGCGGTCTCCTACTGGTTGGCTTCGGTCTCGGTCCTACCGTCCCAATAATCATGACCTGGACCAACGAGATTTTCCAGTACCGCCATGGAGAAGTCGGTGTCGCCGCCGCTTCGGCCTTAGTTTCTGGACTCGGTAATCTCGGATCCATCCTGACGACCTACGCCCTGTTTGCTGGATGGCCGGCAGACGCTAAGAAAGGACGTGCGCAATACCGGAAGAGCACGTTGGTCATGGTCGGCATCCTTTGCTTGTCGATCCTCAGTGCGACGGTCATGACGCTGTTGCTGAAGTATGTGGGTAATGGACCGAGTGCCAAGCAGATCAGTAGTAGAAGCTCGACGATCGAAGGTGAAGGTGCTATGGTTGATGGCGCGGCGAGACGTGAGCTGCATGAGAGAGGATTTGGTCGTCTATGGTGGTCGCGAAGGTCATGACGGCGGCCTCTGACTCCAGCGACAGTAGTAACGTCGCCAAATCTCCTCGCTATATGCTCGAATGGATTGTCCGTATATATCAATGGAAAAGTCTGTATGTATTATGCAAAATCTCCTAGCCCATAGATATTGCATGCTATTCACATGCAAATCATCCAGTCATCGCTTTTCTGCTCAATCTAGCGCGTCACGTGCAGAAAAGGTTCCCAAAGAGGTAAGTCGACCGTTACCTTAGCCAACGTATATAGGTACTCGACATTTGAAGTCTTGCCACTTCCACCCTTATACTCTTCAGAACCACAGTTGCAACTCAAATTGCCAGGGACCCGGTCCACTGGCACTGGGTTTGATCCTTCGGGGTGAAGACAATGATGAACAAAGGCACCAGCTAATGTCTGATGCCACTCAGTGCAGCCAGCAGCTTCCTAGGCCTTAGATCTGAGTCGAAAGTACCTGACTTCATGTCAGAGCAGTGAATACGAGGGCTCAGTGGGGTGGCGATACACCTGTGTGGGGCTTTTTTTTTTTTTTTTTTTTTTTTTTTTTGGACTCGCTTTGTCGAATGAGACTTCGACCGAACTAGGGACTCGTGTGCCATCCCAGCCTACTCAAGGGAGTATGCAAACTATTGTGCTTGAATGTCAGTTGACTATGATGATGACCGTCTCCTCCCTTCCTGCTCTGTGGTTGGCGACAACGAACAGACGGGAGCGGACGGAGGCCTCTGAGTCGAATACACCACCGAGGTCAGTGGATTGCCTTTGCACATTGCAGGATATTGACCACTTGTTCCCCTGGGTTCCTCACCCGCCCGGAGGGCATGGACGTCTCTGAATCCAAGACACCAAGGCAGTCAGCAAGTGACCCGTCCCAGTACGCAAGAAGCATAAGATCGTTTCACAATCTCAAAACTGGCTCAGGTCAAACTTTAGTTGGGGGTTCATCGAAGACTCCTCGATGGAAGTCTTCTACCCGAAGTGTGTGTCTCATCATTGCAAGAACGGATATGAAAAGAAGATCGAGCTACACGTACGTACCTACCAAGGTCGAATTGCCTTACTACCCGGTGTCAGGGGTCATGATGATCATCGTGTGCTCGTCCCTTCTTATCGCTCGTCCATGCTTATCAGTTGGAGAACCCTGAATCGAATTCACCTTGGCAGTCAGCGAGCGACCTCTCTAGTACGAAAAGCAAAAGATCTTTCGGAAATCTCAAAAATGGCTCAGGTCAACTTTCGTTTGTTTGGGTTCATCGAAGGCTTCTCGATGGAAACCTTCTACCCTAGGTGTTATTTCTCATCATTGCCAGAACGGCAATATGAAAAGAAAGATCGCGCTCTACGTACGTACTAAGGTCGAGTTGGCAAAACTGTCCGGCGTCGTCGGTCATGATGATAACCTTTTAACCCCTTTTCCGTCGTCCGTCGGCAGCTATCAGGATACGGAGGATTCTATGTTGAACGCACCGTGGTAATCAGCAAGCAATCCTCACTTGGTACGAGCAGCACAAGATCTCTCGGTATCAATCTAAAAAATGGCTCAGGTCAACTTTCGGTTTGGGTGCATCGAAGGCTTCTCGATGGAAACCTTCTACCCTTATGTGTTGTTTCTCATCATTGCCAGAACGGCAATATGAAAAGAAAGATCGCGCTGTACGTACGTACAAAGCTTGGGTTTACCATAGCCGACAGCCCGGTGTGATCGATTATGATGATGTTCGTCTGCTTACTCCATGCTCGTCGTTTGTCGGCAGTTACTAGGCTGGAGAGGACCCTGAGTCGAACGCACCGTGGTTGTTAGCAGATGATCTTTTCCTTGGTCACAAAAGGAGAGCGATTGTTCGTCAATATCAGAATTGGCTCAGATCAACTTTCTGGGGGGCGTTCATCGAAGGCTTCGCCATGGATGTCTTCTACACCCGGAGCTTCTCATCATCGCCGGAAGGTTTGAAAGAATGGAAAATTGCAAGCCAATGAGGTACCCTCTGCGAAACAAGGACTGGTCTGTGACCAAGGTGGTGGGCAATGGAACCGTCTACGCACCTCTCGAGCTAGAGCAGAGAGCAGGCTCTGCCTAGTATTGACCATGATGATACCTGTCTCCTCCCTTATGCTCCTCGTCTGTTGAGGATTATCTGTCGTGGAGATATCTGAGTCGAATACACCAGGTTGGTTAGCAAATCGTGGTGCAAAAAGCAGATCAGAGGAAGGTTTCACTGAAAGCAGACAACGAGGGTTGATATGTGGCTCAGATAGTCGTAACATGGTTCACCCTGTCGGGCGACCGCGGTCACTTTGGCTTCGCACCCGTAGATGGAAGCCTACCGAAAGGTTTTATCATCATAGCCACAAGATGGATCGAAACATTCTTGGTAGGTACGCACCGGGGGATACTTCCATGATCCTATATACTGACCAACCACGAGGAACAGCCACAAAGCAACACGCTTTGGTGTGATTGAGAACCTCAAGTGTGAGTCGTACACACTGTACTGGTCAGCAGACTGCAATCCAAGTCTCATATCAAGGTACGTGGATATCGATTTTTGAAGAAAATCTACCTTGCTAACCAGAAGCAGTGGGAACGCTGCTACCTACCTTTGGGTCATCACGACCTGTCCGCGTCGACGACTGTGATGAAAGCAGCCTCCAATAAGTCTCCAGCGCGAGCATCGGAGAGTTGAATCTGAGTCCAAGGCGCGATTTTGATCAGCATGGTAGAGTCTGGAAACAGAACCGAAACACCGACTGGAATTCATTGAAATGCGATGGACTTGCATCATACAAGAGCTTTTATCGTCTTAAGCCGAAGCTTACGAGTAGTCATATTTGCCCGGGGCTAATCATGTGTAGTATGATTCACAAAGGTCCGAAAGAGAATGCTGATCGTGTTGAGAATTCAGGTACATACCTGCGAAACAATTCTAACAGTGCCAGCAATGAGGATAAGGAGTCGGCTCAAGGTGGGCTTCATCCTGCAGCATCGCTTTGTTGAGGCCAGGTGCTGTCCAAAGCAGGAGCGAAGAGGACTCAGGCTTTGTATCGAAGTGTTCGATTGCATCATGCAGCTATCTTCTTCGTCTGAAGCCGGAGCTTACGAGTAGTCTTATGGTACCGACTGTGATGATAAACC
>QQTW01001452.1_pt1 | contig 16596 bp, 21 predicted proteins | sample 1904831 | NCBI WGS metagenome assembly QQTW01 (sample SAMN09435610, study PRJNA476489) | Subsurface metagenome, whole genome shotgun sequencing project. | reverse complement strand
ATTGAGCATCTTGGTCCCTGGGCTCTCTGTCTTGTGAATCAGCATGCGGTGTGCGGTGTGACCTTGGGCGTAATAATGCCAGGTACTAGCACTGCCATCGTCGTTCTAGCTAGTTTCGTGACCCTGTGCATCCATCGGCCCCGTCAGATGGACGGACCTCGATCCCGCATTCTTATTGTGGGGATGTCTTACATCGTATGTGGGGGCATGCGTCTGCTTATTTTCCCGGCTGCATGTTGAGCTGCATGGCGATCTGATATGGCGCCAAGCTGTCAGGTATCGCAAAGTAATTTAGTGATCCAATGTCTCTTCGTGTTGGGCGTGCTTTGCACCGTAACAGTTCTGCGATGTGATGCGAAGCCATGAAGCTACTCGCATTACCTTGTTTGCAGCCGTATGTCTCCGAGTCGTAGTTGTTGCGCTCATCTTGGCAATGCTATGCAAAAACAAGTCCCAGCTTTGACCAGGCTACTTGTTGAAGCCTTCAGGATCCAATGACAGGCCAGATGAGATCTTGAGCTGGGTCTGAGAACGCAGCTAGCACTTTTCGATGAACACTTCCTGAGTCATTGGCTAGAGATTTGTGGGGATCTTGCGCTCCGGGGATCTTGTGTCCTGCACGACCAGGGCACATTTCAAATTTCTGGAGTACCGGCAGCCCAAGGCGCAGCTCCTGGAAGATTTGATATCGTTCCTGTCCGTGCGACTTGAGGGCCTTGATCTCTGGAGACAGAGGTTAGCCATAGGAACTGAAACTCGATTTTCACCTACATTCCGCGCCTTCTTGGGCCGCGTACCATGATTTGCAGACAACCAGTTTTCTGGGTCTTTGCCAGCGATATATGGCTTTCTGGTCTGGCCGGGATGGACTTTCGCAAAATCTTGGGGTGGCTTTGGTCTTTTTGTTCATTGCAGCGGTTTCTTATACAGCAAGGCAAGCTTAATCAACTGCTCGAGGCTGAACATCGTGTGAGGGTAGTAATTGTATATTGTCCTTTTCACTTGTCCCTCGCAGGTGAACTAGGTAATGACAGATATCGTTCCCATGACGAAAGTCACTCTTGATCCGCATTACTCCGACTCGTACTCCGGACGTGGCTCTTCGAATTCGAGCTTCTCTTATGGGCTCCCCACTCCGACAAATTCGGCTGACTTCTCGGCGGCAACTTCACGGCGCCAGTCCATTGCTTCCGAAAGCCAATCAAATGGCGAAAACTCCTCTGGCACTGGCAGCGTGCCGACCTTCTCCAGCAATGGAACTTTGACACCATTGATGACACCTTCTCCCTTCCGCTGGGGCGTTTACCATGACCCCTATTCGATGGAAGAACAAGGCTATGGTACGGACTTTTCACCGATAGGGCCCCAGCAACAGCGAAGGTTCGGAACCTCGTCAACACCCCATGGGCCTCATTGGCAAGAAGGTTTCACCCCTGAAGGTCCACACTACGGCGCGTCTGGCATACTTAGACTTAATGGCGACAACCTGGTCGAAGGCCAGCAGAATGAAACTACCGCGACAGGCTTAAGATCCACGGGCAAAATACCCATGGATTGTTCGACCAGTTTATATCGAGCCTTCGAGGGAGCCTATTGTGAGACGGAGTCAGCACCAGATATCGGCACGTTTGATCTCGATCTCAGTTATGTTTCTCATGGCCTTCCCTCTCCAAGTTTGCCATTCTTCGATTTCGTCCAAGACACATCGACAGAGACATACTTATCTCAGACCATCGCGCCGCAAGCGACAATCGTCCAACCAGACGTTGTACCGCCAGCACCAAGACACGAGTCCGAGTCTGCCTTTCAAACATTTAAGTTTGAGTCAGAACACACAACGTACAGATCACCGGCAACGGGTAATGCCGGTCCATTCGACGTTGGTGCTGAAATAGAGAGTCCCGGGGAACGCCAAGAGCTGGGGGATGCGATTGTGCACTTATCGCCTAGGAGAACAGGCAGACTCCGAAAAGATCGAGATTCCCCGCCGAAGGCGAGATCAAAACCCAAATTCCAAACGCGTAGCCTACGTGGGGTGTTATTGAAAGACACGCCTGTTACGTTGGAAGAAACTGACAATGTGATACGCTCGACGAACCTACCGTACTATTGCAAGGAATGTAAGCGGGGGTTCAATCGCCCCGAGCATCTCAATCGCCATAAAGAATCAATACAACATACCAAAAAGAGCAGTTATCCATGGAAGTGCCAAGTTCCGGCGTGCAAAGCAAAAGACTTCGGTGTATCGAGAAAAGATAACTTGAAGGCTCATTGCATTAAAACGCACTTCTACGACGAGGAAGACAAGAATAGGAAACGGAATCCATGGGTCAGTCCGAAAGATGCCATGAAAATGGGCTACGGTGAATGGGACCCTCGTACAGTATATGGGAGAAAGTGCTTAGCTCAGACCAAATCGGTAAGAAACAGTCCATACAAGACTAAGGAGGAGCATGACTGAATGGAACGGAATGGAAGGGAATGTCGGTAGAGGATGAAGATACGACGTTGGCGATCACTGGCATGAGGTACGGTCTGAGATGGCAACAATGAGAGAGGATGATTGAATTTCGGTTTATCACTATAGTAGCACGCTAAGCCATTTGAAGCGTATTGATATATCGACATCTACCGGTCGTCTGCCTCCTTTCGTCGTAACAGCATCTTTGCCTTTCGCTTGAACGTTGTCCATAACCCATGGCTCCTTGTTTTCCCGGGCATGTCCATCATGCTTGCTTCCCCAGTTGTTCCACAGCGCGCATCGACACTTTGACAGCCCTCACTCGCAGTGTCGTTTAGCTCGCTTGTCGGTTGTGCAGGGCCACTCCCACTGCCTCGCGTTGCCATTGTCCGGTCTGTTGAGAGCTGGAACTTGACCCTCCGGACGAATGTGGGTATCGCTACAGGTACTTTGGCGCGTCGGTCTTCAAGTCCAATAAAGCGAGGACTTGGTTCCGCTGGATGAGTTACCGTGGGGGTTGACGCGGCTCGTCTGACTTTCCGTGTCTGCCCATCCCGGCGGTTTTGGGTTGTATATGGAGGCTGTTGGTGATTCAAGCTGTCTATATCCAAGCATCAACCAAGGGGAGATCATGTAAACCAATACCTTGGTACTGACCTTGAGTTTGCTGTTGGCCTGGCCTCGGACGGGTTAAACTCTTTGCCCTGGCTCGCCTAGGGAGACGACTCAAGCCAAACTGCCGTGACAGTCGAGATCGAAGACTTGGCCGAAGGCCGGCAACAGGTTGAACAATGGGAGACGCTATGGTAGGATCACCGTTTGGTGACGGGTTTGACGAGTGACTGGTAAATGTGTAGTCCGGACTAATTCTTTGAGTGTCGTCTTCCGACATCTTGGCTATGTCAGAGGTCCATGTAAAGGTGGTCAAGAGACGAAGTTCAAGATCACCGGTGTTCAAGCAACCCGAATCGTTTAGGTAGCAGCTCTCAACTCAGAAATCGCGCCACGATTTTGGCGTAACCACTTATTTTCAAAAGCTGCGTACCGCGAGATGGGCTCAGAGGGTGCTGGCGCATCCGCACTCCTTGTCCCCACTAATATGGCGAAAATCCTAGATTATCCAGAACCGCCCGTGTTTGAGAGCCGATGAGTCAAGTCTGAGCACACACAGCCAGTAGTCGACAGTGGTTGCTGTCGAGGGTATATAGCTTCAGCTTGCCCCAAGATTAGGCGCCTCGGTATGCAGCAGAATCTCCAACCTGAGCGACGAGGCCTTGCCTCGCACCAGTTAACGATCTGGACCAAGCAAGGTCTCGAAGAGACTGCGAATAATGCCGAAAGACGGGCGACTGCTCAAAATCAAAGAAACAAAGTAAAAGGCCTTGGTTACTCATAGAAAGAGTACAATATAAGCTTACTCACGACTGACAAGCTGAAAAGAACATTCGACAAGATCGCGAGGCTCAAGAATTGTGAGACTGGCTGGGTTGATTTTTAGAATAGCTGGCCGAGCATCTCACAGATAAGGTTCCTGTGAATGCAGCGACGACCTACACAGTTTCTACCACCCCAGCCCCCGGTAGCATTGTGCCTTCCTAAAATCCGGTTGGTGAAGAGGGACGCAGCTTCTCAGGAACACTCCATCTGCCTCTTCACCACTTTCAAATGCCATCAGGCGGATTGTCGAAACCCATAGACTAGACCCAAGGTAGCTCTGTCGTGAAATTTGCTGCTCTGCGCTATTGATGTTCTTTCCGGACGAGGTACAGCTTATTTCCTCTTCGCGTTTCTTCGCTCCTCCTCCCTTTTCGCCTCTGACCTCCCCAAGAAATCCATCCTCCCCATATAACCATCCTTCGCCTTTTCCGCCACATCCAACTCATCTTTCAGACCCTCTTTGTCCACATGAGACGCCCAATCCAGTTTCGACTTCTCGACCACATTTAACTTGGGCCCTTTGCTTGGGGTAGTGGCAAGACCCTTGACGATGCCTTCTGGATTCGGCTCGAACATCGAAGGTCGTTTCTTTGGTCTTCGTAGGGGCTTGCCTCCAATAGGAGAAATGGTGTTTGTAGGTGGAGCCTGTGACTGAAGGTACAGTCGTGCTTCCGCGGAAGATTTGGGGACTATCTTCTCCTCTGTAATCGTTTCTCCGGCGAAGACGTACGTACGCTTGATGACTATGGTGTCTTCGGTGGGTGGCTGCGAGGGGATCCCTAGGTCCTTTCCCTTGAGTCCGATCGAACGACTAGGTAGCGGTGCTTCTGACTGAAGAGCATTCTCAGAGGAAGCCTGCTCTTCGTTCAGAGTGCCGTCCGTGTGCGGTGGCGGGAGAGGTTCCGGAGGAGGAGCAGCTGTGTTCAACTTCGCCCACAGCGCATCGACGTCGACAGTTGCGCCCTCGGAGCTTGCCAGTGGCTTGCTCTCTTGATCCCTACACGTGCTAGGACATCAGACCACTCTGAACGACATAGCTTTAGCTTCTCTCCAAGACGGGCACAACCGAAACTCACGCTGCTCGTCCTAATTTCCGTTCTCTAACGCGCATACCTATTGCGCTCTCATCGAGACCCTCCTCCTCTTTTGGCGTAATCTTACTCTTCTTCCTCCGCTTCTTCTTGCCTTCTTTGACCACGCCCTCATCGCCCGAGTCCTCTATCGATCTTTTTCTATGGCTTTTGGTCTTCACACCCTTGGGGCCTTCAGCCTCGGAAGCAGATGACTCGTCACCCGAAGAGGGCGACAGAGAGCCACCGAAGTCGCTGTCAGCGGCGGAGTCGTAGTCGTCATCTCCTGGTACAGGAACAGCAGGCGGCATGGCGGACTTATATGGGAGGTTGCTTGAAGCGAAAAGGTACGTTTGCGACCATTGATTGGATGGAGAGATATTGACACAAAAACTCTCCGCCAAGCAGTCGCGGCCTCTTACAATCAACACTTCAAGCCACAGGATGTAACCATAAAGCCTAGATAGAGCTTTTGGCTCTCATCCCTTAAGGACTTGTACATAATCCCTATCATCAATTTTAGATTGCTAGTCCTGATTATCCGATCACAATGGTAACGTTCTCCGAACGCGTCGGCGACATCTTTGACTCCCCACCCAATAGCATCCTCATCCGTTCGCCCTCCTTCTTCCCTCTCTACACCCAACCCACTAACCCCCTCCTCAGATGCCTGCAACACAAAGGGCTCCTGGGGCGCCGGCGTCGCCGCCGCCTTCAAGAAATACGTAAACATGATCTCGCCCAATTCTCCAAATAACCTCAACTCACCCTTTTCTGCAGTCTCCATCCGCATTCCATCTCCAAAAAGCCCACTGCAACAACCCCTCGCCCCCATCAACATCCCTCGCAACCCATCAAAAGTCCCTCGTTGGCACATGCCTCCTCATCCCGCCCTTCCCCACGATTAGGACCTCCACCGGCAAGATATCGTCCACCCTCTCCAAACCGACACCACAGCAAGAGGCAAAGAGGTTCTGGATCGCTTGTCTGTTCACCTCGGCTGGGTATGGCAAGAAAGTCGATACCCCGGCCTCTATACTCGCGGCTACGGAGACCGCTGTCGCAGATCTGGCTCGACAAATCGTTGACCATATGAACAAACGACAGAAGATTGCGGGGTTGAAGGAAAAGCGCGAGAAATTGGTTGAGCAAGATGGTGATGATGAACGGCTTCGAGCGCTGACTGCGGAGATTGACACGGAGGAGGAGGAGTCGGGAGGTGAGATGGGGGGTTGCTACAGCGTGCGCATCAATAGTGGCCTCTTTGGTGTCCCGTGGAAGGAGACGAGGAGGGTTCTGAAGAAAGGGGATGTCAACATGATTGTGGTGAGGCCGTCGAGCCAGAAGGATGAGGTTGTCGAGAGTGACGACGACAGAGGGGTCGAAACAGGGGAAGCTCAGGAGAAGAAGAAGGTTGTGAGAGTCAATGGTGCGGCTGGTCACAAAGAGAAGAAGGTCGAGACTCGTGAGGGAGATGCTGGTACAGAGAAGGCGGACAACGCACAAGTGAAAAAGGGGCTGAAGAGGAAGATCGACGAAGGTGGTGGCGAGGAAGAAGGCAAGAAGGAAATTGGGGGAAGGCAGACAAAGCTGAAATTTGGAAAGGGAAAGTGATCGGGTCTTATGAAAAGATTTGTTGGCGTTTCATAGCAAGATACCCTTTTGCGTACTTCAGGGTTATGAGATACGAGATCATGATATGCACCACCTATCGAACGCCTTGTGCAAACTCCAGCCAATCCATCCATGATTGCTTCAGCGCCGAATTCTTTCCTTCGTGCCGAACGCCGCACATCCCTCGGAAATATGAATTCAATTACTCCTCCATCCTCTCTCCACCCATTCCCCCAACCACGCTCTCCAGATCCCTAACCTCGTCCCGCCCGACCTTCACGCCTCTTACACCATCGTCTCCACTTCCGTTTCCGACAACCTTCCGGACCCTTCCCTCGATATACGCCCTCCGCTCTTCCCTTCTACTCTCCCAATCTACGTCCCCAATTTTCTCTGGCAAAGTCCTGAGTCTCGGTTTCAATACTTCCAACGCTTGCCGTAGGGCGGGTAATTGAGATATGAAGGCTTGGGTGTGTGCCGAGAGCGGTGATTTTGGTTGTATACCATCGTGCGTATTCGTCGAGGATTGCACTAGCGAAAGGCCTAAACTAGCGGCAGAGGGATGTGACGTGAGGAAGGCAAGAGAGGATGATGGTTCGGCGGGTGGTAGGGATGGCGAATCGGCTGAAATCGGCTGAACTGGCGAGGAAAGGAAAGAACGAAGTTGGGTGATTGTGGCTGCGTTTTTCGCGTATGTGTTTCGGAGGGCGAGGTTCAATTTGCGGGTCTCTTGGACTTTACGGCGGAGGGCGAGGAATCTTTCGGGTGACGGATTGTTGGTTGGGAGGGGGAGTGTGAGGCCCTGTCGTAGAAGACGTTGATCAGCATGGATAATCTAATATAATGCTGTCATGGAGAAGCGACATGGGGCAGCCTACTTCGTAATGTCCCAATCGCATCCAGGGCGCCAACTCATCTGGAACGGTCAAGATGTTCCTCAAGGTGTAAATCTCGAACTTGTCGAAAGTCTTATCCACTGTCGCTTCCAGAAGAGTCTCGAGTTGATATACCCCATTTTCAATCTCATCTTTCGCTTCTGGATGGTCTACATCCACCACCACTGGGCCCTCCTTCGAAACATCGCTGTCAGGCCTGTAGCCGAGTCGTTGGGGAGGGATAGAAAAAAGACCGTTTTCTATGGCTTCGACGGCGCGGTAGATGATGGTGTTTACAGTATTGATGATATCGTCGATGAGGGACTATCTGACGTAAGCGGGAGCTTCAGGACAGCGCAAGGGTGGAGGTACCAAAGGCGTATATCGGAAGTGCTCTGTGAGCAATGCTTCCACTTGTTGTGTCATTTTGGGGCTGGTTCTTAGATTCAGACGCGACGTGGGAAGTTGACGCCAAACTTGCCAAGCCCAGATCTTGGCATTTCTTATGGGCGAGTGACCTGGACAAAGTTTTGCTTTTGCAGAAAATATGTAAAAGCGACTATTTACCAAGAATAGATACAGAGTTCGCAGCCGTTTGGTGAAGATACCCCTGATTACAATCTCGGACAGTGAATTCGTCTATATGCAATACTCCAGCGGCCACATATTTCATCTCCAATCTTTTTCCCGTAAAGCTGCCAGAAAGTGGTCTACAATATCTCACAAGAATGCAACAAGGACAAACCCAACAGCTGCTGCGGCACCCAAGCTTAGAACGACATTCGATCCAAGGGCAATAGCACTACCCGTAAACGGAGCAGGGGCTTGACCACCGGCACTGCCGCTCGGTGCGGCTGCACCATCATTTGTAGTCGAGGAATTCGTACCAGTCAGTGGCGTTGTGATAGTGCCACTAGATGTGCTGTCAGATGCTGCTGGAGCTGCCGCGTTTGAGCTGGATGAGTCGGATCCGGACGAGCCGTAATTGCCAGAACCATAACTGCCCGAGCCGGAGCTGCTAGACGAAGACGAGGACGGGGACGAGGACGAAGTCCCGGAAGAGGACTGTCCTGGGCTGAGATTCTCCGTCGCCTTGCTAGCCAACTCCCCAAATGACTCGATGGTGCGGGATTTGTTTGCTGCGGGGCTATTTCATGGACACAGTCAATTAGATATTCCAAGGTGAGGTAACACTGGGCCACTTACGGGTTGATAACACCAACCATTTTCGCCTGACAATGTTTGCCCTGGCTGCAATAGTACCAAATGGGTTTGGTATCATTGACCATGATAGTGTATGAAGGCATCATGGTAGCATCTTCTTTGACGGGCATGAAACCTGAAAAGAAGCCAGCCAGAGATGCGTTATTATTGTTGATAGGTTCGCATGGCTGATCGAATGTAGATTGAACGATGCTGTGATTCTGCGGGCCGCGTCAATTAGCTCAACGGCTCATGGCAAAGATTCACAGGAGTGTTTACCTTGGGATAGAAGTGGAATTGCACCATATGTCCAGCGGGTACTTGAAGGTTATTGGGCTCGAAGGTGAGGTCCCCTTTCTTATTCGAGACCTTCACAACGTGCACCATGACCTGTCCAGAAGGTGTTGCTATGTTGGCTGCAGCTGTGGAGGCGGGCATCGAAGTCGAAGATGACATCGAGGAGCTGCCACTATCTCCAGCAGATCCATCGGTCTGGCTGCCAGCCGAACCACTGTCATAATTGTAACCTCCTCCATACTGTGCCAGGACACCGCCAGCGAGAAGGATCGTGGATGCCAGAGAGACCGAGAAGAACATCGTGATGATTGGAGAAAATTAGATGATTAATTGAGCGTCCAGCGCAATCGAGAAGCGAATGACTTGAGAGTATAAGGAAATACGACAGTAAAGCGATGTAGCAATGAAGGAATGCAAACGGGGAATATGTTGATGAAGAAAGGAGAGAAAGGGAAGGAAAGCAATGCATGATATGGAGAAGATATGACGGCAGGCTGAAGCCATGGTTTGGTCATGCGAGGTACTCCCGCAAATAGTACAGTGGCGATGACAGGCCGGTAGGTCTTCATCTCTCGAACAATATAGGTTTCATCGCATCTTGAGGCTAAGAAAAGGATTATAGACGCCGGCTTATGTCACCTGGCCTTGTGCCTTCAAACGAGTGCTTGGAAATTCCGCTTGCTTTCCAGCTATGCCAGGTGGGTTGCGAGTTCTAAGCTTCCCATACTCTCAACTTCCTGTAGACGAACGTAGTTATCTTGCAGCTGTAAGCACCGTAGATAGCGGGAAAGAAGACTTTGAAGTCCGGCGGCTTGCATTGATCAGCTGGAATTGGAAGGTGGCCGAGGCGCTTAGATTCAGGGGATTTGGTCGCGGATTGGGTGATTCGCGTTTCAGATTTCGATGGCTTCGTTCATGCCTTGGCAACGACACCCACGACCGGTCCGCATTGATTATTGAAGGCTTGGTAGGATGTCAGGTACACAGCTGAATGACACTGACGTTACTGCTGTCGGATTACAGTATTACCAGAAGCGTGGAGAAACGTACGCGTGAGAGCTTCTATGCGAACAATATGCTTCATCCATAGGCCCATTTCTGCCACTCCATGCCAGAGTGGTGACGAATGTTTCCCATGTAGAATGGAGCAGATAGGAGCTCGCACATTCATAGACTCTGGTTGTGCTCAAGGATTCAGAAATCCAATAGAAGTTGCGGCACCAACTTTTCCAAATCCTCCACCTGTACCCAATGTCAGCATTAAATCAAAATGCTTGTGATTCCCACGATATCTGACCTCGAGGAACCCATCGCCTGTACCGGTCGCCTCATCAGCTTGACTCCTTTCAAATGCCGCTCTTGCAATGGCTTCCCTCACAAAGGTGTCGAAGTATTTGCCCAGTATGGTATTCGCCTCCTTACCGATCTTCATATCATTCCCATCAGCCTTCCCTAGATGATGATAGAGGGTTCTAGTGATTAATTGCGGTGGAATTATCGGGGGAGGATCATCCTGGGTACTAGAGCGTTCTGCAGCTGGTGCAGAGCAAACATTGAGGTCAATCTCAGAGTCCGTCGATTTCCCTGCGGCGTCGGAAGGAATCCTCTCATCAGATTCAGAGGATGAGGAAACGATTGTGGCAGGGGCGGACTTCCGCCTGGTGGTCGGTTTCGACCTCGAGGACTTGCTGCCGAATGGCCGGGGTGGCTTGAAGGCAGGGCGACCGCGTTTGGCCGAGGGTGTCGTGGTGGTGGGCATATTGGTTAATTACTCTGGCGCTATTAGATCGTCGTAACAGCAGTGACCGTAGAAGATATGTTTTAGATGTTCACAATGTGGGCCGACAACCGCACTTCACCGCTTTTTCTACTGACCATTCTATCCAATTGCTGTTGGCATTGACGGAGAGGGCCCCTCAAAGTTTCATGGCATTTCCGTTCATGATATGCTAAGCTACTGATGCATTTCTCGAGACGCTGATACAGATCAGCCTACTTTCTTGTTCGCCAAATTCTCCTGCACCATTCCACCAATCTTGCCATCGGCCTTAAATTGTGAACCAACAACACCCTCCTTGTCGAACGGTCCTCCAATCTTCTGTGCCGTACCCCCTAGGGCACCATCGGCTACATTCCGTAGTCAGTTTGTATGTGCGTGCTTCCTGCTTGGATTGCCTACGGTTGAACATTTTGCCGACTGCACCGTCCTTAGAGAACATGCTTGTGCCAGTACCTGTAGTCTTGTCACCAGCAGCGGGCTAGAAGCCATCAGTGCGAGCTTTCGTGGTTCGAACATCTGTTGGGACCGTACTATTTGATTGACTGACTCGTGGATTCCGCCTGTGAGCTCCTGGTCCTTCTGGGCGGAGTTTGCGCCTTGCTCGAAAGTCTTAGCTGTAGCGTCGCCGTCCATCGTAGTCGCTTTGTTTGGGATTTGACTTGATTGGTGTTGTCTAAGAGTTGTTTTTGTGGAGGATACGAGATCAGTCGTAATTGAGTGACTTAAGAGTCTAAGGAAAATGTATACGTATGTCTACGTCACTGCGTCATGATGTTAACATCAGACACTTCTGACCCGCATAATTCCGCATTCCGCATATAAACCCTCGGACGCTAACATATCACATGCCGGATACTAAGTACCATTTGACCCGGGGTAAGCAAAGTGCGGACCTCTGGAACGGTGGGCAGCCATAGCCGTGAACCATGAATCAATGACTCAGCGTCTCACGTAATAGTTCTGCGTCTTCCCCACACTGGTACCACTCGGCTGCAGCAGCTAGCATGGTTATCGTTGAGGTTACTCAGCGTTTGTTCCATCGGATAGAACCCAAACTGCCTGAGACTTGTGTCGCCGATTACTGGACAGCTGGCCCATGCTCAACGGCCTGACGCATGCAAAAATACTCTTTTGGAGCAAATCTGGGATTGCTGAGGTGTCTGTGTGACGGATGATCTCGTACCAACTCATGGGCGCTGTAGTACTCATTTCCACATGGCTCTTACACAGGAGGCAGAAATGGAATGAAGCTGGATTGCTATTTACCGTCCAACTGGAAACATGGTCATTGATGGACACGGATGATATCGAGGATACTGTCTTCAGGGCAATTTTGAGCATGAGCAGGTTTAAGGGTCAGGGAAAGGCGATTTGAATCGTCCGAGCGTCGACGTGAGTTGCATGATCAAGGCTCAAACAGATGTCGGCAGTCCCCTGCATAAAGTAGTTAAATGTATCGGCTGGTGATCTTCATTTACAGCAATGCTTTCGGCTTTGTCTGAGGTGGTCAGCGATACGTGTTATCGACTCAGCACGGGATCAGCTAAGAGAGCATTATTATTAGGGGAAGGATAATCATGGGAAGAACGGGATTACTGTATCCAATAAGTACTTTCTAAGGTAGTCCAAATAAAGCGACCAAAGATAGAACTATTTTTTCAATGGTGGCCAGCGCAGCGGATAAAGATAAGGGGACAGCGGGAGGATCGACTAAGGTACCTTAGGCTTGCAGGAATCAAACTCAATGGGGTTAATCTGGGGCAAATCCTAGAACACGTTAAGCTCTTTAGCAGATTTCTAGCCGACATGTTGCATCTAGACCAAATCATTCATCTCCTCTATCTCACCAATCCGGCATGGTTCTCTATCGTGGCTTCGAAACCTCAGCTTCACCCAGGCTGAAAACGATGGCTAAAACGATCATCGCAACCATGGCCCGTAACCACCACCTTCCCTCCCGACGGTTGTTTCCTTCCTCGTCCACTTCACCTTCATCCCATCCTATATCAACCTCCCTCGAAGTTCTTATCAAACCGTCCTCGTGACCTACTTTCCCTAGGCGCTTCCCGGCTTATTTACTCCCACCACCTCTTCAGCATTCCTCACTTGGTCTGTGCATTCAATACAGGCATTGCTGCACCTTTCCTCCTCACACGTCGGTATTTCAGATTAATACTACAGCATCTCGGACTTTCTCGCTTCATACCGACAATTCTCAAGTCGAACCCTGCCTCATCCCTGGCTCGTGCTCTACCTCAAATACAGCTTTGAAATCCCCCGTTGCACCAGCTCCTCATGATGCCCACTCCTCCCAGATCCGGCTTGTCCTCACGCAATTCCTTCGACTATTCTACCAAGGTCCCAAGGCGGGATAACGGTCCAATCTCACCTGCCAAATCCACCTTTTCTTTTGCGGACGAAGTTGATTCCAAACCTATGCCTCTGCCAGCTTCAGACAAACCGGACATGATCGATGAAACGCAAATCTCAGGACCTTACGGTCGGGGCAGTCCTGGAGATGCTGCCCTCATAGCCATGGTCAACAAGGATCGAGCAAGCACCGACCTTTCGCGGCGGAAAAGCCAGTTCTACAGCGAAGTCTTCGCGTACCGAGAGCCCAATCTGACGGCACGAGATCGAGTTCATCGCTACTCTGTCATCACGGCGGAGGTGAAGACGAACGTGATTGTGAGTAATGCTCGACTCTCCCGGCCACTAGCTGCAATCTGACAGTCATCATCACTAGGTCAAAGACGAATACATCTTCCTGCAAGACCTCTCCCAGCATCTCTCGCAAAGATATCAGAGACCTGTCTCCTCCATCTTCATAACGCTCAACCACTCAGAATGCCTCCTCTTCGCCGGCACATTCGACTCGGCCTATATAATGACCATCACCGCTCTCCCCTCCCAGATCCAACCCACCACCAACAAGCGAAATGCCGTGATGATGCAAACATTCATGGCAGACTCTCTTGGCGTTACACCCGAGAGAGGTGTTGTCCGTTTCGTCGGCATTTCCGAGGAATACCTAGCCACAAACGGCAATACCGTTTTGGGCGACATCGAAAACCTCAGCAAAGAATCTAGCGAGGATGGCGCAAACGGAGCACAACGATCAGGCACTCTACGTCGAGGACGAAGTCGAAGGTCATCAAAACCAGAGAGGTTGCAAATGCCACTCACTCGGCCAGCAACCAGTGACAGCAAGGTCATTAGTCCGCCATTGAAGAGTCCGTCGCTGAAGAGTCCACCTATTCCCGCAATGCCGGAAGAACCTAATCCGCTCGACAAGAAAGCCGAGAAAGTGCACAGGATGGGCAGGAGGCGGAGCTTCTTGGCAATGTTTGCGGGGAATAGGAGCAAAGTCGCGATATCAGCTTGATGTAAAGCACCCATACACTGTGACGCAGCGATTCATCTCGGCGGTGAGATATTTTTCTTTTGGGATACCTGCTATTTGGTCTGGTTTATGAGCACTGGTGCTCCATGCATTTTGGGAAAGCATTGAATTCTTTAAGAATCACATACGGGAGCCAAGCTTGGAAAGTCATAGCGATGGGATCAAGACGGGTGACTTAGGGTACCCACTCACAAAAACATTAATTACTGAAAGGTCAAATGCCAGAGCATTCCTGTGCACGTGCAATTCTTTTGGGAGGTTCTACGTTGACATTGGTATGCTTCTATCGAAAGGCGGTACTTTTCCTTGAGCAGGTAGGATACAGCAATGGGGTCGCTGTAGGCCCTTTCGCATTTCCGAGTTCACGCATGATGGAAAAGGTTTATTCAAACTCAGGGTTGGTGGGCTACTAGTTGTGGCAAGAGGTCGCCTGAAGTTTGCCTATCGTTATTCTGACACCCCTCCTGACTCCAGATCAATTACCAATAAAATCTATGCTGCACTACAGCTACAGAGGGCCAACTCCCACAATTTGACACAATTATCCAAGCACGACAACTCAACTCAAGTACACTTTTTTCCTTCCTGAACACTCCGTTTCCACCCGCGGACCTCAACGTCCTTACAAAACCATCGCAGCACCCACAACGATCATTCCCAAGATTCCCGCATCCCGGGCCAAAGCCACCGATCCAGCAACACCGGAGTCAGGCGCGGGTTGCGGGGAGGGATCTGGCGACTGTGGTACTCCGCCTCCGGTGCTATTACCTGGTGTCAAAGAGCCGTTGCTGGCGGTAGCCGTGGAAGCAGCGCCGGTGGATGAGCTCGCAGAGTCTGTGGCGGTAGGGGAAGGGACAGCGGTGGCGGGGATGTCGAGGGTGACGCCGGCTTCGCGACAGAAGTTTGTTGTGAACTCCACCGTCCCTGGTATGGAGTGTTAGTCTCTGGTTCGTTCTTCATTCGTTTGGGGCTGGGAAAGGGGAAAAGAGGGAGATGGAAGAGTATAGGGAGGGTCCTACTTTGGAATTCTTCGGGCGAGCAGCTGCTCTCGACGACGGGGAGGAGAGAGCTGAGGAATTCCTGGTTACTACAGGAGAGATGTCGCCGTAAGCCTGCAGGCTATTGCTCTCAAAGAAGGAAAGGCGGACGAATCGAAGATGGCGAAGGATCTTTCGTACATGCCTTGCTGAGGTTGAGTGGAACAGAGGATCGTGGTGGTTAGAGCAGTGGCACGACGACATCCAGAGCGAACTCGGGGATTTAGTATAGTGTAATATAATAGTGGTGGTGTGGTGCCCTGTCAAATGTATGGATACTCCTATGCTACCGAAACATCCATATCTCAGTTTCTCCACGCGATGAAACTCAGCCGCACGGATGAGTAAGCAGCCGTGTACAACCACAGCCTTCTTCTTCTCCCTTTACTTTCGCCTTTCGTCCCACATGGATTGTAGTTATTTCTGCAGCAACAAATTCCTGCCTCTATTATACTCCTCTCTTCTAGCATCCAATTTGCTTTGGTACTGAATTTAGAGCCAACTCATCGAGAAGCCCATTTGCCGCATTGCCACACATCCCTCCCACCTGACTCAGCTCTGGTGGGCTGATGCAAGTCAGACTTCTTATGCTGATGGACCGTGCCGCGCGTCGTCCAAGTGAAGGAATGGCACGTACCGGCACAGCCAGGTCTCTTCGTGCATCTCAGATCCTCTGCCATCTCAGCACCGGCTTTTCCGCTTTCTACACTATTACTATTTGGAGTAGGACAACATCAATGGTAGTTGGCGCGAAGTATACGGCCAGTTTGTCTGGTTAAGACGATGGCTTAAGACAATGGCTCCAAGAGTGCTATCTCGATGAAAATTAATACGTTCATAGGCATCCACATCTGACCACTCTGTGTCACCACTCTGTGCCAGAAGAAAGCTTGTACTTTTAATTAGATACATGTACCAGCTGTCCACTCCGGGCCCCCTGCAGCACAGCCCATGGGCTGCCTTTTCTTCCCACCTACTCCGAAACAAATAGTCTTTTTCTCTTCTACCTCACTCCCTTCTTACTCAGCTACTCCGTTTCCTCGTCCTTTCTCACTCTTCCTCCTCGTCTCTCATCTTTCTCCTCCCAAGCCTCTGCCCTCCATTCCAACACATACCAGCAACAATGAAATACACAACCACCATCGTCTCCCTCCTGACCCTCCTCTCCACCTCCACGGCTCAATCCCTCAACGACGTCCCCGCTTGCGCTGTAAGTCTTCCCTCCAGGTCCCAACTGTGTATTACCTAAATCCTAGCTAACCCCCATCCTTGCAGTCCCAAGCCGCCCTCAACTCCTTCTCCAACTCCGGCTGTCCCCTTACCGACAACGCCTGCATCTGCAGTAACCAGGAATTCCTCAGCTCTCTCCTCCCCGTCGTCGAGAGCAGCTGCTCGCCCGAAGAATTCCAAAGTAGGACC
>QQTW01001451.1_pt1 | contig 16598 bp, 11 predicted proteins | sample 1904831 | NCBI WGS metagenome assembly QQTW01 (sample SAMN09435610, study PRJNA476489) | Subsurface metagenome, whole genome shotgun sequencing project. | reverse complement strand
AATTCACAATAGCATCTTATTATGCGGAGGCTAATTTGACTATTTTTTGCGGAGGCTAATTTGACTATTTTTTATTGGTTTTTGACTATTTTTTGTTAATTTAACCTATGAGTACCACTATTGGCAGTATTCAGACAATTAGTAAATCATTTATCACATATGCTCCTAGCAAATTTGAAGTTTGAGTAGTGGTAAAAAGCAGTATTACCTCATTTGTAGGTAAGTAACAAGAAGCTGAATTTGCAGGAATAATAATTTACTTTATGTCTATATTACGATTGAAAAATGATAAGTTAGGAGCCTGATTCAGACCACAATTAAATAAAAGGTTGCTCTATTATGAAAGACCTTTACTTCTGACTTTATACACTTCGATTGGATTGAACCTACGGTTGCTTCCCGCAAATGGGCTGGAGAAAAAACTATTTATTCACAACGATATTTCTCAGCACATAAATCAGCAGGGCAAACCAAGGTCAATTCTTCGGCAATGTTTTTCTCAAATTTATTTTGCCCTTGAGCGGACTTTAATCTCTCAAGTTACAGAAATTTTTGCCTGTAATACACAATCGGAGAAACTTTACCCAAAACTAGCTAGATCGTCGCATCATCTATCTGAAAAATACAGTAGATACCAAGACTTTCTATCCATTGAGGGTTGACGGTGAGTACACAGACCTTAGCAAAAGACTGAAAACGTCAGCTTTATTTTATTTGCCGATCGCCTGCATCCTCAAAAAGAGCCTCGACTAAATAATCTGCGCGATCGCTGCGCTAAAGCTGCTAGAGCCTGTAGCGCTCAAACTGTTGTAAGTGATGTTTATAGTCAGATGTTGCAGGAAGTCAGAGTTCTGCAAAAATGCAGCCTATGTCTGTATAAAAAATAGTAAACACTCTCCTTTGAAGCAAGACTTAGCAGCAGGAGCTATTATTGACCAAGATTGGGGGTATAAAAAAGCAGTAAACTCTCATTTGCTAGCAAGATTGGGGTAATATAGCTCTTTATTTGGCTCTAAGTAAGATATTTTAGATAATGAAAACTCAGCGCCCAGAATTTCCGGCAATTTCTCCTGTGCCTCAAGGAATCTACAGACCGCTTTGGTCAGTAATGATCCCAACTTATAACTGCACAAACTATTTAAAAACTACACTGTTAAGTCTGCTGGCACAAGCTCCTAGTCCAGAAGTTATGCAGATTGAAGTTATAGATAATTGTTCGACTGAAGGCGATCCTGAAGCATTAGTCAAAGAGTTGGGCAAAGAGCGCGTGAGCTTCTACCGTCAACCCCAAAACATCGGTGTAATCGGTAATTTTAATAGCTGTATTGAACGTAGCGTTGGGCGATTAGTCCATATTCTGCATTGCGACGATCTCGTTTTACCTGGTTTCTATGAAGTATTGCAACAAGCATTCGAGCGAGAACCGACGATTGAGGCAGCATTTTGCCGCTCGGTATATATCGATGAAAAAGGCACTCAAATCGGGTTATCGCCATTTAGTAGAGCAACACCTGGGATTTTTCCAAACTTGCTGGAGTGGATTTCGCACTCCCATTTGATTGAATCTCCTGCTTTTGTAGTTAAACGCGATGTTTACGAACACTTGGGCGGGTTTCATCCTGATTTGTTTCATGCTGGCGATACAGAAATTTACATGAGAATTACGTCGCAATACCCAGTTTGGTACGAGCCAGCATCCTTAGCAAGCTACCGCAAGCACTCTCATTCATTAAGTTCTACTTTGTTTGAGTCTGGTGCAAACGCCAAGAATGTCCGCAAAGCTATTGAAATTTCTCAGTCATACTTGCCAAAGAATATAACCACCCAACTTAGAGAATTTGAGGCAGTAAATGCTTTTAATTCGGTATGCTGGCAGCTAGTCAAACTAAATTTTAAGGCAGCAAACGCACAGATGAAAGAAGCTTGGCATCTTAGTCACTCTTTTGGAGCTATAAGTAAAATGGTTATTTTTTTAGCTATGTTTTTAGTTAAAGGCGGACTAAGTCGGCTGCAAAAGCGGTATCAAAAGTAACGAACGTGTTAGAGCATCATCGGGCTTTAAAGAATTGGCTACCTGTATAGCTACTGCCTCCTACAGAGCCAACAGTAACGCTTTGCTGTAAAGAGTTGTATCCTTTGGTTTGTTCCCAAACATCTTTATTGGCAAGTCTAATGCTGTATTCTGGACGGAAGTATAGCCTGCTACTAGGATCGGGTAGATTTAAGAAAATTTGATACTGTCCGGCTGGCACCGTAGAAGCAATACCTGCGGAGATATTTATTTCTCTAGTTTCACCTGGCATCCATTTGCGGACATCTTCTGGGACTTGTAAGTAATACTCTTGTCCTGTTTGACTGTTACGTAGAACGACTTCCAGTAAATGGAAGTTGTAAGGACTTGCCCAGCCGTCGTTGGCAACTTTGAATTTCATGTCAAAGCTTCCACCTGGTTTGACGCTTTTAGCAGTAGCAGAACTAATTAGGCGAAAACGATAGCCCAAACGTTGTTGAATTTCATTCATGCAGCCTTGGTCTTTCCAGCCTTTTAAAACATTTGGTTCATACTCAGAATTGATGGTACTCCAACGCATCCGGGCTAATTCCTTTAAGGTATTGGGGCAATCATCATACTCGCTGGTAGCGCAAGTTTCGCCTGCCTGGACTACGTAACGGTTGTCGAGGTTTAAGTAAGACCTTTCTTGTTCTCTGATCTTTGGGTCGCTCCAATGATAGGTGTGCATATCAGAATTTGAGGCGACAAAGCAATCGTTATGCGCCCCTGTTCTAGCTTGATAGCTACCGTTAAATCCTTGTTCGGGAGTAAGAGGAGTGCTACCAAAAATCTCCTTCTTGTCGCGGACGTAGCGCAGAGCAACCATTCTATCAGAGGGGAGAACAGACAGAAGTTTGTACAGGAGATTTTTCCTTTGTGTACCGTTTTCTAAATTATTTGTAGAGTGATGCCATTCTCCCCAATACCCCATAAATCCTGCTTCTACAAAAGCGATCGCATCACCGTTATTTGTTAGTACCGATTTTAATTGGTCGAGATGAGCAGCTATACGACTAGAGGAGGCATCATGACCTCCCCATTCCCAATTGTACGCAAATCTGACAATCAATCTCACTCCACCTTTGCGGGCTGTTTCCAAGTCCTGACCCACAAACTTCAAAAAAGAGTCAGGTAGAGCGCTATTTTTATATGCTGGAATTAGATATATTCGCCGGATTACAGTCATGTTTCTAGCTTTAATACCTTGCAGGTAGCTAAGAGTTAAGGGGGAGCTTTGATTTGTTGTATATGCACTTACATAAAAACCTCGATCTGGGTTATTAAAATTATCAGATGTGCTGGTATAATTCTTAGAATTACTATTATTAGGATCGACATCCGCAGTACAAGCAGAATGGGTGAGTGTTGTACATATTAGGAGAGATAATGCTAGTTTGATACGCTTTTTCATGTTTTTTTTCATAGTAAAATAAGTGAAATTAATTTCACTTTTAGGTTGCAGTTAAGAATTAATAGCTAATAGAAAGAATCGAGCTAAGTAGTTAGACTGAATTACTTAGTTTCTAACCTTATTTTATTCGCCGTAATCTCACAATCGCCTGACAAATATAAACTTAACTTCATAAATATAGGTTGCCCTCTGTAGCAATACGGAAAAATATTTCGATTGAAAAATATCATTGCGACCAGTTGGACTAAAGTTTATGGCTTCACTTCCATGTTTTCACTGAGGACAATTACGCGATCGCCTGACTCAATTTACGGCATAGTGTTCTTAGCTTATGATTGTGTATTCCCTGGATTTGACACAAATCTGCATAGCAGGCGATCGCAAAACAGCAGTTCCCACACTACTTAAGTAACATAAATCATCTCTTTGCACTTAGTCAGTTTAGGCTGATAATTACTCTCAACTCTGATTTAACAGCCATAGAGTAGGGTCAGTGAGAATACGCGAGCGATCACCAGAAATTAATGTATAAAAAGTTGATACTAACTACTTGAGTAAACGCTAGTTACAGAATAGCCAGCCTATCTTTTCTTCAGCAAAAACTTAGCCTTCGCGCTAAATTTACCTAACTTCAGCTTAAAGAGACCGTGAAGCATGACATAAAAGCAGGGAATAATAAATAAAGTCAGCAAAGTTGCTAAGGACAAACCAGAAAAAACGACAATACCCAAAGGCTGTAAAAACTCCGCACCTTCACCAATTCCCAACGCTAAAGGAAACATCCCTAAAACCGTAGTAATAGTTGTCATCAAAACTGGGCGGAGGCGCTGGGGCGCAGCTTGTAAAATAGCCCTTTGACGAGTATCTGAGAAATTACCTTCTTGAATAAATCCTTCTTTTTCCCGAATTTGGTTTGCCAATTCCACCATAATAATTGCGTTATTGACGACAATACCCACCAATAACACTGCCCCGACTAAAACCGTTGCACCGATCGCAGTTTTAGTGATATATAGTCCAAAAATTCCGCCAGCTAAGGCTAAGGGTACGGTAAGAATAATTACTAAAGGGTCTACAAGGGAGTTGTACTGTACTGCCATTACCACAAATACTAAGAAAGCCGCTAACCCACCCAGCACTTTTAAAGAGTCTTGTAATTCTTGACTCGTCTCGCTGGCGGAACTAGGCAAAATACTTACGCCTTCTGGTAATTGCACGTTTTGCAACACACTATCTACCTGTTGCAGGGCTTCACCCAAACTTGCACCCTCATTTAAGTTGCCAGCAATTAAGAATACTTGGCGCTGATTAATTCTCTGTACCTCTCCCGGTGCTTGACCTTCGCTAATTTCTGCTACATCCGAGAGGCGAACTTGACGATTACCATCGACAAATAGCGGTAAACCTTCTAATTGAGAAGCGCGGTTGATGGACGCTTGATTTAATTGTACGCGCACATCTACTAAGCGATCGCCTCTTTGCAGTTGGGTAGGTACAGAGCCTTCTATGGCTGTCGCAATAGTATCGCCAATATCTTGCGTTGTTAAGCCTAATTGTGCCACCCGTTCCCAATCTGGGCGAATTTGGACTTCTGGCTGTCTGGGGTCAGCATCCGGGCGGAAACTAGCTAAAGTTGCTTGTTCATCCAATGCTTGCAATACTTGCGTTCCCGCTTGACGTAGCGTTTGCTCGTTTGTACCTTGAATAATTATGTCAACTTCCGCACCTCTAACTGGAGAATTGGTCAAAACCAAACCACGCACCTCGCCGGGTCTTAATCGCAGCCGAATTCCCGCTAAATTGAGCTTATTAAATTCTTGATTTACTTTTCCGACAAAAGCTTCTACATCACTACCAGGCTTTAAGGTAATCGTGCTAGAACCCCGCAAAGGGTTTTCACTGGTACTATTACCAAACAAAAAGCCTCCCACCGTCGAGAATACATAATCTGTTTCTGGCTGCTTGAGTAATATTTCATCAACCGCCGTCATGACTTTTCGGTTTGTCTCTAAGGGCGTACCCGGTGGAAACTGAGCAGATAAACTTGCTTGTCCGGTACTAATGCGGGGGAGAATTTCTTGAGGAATTTGTCCTGCCATCCACAAACTACCACCACCGAGAATAATTATAGTGGCAGTTATAATAGGTAGGCGATAACGCAGTACCTTAACTAACAAGCTACCATAGCCTCTGGTGGAGGCTTCAAAGCTTTGATTGAACTTTTGCAGCAGCCAAAAATTGCCTGCCTTACTCGACCACTGAATTGCTAGTAGCCGAGAAGCCATCATTGGGACAACGGTAATAGCGATCAAAATAGAAGCAGCGACCGAAAAGCTAATTGTCAAAATTAGCTCGTTAAATAACAGAGAAATAAAACCGCCAATTAGCAAAAATGGTAAAACCGCTACCAAGTTAGTGCTAGTAGAAGCAACTAAAGCCGACTCTACTTCTTGAGAGCTACGAGCAGATTGCTCAATTAATTGCCCTTTAGTTAGCCTAGTTTTTGTATCTTTTCCTGGAGTCATCCCCGCACCTTCGGCGATGTTTTCCAGCATGACGATGGAATTGTCTACTACAATTCCTACACCCAAAGCCAAGCCCCCCAAGCTAAAGACGTTAATTGATAGACCAAATAGCCCCATAAAAATAATGGCAGTTAAAGTAGCTAAAGGTATAGATAAAACAATAATTAGAGTTTGACGAATAGAACCCAAAAACAGCAAAACTGCGATCGCAGCTAACCCCGCCCCAATTAGCCCAGAACTTGTGACGTTTGAAATCGAATTGCGAATAAACCTTGATTCGTCCAAGGTGGGAGTTAAAACCATGTCTGCGGGAATTATCCCCGAAGCTTGTAGTTGTTCAATGCGTTGCTTTACCCCGTCTACCACCGTAATCGTATTGGCTTCGGGTTGCTTTTGAATGCTCAGTTTGACGGCAGGCTGTTGATTGAGGTAAACAAACACTCTTTGGTCTTGAGTGCCATCCTTGACCTCCGCAAAGTCCCGCAGATATACGCGACGGTTAATAACCGCCGATGAGTCACCTGTTTCCGTAGGGGTAGGAGAAGCAACTTCAAAAGAAAGGTTTTCGATTTCCTTGGCTTCCTGAAAGCGTCCCACAGTTCTAGTTAGAGGTTCGGCGCTTTCTCCCTGAATGCGCCCCCCAGAAATATCTTGATTTCGTGCTTCTAATTCATCTAGCACATCGGTTAAACCTACCCCCACCGCTTGCAGGCGATCAAGATCGATATTAACTTGCACTTCTTCCTCTACGCTACCCGCCACATCTACGGCGGCGACTCCTGGGACTACGCTAAGTTCGCGGGAGAGTTCTTCATCGGCGAATACCCGTAAAGCTACCCCTTCCAAGGAAGGTGAAGTTAAAGCAACTTCGTATACAGGCAATTGGGAGGGGTCAGCTTTAAATAAACGGGCTTCTTCAATGGTGTCAGGTAATTGCCCCCGTCCACGATTAAAAGCCGCCGTAGCTTCATTTAATGCCTGATCGATATCTCCGCCCGGTTGAAAAAATAAGTCTAAACTTACTTGTCCTTCACGAGTTTGAGAATAAACTTGGACTACCCCCTCGGTAGCGGCTAAAGCTTCTTCTAGAGGTCTTGTGACTTCATCAACGGCGACTTCTGGCGAAATACCTGGAGTACCTACCCGGACACCAATGCGAGGATAGGTAATCGAGGGGAGCAAATCTACCTGGAGATTAGTTAGAAAAAATACTCCCATCACAATTACGGCTAGAGTCAGCATTAGCGTGCCAATATGCTGCCGAATTGCGATCGCGCTAATACTAAATCCTCCGACTTTTCCCTTGTCCTGCATGACTATTGCCCTTTTTGTGCTGATTGCTCGGAAAGAATTGATAACCTGACAGTTTCGCCATTTTTTAACGGTTTGCTACTGCTCGTTACATACCTTTCCCCTGCTTTTAGCCCCGATAAAACTTCTACTTTGCCATCAGCGAAGTCGCCCAATGTGACCGGACGAGCTACAACTTTACCTTGACCTCCGGCTTCTTGACTAACTACGAACACTGTCCCTGTCTTACTTTCTTGTTGTTCTGCTTGTACTCCCGCTCCTGCTCGTTCCTTTTGTCCTCCAGACACTGCCGACTGCGGTACGACAACAGATGGTTGTTGTGAATTAACAAAACTTACTCGCGCTAGTAATCCACTGCCAATTCTGCCATTACTATTGGGAATCACTACTTCTATTGGCACTAAACGCGCCGTAGCATCGGCGGCGGGGTAAATGCGGGTAACTTGTCCTGTTAGGGTTTCTTGGGGAAAAGCATCTAGTTTTACACTTACTGATTGCCCGTTACTAATATTTCCGAGTTCTTTGTCGGATACTTCAACCCGGACTTGGATGCGGCTAAAATCGGCAATTCGCAACACCTCGTTACCAGGTTGAATTAAGTCGCCGGGTTCTTGCAGTCGTTGTAAAACTACTCCAGGAATTGGCGCTACGAGGCGCGTATACGATCGCCTTTTTTGTTCTTGGGCGACTACCGCTTGCTGGGCAATTACCCTGCCTTGAGCGGCGGCTACGGCTTGTTGTTCGGTACTTACTTGTTGTTGTGCTGCCCGGAGTGTTTGGGCGGCGGTACGTGCCTCGGTTTGGGCTTGCTGGGCTACTTGAAGTGCGATCGCTCCTTCCTTTAATAATCTTTGCTGCCTTTGGGAATCTGCTTGCGCTTGAATTAATTCTAATCTGGCGCTTTCTACTTGGGCGCGGGCGTTACTTACTTGACTATTGCTTCTGGCTACTTCTGACTTTAAAGCTGCAAGTTCTGCTTCGGCGGCATTTAGTTGAGTTCTCAAAATGGAATCATCTAATTGCGCAACTATTTGCCCTTGGTTGACTCTATCGCCCACATCTACATTTAGACCTAATAATTGCCCTTCTACTTGACTCCGCATCGATATAGTTCTGATTGGTTCGGTGCTACCCGTGTATGTGGGAGAAGGGGTCAATATTTCCGTTCGAGAAATTCCTACATCTACCGCCGCAGATTGGTTTTCTCTACCCCCTTGTTGCGGTTGAGCGTCGGCGGCTTCTTTGGGCAAACTCCCACAACTGCCTACAAGCACTGCTGTCCCAACTACTAAAGCACTCAATAAGTGGCGGTGGTACGGATTTTTGACGAACATACAAGAATTTTTGAGGTTGCTTTTTGCTGGTTTGGGCGTTCCCTGGATCGCGCTCATGCACTCTGCTCCTGTCAAGGCTTTTGCTCGTAAAATCCCTGTTTAATTTGGGACTATAACGAGTTGTCAGTAGAAATTACTAATCAAGACTTCTAATTAAGCGAGATTGTTTCAACTTTTGTGTTAATTTATTAAGTTATATAAATACTTGGTATGCTTAATTTTAGCGCAAGTTGGAAAAAATAAAATCTGTCTATCAAGCGACGCTTAACAAAGCAAAATTAATTACGGTTTTGGTGCTTATATTGATATAACGTTGGCTCAAGAGCGCTAAACCAAGCAATATTTAAAGAATTTTGTAGGTTGAACTGCATAAAAAATTGGAGCAATGGCAGTTACTAAGGAAACAAATGGCTAATATCAAATTTGTCAAAGAGAATATTGAAGCGATCGCGGCTGATGGAGCAAATCTGCGCATCAAAGCTATGGAAAATGGTATAGATCTTTATACCTTTAGAGGAAAAATGATGAACTGTGGCGGCTACGGGCAATGCGGAACTTGCATTGTAGATGTAGTCGAAGGCATAGAAAATTTATCACCTAAGACAGATGTAGAAAATCGCAAACTGAAGAAAAAGCCAGTCACTTATCGGTTAGCTTGTCAATCTTTAGTGAATGGCCCTGTAAGCGTAGTAACTAAACCTTAATTCATGCAAGCAACTCTTTGCTAATTCCTGTGCCGAGAGTTGTTTGTTCTTACTGCTCTTGATAGTTCCAAAGTAGTCCACCATCGACGAAGAAAGTTGCACCAGTAATATAGTCAGCATCAGAGGACGCTAGAAAAGTAACCATTGCACTGACATCTTGGGGTTGTCCTAAGCGATTGAGCGGAATGTTTTTTAGTAATGCTCCTAGGGCGACTGGATCGTTTAATAGTTTACTATTCATGGGTGTTTCAATTGCCCCTGGTGCGACGTTATTAATAGTGATGCCGTAAGGTCCTAGTTCTACTGCTAAATTGCGCGTCATCATTTTTAGACCACCCTTACTAGCGCAGTAAGCCGTAAAGTTCGGAAAAGGCAATTCCTCATGTACGGAGCTAATATTGATAATTTTTCCAGTACGCTTTGTTTGCATTAAGTGTTGAACAAAAAACTGCGTAGCAAAAAAGCAACCTTTTAAATTAATATCTAGCACCTTGTCATAATCTTCTTCCGTTACTTCCCAAAAAGCGGCATTGGTTTCTATTCCGGCATTATTTACCAAAATATCTAACTGACCAAAATGCTCAATTGCTTGGTCAATTAGCTGGCGAAGATCGCTGACAATGCTAACATCTGCCTTCACAATAAAGCCTTTGCTTCCAGTGGCTTCGACTTGTTTTAAAGTTTCCTCTGCTTCAGTAACATCAGAGCGGTAATTTATTACAACGCTTGCTCCGGCGGCAGCTAAACTAACGGCGACTTCTTGACCGATTCCCTGCCCGCTACCCGTCACTACAGCAATTTTACCATCTAGCTTCATCTAAAAATCCCTCTAGATTTTCATTTGCTCAATCAAACCGTACCGATATTAGACTATTCAAGCAACTAAAACCTCAACCAAAATACAGAGACAACTCTAAACAATTGCTCTAATTGAAATCTTTGTTTATCCTCAAGCTATAAAGTTAAAAGGATTGAGAGAAGTTGAGCGAACGATCTTTAGCAATAGAAGAACAAGCTTGGGAAGCGCTAGAAAAGTCAGTTATTTATTATCATGAAAAACCTATCGGCACTATAGCCGCTCTCGATTCAGATATCACATCTTTAAACTACGATCAGTGTTTTATTCGCGATTTTGTCTCCTCCGCCCTGGTTTTTCTGATTAAAGGCAAAACCGATATTGTCCGGTTCTTTTTGGAAGAAACCCTAAAATTACAGCCAAAAACAACGCAGTTAGATTGCTTAAAACCTAGCCGTGGTTTGATGCCAGCTAGTTTTAAGATTGGCTTTGCTAATGGACAAGAATATTTAAAAGCTGATTTTGGCGATCATGCGATCGGTAGAGTTGCTCCGGCGGATGCAGGTTTGTGGTGGATTATTTTATTACGCGCTTATACTATTTCTACCGAAAGTAAAGAGTTCGCATCTCGCGCCGATCTGCAAGAAGGTATCCGCCTAATCTTAGAACTATGCTTGGTTACTCGCTTTGATATGTATCCGATGGTGTTAGTTCCCGATGGCGCGAGTATGATTGACCGTCGTTTGGGGCTATACGGACACCCGATAGATATTCAATCGCTCTTTTATACAGCATTAAAAGCTAGTTTGGAATTGCTAACTCCCAACAAAGAAAATCAAGCAATTATTCAAGCTGTGCGTAACCGCTTAGATCCATTACTCAAGCAACTGCGGGAAAATTATTGGTTAGATTCGGAGCGATTGAATGTAATTTATCGCTTTCAGGTAGAGGAGTATGGTGAAGAAGCTCTCAATCAGTTCAATATTTATTCTGACTCCATCCCTTTTTATCGGCTGGCGAAATGGCTGCCCGAAGCTGGGGGCTATTTAGCAGGAAACTTAGGCCCTTCTCAGCTAGACTGTCGGTTTTTTTCCTTGGGTAATTTGATGGCAATTGTTTCTTCTTTAACTGACGAGCAACAATCTCATAGAATTTTAAATTTAATTGAGTTGCGCTGGAATGACTTAATTGGGGCGATGCCAATGAAACTTTGCTATCCAGCCTTAGAAGATGTTGAATGGAGAATTGTCACGGGAGCCGATCCCAAAAATCGCCCTTGGTCTTATCATAATGGTGGTAGTTGGCCCGTTTTATTGTGGATGCTGACGGCGGCAGCAAAAAAAATGGATAGGGGCGAATTAGCCCATCATGCGATCGCAATTGCCGAAAGAAGATTAGTTGAAGACCATTGGCCCGAATACTACGACGGTCCTGATGGTCGCCTCATTGGCAAAGAAGCGCGCAAGTATCAAACTTGGACAATTGCAGGTTACTTATTAGCTAAAGAATTAATCGCTAATCCTAGTCAAATCAAGTTGATTGCCTTTGATGCTTGATTTTTAGCGGCTCTATTGCTTCTACAATCGGGAAATTTATTTTTCCCTTCAAAAGTCTGTTACTTTGATTGTCAATCCTAAGAGACGGCAGCGTTAAAATTATTAAGGACTATTTCGCGCTGCTTCTATGTCTCCCGATATTCCAGATGATCGCAATTCTCGCAATACTATTCGCATTCGCGGCGCTCGACAGCACAACCTCAAAAACATCGATTTAGAATTACCGCGCGATCGCTTAATTGTGTTTACGGGGGTTTCAGGCTCGGGTAAGTCTTCCTTAGCTTTCGATACCATCTTTGCTGAAGGACAACGCCGTTATGTAGAATCTCTCAGCGCTTACGCTCGGCAATTTTTGGGGCAGCTAGATAAGCCAGATGTCGAAGCAATTGAGGGCTTGAGTCCGGCTATTTCTATCGATCAAAAATCTACTTCCCACAATCCCCGCTCTACCGTGGGGACAGTTACGGAGATTTACGACTACTTGCGTTTGCTATTTGGACGAGCGGGAGAACCTCATTGCCCAATTTGCGATCGCTCTATTGCGCCTCAAACAGTTGACCAAATGTGCGATCGCATTATGGACTTGCCCGACGGTACGCGCTTTCAAATCCTTGCTCCCGTCATTCGCGGTAAAAAGGGTACCCATCGCAAATTACTTTCAAGTTTAGCTTCCGAAGGTTGGGTAAGAGCAAGGGTAAATAATGAGGTGCGCGAACTATCCGACAACATCGATCTAGATAAAAATTATACTCATACAATTGAAATTGTTATTGATAGACTAATCAAAAAGCCTGGTATTGCCGAACGTTTAACCGATTCCCTTGCTACTTGCTTGCGTCTTTCCAGTGGAATTGCGGTTATTGACTTAATAAATGATACATCGGGTAAAGTAGGTGGAGTCCAGTCTGATAGTAAGTATAACCTAACTAGCGAAAAAATAGCCCAGGAAAATGACGATTTAACCTCTACAAATACGCCTAATTCCTATCAACAAGAGTTAATTTTTTCGGAGAACTTTGCCTGTCCAGTACATGGCGCAGTTATGGAAGAATTATCGCCCCGTCTATTTTCTTTTAATTCCCCCTATGGTGCGTGTCCAAACTGTCACGGGTTGGGAAGTTTACAGAAGTTTGCAGCAGAGCTTGTAGTCCCCGATCCCCAAGCGCCTGTGTATGCTGCGATCGCTCCTTGGTCAGAAAAAGACAACTCTTACTACCTATCGCTGCTTTACAACGTCGGACAACAATGCGGGTTTGAGATTCAGACTCTTTGGCACAAACTTACTAGCGAACAGCAGCAAGTAGTTTTGCATGGTAGCGACAAACCAGTATGGATTGAAGATCGTAAAGATTATCGGCGTTATGCGGGAGTGCTGCCCATCCTCCAGAAGCAGTACAACGAAGCAAGTTCGGAGTTGCAAAAGCAAAAGTTAGAGCAGTATTTAGTCAACCAGCCCTGTGAAGTCTGTTTAGGTAAGCGGTTAAAACCCGAAGCACTGGCGGTGAGATTGGGACAGTATCGCATTACGGATTTAACGAGCGTTTCGATTGGGGAGTGCCAGCAAAAGTTACTAAAAATGAAACTAAGCGATCGCGCTCTGCAAATTGCTGACTTGGTGCTAAGAGAGATCAAAGCTAGGCTGCAATTTCTGTTAGATGTGGGTTTAGACTACCTCACCCTAGATCGTCCGGCGATGACGCTCTCAGGGGGCGAAGCGCAGCGAATTAGACTCGCTACGCAAATTGGTTCGGGGTTGACGGGAGTATTGTACGTTTTAGATGAACCAAGTATTGGCTTGCATCAACGAGACAATGGGCGATTATTGCAAACTTTGACTAAACTGCGAGATTTGGGTAATACGCTAATTGTGGTCGAACACGATGAAGAAACAATTAGAGCCGCCGATTATTTAGTAGATATTGGTCCTGGCGCTGGTATTCATGGCGGTTATATCACGTCAGAAGGCAATTTAGAATCGTTATTAAATGCCGAAGATTCACTGACGGGGGCGTATTTATCCGGAAAAAGAGCGATCGCTACCCCTAGTCAACGCCGCGAAGGCAACGGGCGAAATTTAGCGATTAAAAATGCTCATCGCAACAACTTACAAAACATCGATGTCAACATTCCTTTAGGCAAACTTGTCAGCGTTACCGGGGTTTCTGGTTCAGGAAAATCTACTTTAGTCAACGATTTACTTTATCCAGCTTTGCAACATCAACTCACGCGCAAAGTTCCTTTACCTCAAGGATTAGATGAAATTGAGGGACTAAATGCCGTTGATAAAGCGATCGTCATTGACCAATCTCCCATTGGGCGGACTCCTCGTTCTAACCCAGCTACTTATACCGGGGTTTTTGATGTCATTCGCGAAGTATTTACCCAAACAATTGAAGCCAAAGCTAGAGGTTACAAAGCCGGACAATTTTCCTTCAATGTTAAAGGTGGACGTTGCGAAGCTTGCGGCGGACAGGGGGTAAATGTGATTGAAATGAATTTTTTGCCTGATGTTTACGTGCAATGCGAAGTCTGCAAAGGCGCGCGTTATAACCGCGAAACTTTGCAAGTCAAATTCAAAGACAAATCTATTGCTGATGTTCTCAATATGACAGCAGAAGAAAGCCTAGAGTTTTTTACAAATATTCCTAGAGCCGTAAATAGATTGCAAACCTTAGTAGATGTAGGCTTGGGTTACGTGCGCTTGGGACAACCAGCCACTACTTTATCTGGCGGTGAAGCCCAACGGGTAAAATTGGCATCAGAATTATCGCGTCGCGCTACTGGAAAAACTCTTTATTTAATCGATGAACCAACTACAGGTTTATCTTTTTATGACGTGCATAAATTGCTAGATGTATTGCAACGATTGGTAGATAAAGGCAACTCAATATTAGTTATCGAACACAACTTAGATGTAATTCGTTGTTGTGATTGGGTGATAGATTTGGGACCAGAAGGTGGCGACAAAGGCGGCGAATTGGTTGCGGTAGGTACGCCCGAACAAGTAGCCAATAATCCGCGTTCTTATACAGGAAAATATTTAAAACAAGTATTGCAGCAACATTCAGCAAAATAAAGCATTTTAGCGCCGGACAGCAGCATATATAAAAGCGATCGCCATCGGAATTACAATTGGTAAAGCTACTATTAGTCCCCATTTGCCAATTTTAACTTCTTGCTCTCCGTCACTTTTGAAAAAGATAAAAACAATAGCCGTTCCCATTACTGCCCACAGACAGCCAAAGGCAATGAAAATAATAAATATTGAATCATCCATGAGGTTTTTTAAGTAATACAGGTGGGAAATGCGATCGCATTTCTAAAAAGTATATGTCTCAACAGTTTGGGTTGTTATATGATGCTGACTGAGTAAGCACGAATTGCTGCATCTACTGTCGCAATTGTCAGACCGTTTTGTAAAGCTTGACAAATAAGCATTCTGTCAAATGGATCGCGATGTAATGGTGGCAGTGTAGCTAGTTGAATCGCACTACTTTCGTCAAGCTCAAGACTAGCAATTTGATGAAGATCGCGCTGTTTGGGTAAGTACGTTTCGGGACGCACTGGCAGAGATAACTTGCCTAACTGATACTTGACAATTGCTTCCCAGACTGAAATTGCACTCAGATAAACCTCGTTTCCTGGATCGCGAATGGCATCTCGAACATCTTTTGATAATTGGGTATTACCACTGATGAACCACAAAAAGATATGAGTATCTAACAAAATCCTCATTTGCCCTCAAATGCACTGAGCAGATCCTCTGGTAAAGGAGCGTCAAAGTCATCTGGAACGGTAAACTCGCCCGCACATAAACCATAGGGTCGTAATTGTTTACCGCTAGTAATAGGTGGCAGTTCTATTTCCATCATTTGTCGCGCAGCTCGTGCCTGCGGCAATACTTTATTGCTAATAATAGGTTTAAGTTCCGCGATCGCCTTATCATTTTCAACAATAACTAAAGTTTCACCCGCCTCTACTTGACGGAGATATTTCAACGGGTCGCTTTGTATTTCATCAACAGTAACGTTCAACATTTAGATTGCCTCAATAAAAATATCCGCAAAAGTGTTTCAACAAAAGTTCTAGTAGTTTAAGTTTATTTGCTATTTTATCTAGGATACTAGCCAGCAAAAAGGGCAGGCTTTTAGCCTACCCTAAAAAAAATTTGTTTTTATCGATTGATTTCAAATTCCAGCAGGCTCTTATTTAAGGAGCAAGGGCATTACCGCGAATCAAACTACCAAGAGTTTTAGCGGTAATTTTGAGTTGGGTAAAAGGATTTGCTGGTACAACAGTTTTGTACAAGTAACTATCAAAAGTTAGCTTTTGTACATCCATATCCGCGCACATTTCTACAAATGCCTCACGGGTAGCATCGGTGCGATAAAACACTGATTGCAGAATGTCTAAAACTTTGTAAGTTAAACCATACTTTCTATCCCAGCGTTTGAGGTAAAGCTTAAGATCGCTTTCAGTGGGAATTTTTGCACCACTATTGGAAACTTCAATAATTGTTTCCGCGCACATCCGCCCAGATTTGGCTGCAAAATAAATCCCTTCGCCAGAAGACTTAGTAACATAACCTGCCGCATCGCCGACTAAAGCAACTCTACCTACTACGCGGCGGGGTCTTGGATGTTCGGGGATTGGGTGAGCTTCAACTTTGATAATTTCGCCGCCAACCAATTTTTTGGCTGCACGAGCGCGGATACCTGCTTGCAATTGTTTGATACTAGCTTTATGTACCTGCATTGTCCCTGTACCAACCGCTACGTGGTCGTATTTAGGGAAAACCCAAGCGTAGAAATCGGTAGAAACATCATCGCCTACATACATTTCCGCTAAGTCATTGTAGTAGTCCATTTGAGCTTGAGGTAAACGGATGCGCTCTTGAAAAGCGATCGC
>QQTW01001450.1_pt1 | contig 16600 bp, 18 predicted proteins | sample 1904831 | NCBI WGS metagenome assembly QQTW01 (sample SAMN09435610, study PRJNA476489) | Subsurface metagenome, whole genome shotgun sequencing project. | reverse complement strand
GTGAAATGCCTCTCAAAAGCTGACTTCTGTTTGTGGTGCGGAATGACTCCCGCTGCGGCAGTACAATTGGTCCGATGCTGTCCGCGGCGCTTGGGACTAGGACACTGGATCTGGGGAACCCGCAGCTGAGCATGCACAGCATTCGTGAGACGGGAGGTGCGTATGATGTCGATCATGCCATCCGGTTGTTTTCGAGCTTCTATCGGAACTACTCGAAGCTGGGGTATAAAATTGAGGTGGATTGATCACATCGTACATACTGTATGGTCGATAAATAGTACCATTCGTACATACAAGCTACGGTCAATATCTCTCCATTCAATATGGTTGTACAAACGACCATTGATGTGGATGTATCTTGGGGTAATATGGATCCGTAGCGACTGGTATTGCCGGAGATAACAAGCGACAGCGCCGGCGGGGTACTCGAACTGAACTGCCCCACCAACATCAACATTTCATCGGCCATCATTAAATCGATCGAGCTACAACCACATATTTAACCGCATTGCTTAACTCATATATGATCAGCCAGCCATTCCTTTCGCACAAATGGCTCCTCTTCCGCAATATCTTACTGGCGACATCCCGGCCATTCAAAGCTTCCTGGATCAATTTGATGTAAGTATTGGACATACAACATATGGTTGACACATACTGAGTCAGTATGCTGATGATGAAGACCTGATGTAGACATTCCTATTCGACTGCGATGGTGTGTGCCAATGCCTGTCTATCCCATCCTCGCCCATCCCCTCCATATATTATTCCAATGAAGAAAGACAAATTCTAAAGAAATAGAAGAAAAGGCGTCCTCTGGTCCGGCGACCACGTTTTCGAAGGCACAGTCGAGACCTTGGAGTTATTACGTGCAAAAGGTGTGTAAAGCAGTATCGTCTCATTTCATTTCAGTTCAGCATCCCTACCATGCCGACATGATGATTATGGGAGTGACATATTGTACGTCTAGAATGATTTAATGCTGATCAGTGGATGGGAACAGGCAAACGAATCGTCTTTGTAACCAATAACTCAACCAAATCGAGAGTTGAATATAAGAAGAAACTCGATGATTTGGGGATTCCTGCTGAAGTAGTACGTAGTATTATTTCGCCCGTTCATTCCCCGTCTCATTTCATCTGTGCTTATCCCCTCAACCGTCTCTCTGTCTGTCCCTCTAATACCCGGCCCTCTCCCAATCCGCTCCCGGTACCTTCCAGGTCTCCCTTCCCACCCATTCTCCTACTCTCCATTCATTTCCCCATCCCATTCTTGCACTCATCCTTCATATCTTTCAAAACATGAAAAGTCACCGGACAAGAAGTGTCTACGACAAACACATCTCTCAATGTTGGACCAATCTAGGACAACAAGTACTTACATCAATACCTTAAATAGGACGAGATTTTTGGCTCCGCCTACTCCTCCGCCATCTACATCTCCCGCATCCTCTCCCTCCCACCGCCTCAAAACAAAGTCTTCATCCTCGGCGAATCCGGCATCGAAGCCGAGCTCGCCTCGGAAGGGATCCGCGTCTGCGGTGGAACCGACCCGTCCCTCCGACGGGACATGACACCCTCCGACTTTTCTTCCATCGCCAACGGAAGCGCTCTGGACGCGGATGTCGGCATTGTCTTATCCGGCCTCGACTACCACGTCAACTACCTCAAACTGAGTCTAGGCTATCACTACCTCCGCCGGGGCGCTGTCTTTCTAGCCACAAACTCCGACTCCACCCTCCCCTCATGCGGGACACTCTTCCCAGGCGCAGGCACCGTGGGAAATGCCCTTGTGAATATGACCGGACAGACACCATTGGTTATGGGTAAACCGAGTCAGAAGATGATGGACGCTATCGAGGGGAAGTTTCAATTGGATAGGAAAAAAACGTGTATGGTGGGCGATAGACTTAATACCGATATCCGCTTTGGAAGGGAGGGCGGATTGGGGGGAACGTTGGCGGTGTTGACGGGTGTGGCTACCCGGGAGGAATGGGAACAGGATGGGCAAGGGGTGGTGAGACCGGGGTGGTATGTGGATAGGTTGGGTGATTTAAGGGAGGGGTTGAGATGAGATGAGATGAGTTTTGGGGGGTGTTGAAGTGGTTAACGACAGAGCGAGCAAGCTCGGTTCTGTGCTTGGATTCGTGCGTAGAGATTGAATGTATGTAAGTCGGGATAGAGATAGAGATGATATATGGGAAGCCGGCGACGATTTAGAAATTTAGATTATACGAGGTAGACACAAGAGCACTCATTCTATAGGGTTTACAGGAATCGTACAAGAAAAATCAAAAAGAGGAAGACTCTAGGGTACCAGGCTACAGTACATACATGAAAGACCACAAAAGAAGAATGTAAAGGTCAGAAGGCAGAAAAGAAGCGAGATGAAATGGAATCACAGAATCAGTCGACCCGGCTCCAATTCTAGAATCGTCTTGACTCGTCCCAGGAACGTTCTCGCTCGTTTCTTCTCATCGGGTGTTCCCCGATCGAGACTGACGCTGATAAGGTTCCTGTTTGAGCTTGCAGTCGCTGCTGGTGCTGGTGGTGATGAACTTTCTAGTTGAAGAGAGGATATTGACTGTTGGGTAAAAGACGTAGGTATGTTTGTAGAGGAAGAGGAAGAGCCGGTCAAGATGTCGTAAATATCGTCTTCGCTTGTAGCTTTCTTGCTCTTCATTGGTGGTGTTTCCAGTGGTGGCCGGTCTGATAAAGCTGATACCTGCGGGATGTAATTCCCCGTAGTCAATTTCGGGGTGTTCGACGACGAAGAGATCTTGTCGAGGCCCAAGATCTGATTGAAGAGTTCGTCTGGCGTGAGCGCTGCTTTTGACGAGGATGATGCTGGCAGATCATGGTTCGCGATATCAGTTGCTCGAGCAATGAAGGTTGATAGGGGTAGATCGATCCCCAACACGCGTCGAATGCGGGTCTGCACTTTCTGAACGGCGTCGAGCGAGATGGGGAGAGCAATGGTTGCTGGTGGTGGTTCGATATCTGGTTCTTGACTCAGTGGTGCTTCGGTGGTAGGTTGTGGTGCACTTTCGGCCGGTGTCTTGGTCGGTGCAGCAGGCATGATATTGCTCAGATCGAGATGTCCCAGTTTCGATACCCTCGCCGAGAGTTCCGATGGGTATGATGCAGTAATAGTCCCCAGATATGCGAGCACATCGCCTTTCAATAATCGTCCGTTGGGCCCGCTGGCGGGAATCTTGCTCACGTCGGAATCAGGCACGTTGTGTTCACGGAGGAGATGTTGAACGGAAGGATATAAAGGGTAGTTCTGCTTCTTCGTGGTAGCTTTCGAGTCAGAACTGGAATCGGGTGTTTGGGCTTCCTTGGCCTTGGGCTCATATGAAGGCGTCGTGGACGGTTTGGACGTCGGTGGACCTTCTGCTGCCGATTCCGAGGATGTCTCGGTCGATACTCCAGCGCTAGTCTCCTCTTGGGGGGATGAAATCGAGGACGAATCTTCGGCTGGGAGCTCAAGCGTGCTGAGGTCATCGTCGGGTTCTGCGAGAACCGCTATGCGTGTCCCGACTTGAACGGATTTGGCACCCTCGCCTTGCTGTATGAAATTAGAGTCGACACATCCGAGGGTAGATGGGTGGTGAGTGTATGCCTACAATGATCTTGGCAAGTACACCATCGTCTTGCGCTTCCACGTCCATCTGCGCCTTGTCTGTCTCAATCTCGAGAAGCACATCTCCCGTCGAGAACGAGTCACCTTGGGATGGTTCGTCAGCGATGCGCTTTAGATGCAGAGTATCACTCGTACATACCTTCCTTAACCTTCCAGCTCGCAATGTTTCCCTCGGTCATTGTTGGCGACATGGCCGGCATGGTGAAATTGTGTGCTGCTAATGAACGTGCTGCTGACTTGTACCCTGTCGTGGAAGCGATTAGTTATGCGTTTAATAACCGTGATGCTAGAGGCATTGGAAGGCCTACCTCTGGTAATGCCCATCCCTCGTAAGCTACTTTTGAGTATTCGCCCAGACGACCGCATGGCAGGACTCATTGAAGCCATGATGAGCTGTGGTGTTCTACCATCAATTGGCCCGCAGTGGGACAATCAATGCGCTGAGGTGAGGTCCGAGGGGAGCTGCGTTGGGATGAATCTAACCAGATTTGGAAGGGTGCTCCGACAAGATGATCCGGCTCCGAGAGCTCCCATCCCTTTTGAACCTCAATCGACGCAGAGCGCTCTAAATATCATTCCTTTGGTGCATGCAAATACTCAACAGCCCTCAATGTCTCCTGCGGCTACTTGTTATCTTCGTAGCTCAGTCCTTTCTCGGAATTCTGTAAGGGAACTTCACAACTTATCACACCGACGTCCGCCATGTCCCTCTCGATTCCAATTCCTTTACAGACAGCAGAAGCTATACAAAAGTTCTATTGCGAAATCAAAAGATACAATCAAGAACCGCCCGCAACAGGCCATCCCAGTTCAATACCAAAGGCCAGCTGGACCGAAGGTCAAAAGACCTGACCCCAATCAGCTCAATGCAAAAACAACCAACTACCGCTCCTTTGCAGAGACGATGGCTCTCCGTCCATCTCCAACCCTGCTGTATCAAGCCCCTTCGCATACTGTCTACATTGTCGGATCATACGTTATTGGTGGTTTCTGCTTGGCCTACGCAGGCTTCAATTTCTACTCGCACTACTTACTCCCACCGGAGGGTCTGGCTCCCTGGGTTCCCATCGCGTTTGGGGGCGTGTGCGTGTTCATGACCTGTTTTGGGACGTGGTTGATCCTGGCACCAGCGAGGTTGGTCTCATCATGTATCAAATTATAATGTATATAATCTAATGCAATAATCAATACAAACAGACTCATTCGCTCAATCACTGCAATCCCAAACTCCAAAACGTCCCCACCGAGCTTAGCTCTGCGCCTGCACGTCCGTAGGATGCTGATTCTTCCATATCGCCAGCCCACCGTGCTGGACGTCCCACCGGCTGAGATCACCCTCTTTGAACGCCTGTACGAGCAACCCATGACCATCAGTCCCGACCAGCTCGAGAATTTGGCTGGCGAAAAACAATCACCACCAGAGAAGACCAAATCGACAACAAAACCATTTCGGAAGCTAGGAGCGGCGTGGAGGAGGATGTTGTGGAGTTTGGCCAAAATCTGGACGAGGGGCGGTTTTGTCAAGTTGAAGGTGAAGGGAAAGGGAGGGGTGTATAAACTCGATCGAGATGGAGGGTGGGCGCTCGATGAGGGGAAGGCGCTCGATCGACTGGTACAAGTGAAAGCAGGATAGCTGCGTCAGAGAAAATAAACAATCGATCACTGCGGTCTTTGCCGCTGGCCTTGGATCTTGAATGCTGTTCCATGCCCATGGCGATCTCGGTCCGGATCTCTGCAACGATTCCGACGCAGACTAAGGCGTCGGCTGTGACGGTTGCCGACTCGGGGGCCCAATCGGCGTGGCTTGTACCCACTGTTGGTAGGGTACCACGGGGTGCTCTCCCTCACGAGATCCCTCAGAGTTGGGCACGAATTCCCATTCGAGCATGCGTTCGGGCTCCCGCCTGGATTCCTGACAGGGGCCCTGGCCGGTCCCGCAGCCGCCGCCTGTCTTTCCTTCACCGTCATCTTGAGGACCTCGAGTCGGTTTTGCTCGAAGGCCGTCATCACCACCCCCGTCCGCATACTAGGGGTGGTATAGTTGCTGAGCGGGACCACCGTGTAGCCCCCGCTCGAAATCGCGCAGCAAGCGGGACATGCCCGGTTGCTGTTGGTGGTGCAGAGGCCACCAGGGAGGATGTGTCGGAGGGAGATGTCCGACTGAAGGCCATCAGGTTGTGATGGCTGGTACGGCAGGAATGGCTGCCGGGACTGGCCAAGGGGGAGCTGGCCAGGGCGAGGAACACCCGACTGACGGTTCATGGTGTCCATGACAACGTCGGGAGAGTGTCGTCGGATGGTTGGCGAGGGGGAGCAGGTGTCGCCGCGATGGTGACGGAGAAACTGGGCTCCGTCGAGTATGTGAAGGAGGTGCTGGGTGTCGTCGTGAGTGTGACGACGGAGTGGCTGGCCTTCGTCGTACGTATGACGGAGGTACTGGGGCCTTGACGTGATTGTCGAGGAGAAGCTAGGCGTCGTCGTGGTCCAGGCGACGAAGACGAAGCAGGACTTCGTCGTAAGGGGGGAGAAGGAGCTGGTTATCGTCGCAGGAGTGACGATGAAGAAGGTTGCTCCCGTTGTGGCTATGATGAAGGAGGAAGATAAGCGTTGTCACGATGATGGTGATGATGATGATGATGATGATGATGATGGGGAGTTGTGGTCGTGAGAATGACGAAGAAGCTTGATGTCTTGATGATGATGATGGTGGTAATGAAGACTGGGTCGATCAGTAGGGGAAGGAACCCGCTCTTTATACCCAGAGGGCCGTCGTCCCAAATCATCCTCCTAGGCGTATGCTGCTGGCGTTGTGATGTCGTCCGAGCAGCATGATCAAGCTTTGGCCTGATGTCTGGTTATCAATTGGAATCGAGACTGTCATCTTCGCCAATGGTACTCATAAACCACTAATGCAGCAAGCTAATACCTACACTAACCCAGCTACCGCGAAATATGGCACTGCCAATTCTCCTGACACCGGAACCCGCCCATCGTAAGTACCGTTCACGAGACCCGTTGCCTTATTGGTACTTTCGCAACTGTAAACGGAAACTTGATTAGCCATGTGGAACCCTTGTCCGCACTAGTAGTCTCGAATCGGACCGGACCGCCGCGAGCAGGGATAGAAAAGAGGTGGCTGGAGTTCAGGCACATGTTCTTGACCCAGATCCATGGATCTGAGCTGTCACATTCCCAGTACCTCGAACTCAAACCCCTCTTCAGGGTCTCATGACGTCGCTAGCAGAGCCAAGCCGCCGAACTCAATGGCGACGCGTCGTCCCGTTCAACCCGACTAATACAAACACACGAATAGACCCGAACAGAAAAGAACTGACGAGAAGGATTGGACTTACATCTAGCGTCAAGGCCTTGCTCGAATTCCCGGTCTGATCCCGATAGATACCCACCAAGGTATCGGAGTTCTGAAATAGGCCGGTCTTGAGCGAGATCACAACGAACTGCATCCCGGGTCCAGCATGCTGACGAATATAATTCGCGATACGGGCGACGTTGGCATTGTCCAGGGCGGCGTCGACTTCGTCGAGCACGAAGAACGGCGAGGGTTGGTAGCTGTGGACAGCGAAGAGCAAAGCCAGGGCAGCCATGGTCTTCTCGCCTCCGGAGAGGTTCTCCATGTCCCGGAAGCGCTTGAGAGGTGGCATGGCGTGGTACTTGATGCCGTCCAGGTAGGGCTCATCGGAGTCTTCCATGTCGAGGTACCTATTGTTTCACAAAGCATAAGAATATTAGTTGGGATTCAATTCATCATGTGTCAGCTGCAAATCAGATAGGAAGAGAAGAGCTGGGATTGGAATCGGGATCCATGGGACGTAAAAGGGGTCATGGAATGAAAGAGGCGGTGAGGTAGGGTTTGGTGAGACCCTGGGCTGGAGTTGAGAGGAAGAATCGAGGATGTAGCAGGCCATTGAGTAACAGAAAAAAGGATCCGCGGGGTTGGCAAAACTCACGCTTGTCCGCCCAGTGCGAATTGAGGTGATCTCGTCAATTCCTTGTACACAGGCCCGATTTGCTCCGAGATGTGCGTGAAAGCTTTGCTAAACAGCTCAAAGCGCTTTTCTTTCACTGCCAGGAACGCGTCTCGTGCTCGTTTGGCTGCTTTACGCGCAGTCTCAAAGTCACGTTCGGTACTCTTAAGCTTGCTTTCGACACCTTCTAAACGTTCCATGGCTCGAGTATTGGGGGCCATCTTGTCCAGCTCGCTCGATAGCGTGCTGATGCGTTCCTGGAGCTCGGTCTCGACGCGCTCGTCGGCATTCTAGGAATGAAGCATATGATTGTCAGTCCAGCTGCTATCGTGATCTGATTTGATTCCAACTGAGAATACGAAATAGGGGTGGCCACGTCCCGTCTGTAAAACTCACCTCCTTCAGTTCGTCATCGAGCGCGTCAAAGTCCGGCTGCACGCCATAGTCCCCGAGGTCAGGGTCCTGCATCGCGCTGGCGTCGGGATCTCCGTCAATGTCCATCGCATCCGGATCGCCCTGCAGCGCTTCGTCGACCGGGATCGCGTCGAGACTGGCGGAATCTTCTGCCAGCGGAATCCGGATGTCCTCGAGCTTGCAGCGTCGTAACAAAGCGTAGCGACCAGCGGCGTTGCGTTGAATGACCGCCTCCAGACCAGCAATCGTCCGCTGAACTCCCTCGAGGTCCTTGCTCCGTTTCTGTACATCGCGTCGTCGCTCGGAGACCTTCTCCGCTTTCTTGGCCACTCTTCCATTTTGCTCCTCCAGCTGGTGCTTGAGCTGTTCCAGCTCGGTGTTCATCGAATCGAGGCGACTCTCAATGCCGTCCTTCTCCGCCTGCAACTCTGCCAGCAGCGTCTCGTCTGCCTGCGATTTGTCTTTCAATCGTCGGATCCGCTCTTGCGTCGACTGCAATCGCTGTCGTTCGAAGCTCAGCTGACTCTCCAGCTTGCTTCGTTGCATCGTGAACTCAAGTCGCTTCTGGGCTGCTTCCTGCTGGCGCGAGCCTTGCTGAGCCTCATAGTCTCGAATGTGATCATAACTTAGTCTCCGGCAGAAGTCGGCAAAGATCTCATCCTCCACTTGACGCACGGCTTGTTGGTTTTCGTCCAGCTCGGCACGCAGCCGCTGCAGTCGTTGATTCTTCTCGTCGTGCTTCTCCTGCACCTCCTCTAGCTGGCGCTTACTGAAAGCGAGCTCCTTCTTTTTGCTCTCGATGTTCCGCTCGAGCGCCTTCAATTCGCCCTTGCCGTAACTGACTGACTGCTCTAATCCGGTAAGCTCACCCAGCAAACTCTCTTCTGCCGCACGTCGCTTTCCATCTTTGGGCATCGCCGCCAGCTCGTTCATCAGCTTGTCACGCATCATCCGCAAATCTTCTACCTCGGTCTCGTCCCAACGTCGCGAGTTCTGCGGGCCAGGTCCACGTCCACCGGTAATCAACCCACCCTTGTGGATGACAGTTCCGTCGAGCGTCACTGCCTTGGCTTCAACGCCCTTCTCGTAACAGATGTACTTGGCGATGGACAGGTCGTCGCACACGACGGCGTTGCCGCATGCGTACGACATGGCCCGCTCGTAAGCATTGTCGTACTCGATCGTGTCAATGGCCATGCGCATCCCACTGTGCATCCCCTTCAGGTTGGCGTTGGGCGTGTTGACCTGGATTGTGTCCAGCGGAATGAACGTCGCCTGCCCCGCCCGCTGATCGCGCAGATACTGGATGCAGTCCTTGGCCGTCTTCTCCGTGTCGACGACGACCGAGTCAAAGTGCCTTCCGAGCACGGTGCTGACGGCCTCACCATATTTCTTCTGCTTCGGCTTGCACAGCTCGCCCACCCGACCTCGAACTCCCGGATAGATGCGCTTGAGCGTCGCTATCGTTTCCTTCATCCGCAGCTCCTTCTCGCTCTGTCGTCGGCCGTCGTCCGCTTCCAACAACGTCCGCAGGACCTCCTGCAGCTTCTCGTCCAGCTCGGTCTGTTTCCGCGAGGTGAGCAGTCGTTCCGAGCTCAGCGTGTTGAGCTCCTTCTTGTTGGCGTTGATCTCGTCCGTGGCAGCCTTGACCTGACTCCGCATCGTGTCCCGTCGTCCGCCGAGGTCCTTGATCTCTCCCTCGAGCTGCTGCACCTGCCACTGCGCCGAGTCGAGCTTGCTACGAAGGCTGTTGACCGTTTCTTCTTCGGTCTTCAGCTGTCGCACACCAGCATCCACCTTACTTTGGTCGGCCGAGGCTCGCCCATTGACCTGCTCCTTGAGCTTCTTGTATTCTTGCAGATCAGCTTCCGTGAGCTCACGACCCTCGCTTCGGGCGGCTTTTTGCCAATCGGCCTCCCACTTCGCTTGTGCCTTCTCAACTAGCCCAAGATCCTTGGTAAGGTTCTTGACGATTGCTTTCTGTGTGTCTTCCTCTTTCGAGATCTCGTGCATCTTGGCTGCGTAGTCCTTGACCGCCTTTCCGGTAATGGCAATCTTCTCGTCAATTGGAACCAAACTGTTCTCTTGTTCCTCGATCTCGCGCTGCTTGGACTTGACGCTTCGTTCCAAATTACTCGCCTCGCGTGCCGCCTTGGCCTGCTCTTTTCGGGCCTCCTCCAGCCGCCCCTCATACTTTTCAAGGCCGCGCTGATACTCCTTGAGCTCTTCCTGGTGTCGCTGAATCTCGGCGCTGGACTCCTCCATGACATGTTGGAAATGGAACAGCTTCCATAGCACGTGCGAGACGATGGCCTCATCACGCTCTCGTGCCTTCTTGGCGTAGTTGTCGGCCTCCTTCTTCTGTTCCTGATACTGCTTGACTTCCGCATTGATACCTCTACGACGGTTCAGGTTGTGGTTTTGATGCTCGGTTGCTTGTTCCGCCGCCTCCTTGAGTCGCTCATACTCGGCCTTGTACTCGAGGCTGCCGGATATCTGTTCAATGAGCCGAGTCAGGTCCCGAGGCGACTGGGACGCAATGGCTTCGACATCGCCTTGAAAGACGAGAAAGTTGCGGGCTTTGATGAGAATATTCTCAGCCTCGAGTGCTTCATTGTACTGCTGCGCTGTGACCACGCGGTTGTTGATCCGATATTCACTGGCACCTTGACTGGTGATGGACCGTTTCCAGTGTTGCTCCTCGCTGGCGTCATCTTCGTATACCGCCATCACCGAGGCCGTTTTCGGGTCATTACGCTCCGATTGAGTATTCTGTGTTGTCGGCTGGGAGTCCTCCACGTCCGAATCATGTTGGGTATGACCATTGGCTGTCGCGGATCCATCACCGTTGATTTTGGAGGTCCGTAACACGCGTCCCCGATAGACGAGGTCACGCAGATGGGACGATCGTAAATGAGACGACTTGATCCCAAGTACAAATGAGATGGCGTCCATCCTGACCAGGTTGAGCATATGCAATATATTCCTATCACGCATCACTTACGAATTGGACTTGCCAGATCCATTGGGCCCGACGATAGAGGTGAAGTACGAGTCGCCAAAGAGCAGCGTGTGGTGGCCTCGATACGATTTGAAGTCTTGTTCGACGCGTGAGCTCTCGCATATAAGTATTCAATGAGAGCAACCTACTAAACAGTTCTAGACGAATCAGCTTGCCCATCTTGGCTGAAGCCCTCCAGGGTCATATGTCTGAACACCAGGGGTAAGGACAGCAGCATCAATCTTGACGCTTAGTGTGCTTGAGTGTAGTTGTGGAATGAGAGGTGTCGTGTGCAGTAGAGTCGCGCTGGACATGAACCCCGCGACGCGACTAGAGCCTAGATCACATGATCTCAACGGGAACCGGCGTTATCATTTTCCGCCCTTAGTTCCCACGACGCATCTGATTGGGTCTTCATTAAAGGTGAGACTCTGCGCTGTTCAACGAAATCATGGCCACTTGCTAGAATGATTAGCTTCTGAAAGATCCTCGTCTCTGATTAGTTTTTCATTAAAGGTGAGACTCCGCGTAGATCGACGATTTTATAACCACCTTCGGACGTTGAGATTTTTCCGACCCGAAGTTTATCCGGTCCGAATGACATGCTTTCTGCTGCACATGTCATTCCTCCACCCCCAGCTCCCTCTCCACCAACCACACGTCTACCTGAGCCCACGACCTCTCCTCTTTTTGTTATATCTCCTCAACTCTACTCAACACCACCTGCACGAGTACTTCATCTTTACGCCTGGCTACCGCCTATTGCTACAGGAACGCACCGACTCCATTCCAGCCTGCCGCGTAGCTCCGGAGGACCGCCTTGGCGACCCTTGCGTTCCAGCTGATCAGCGCCTCACCATCGTCCCGTCATTCCGCGCTGCACGCGCATCTACTGCGACGGGCGGATGACAGTTGTGGAATCTGGAGGCGCCTTGACGGAGGGTTCTTATCAAGCGGGACTCTGTCTGGGGATCGGCAGCGCATATCCTATGCGGCAATACTAGCGAGGGCGTCGTTCCGCATCGATTAGATGCCTACCCAACTGGACTGAACCGTGGGGAAACCCCGCTATCGCCATAAAGCCCGGACCCGACGTACAAAAAGCCATGTCCGATCCCATTCCGATCCCGGAGTCGAAGACGAAACGTCCGACGCAAGATGAACGTCTGTCGCCAGGCGTGTCACGACCGGCGGGTGAGGGTGCGGCGCCGTTGGAGGCAGGATCCGCGCCATCCTCGGGTTTGAAGACACCCAATATGTTTCGTTCCACGCCCACAAGCCCTCTGCTCTCGCCGCTGTCCGGCAATCGTGCGGGGTATTTCTCGGGCGGCAGCAGCGGATCGTACCAGGAGGACTGGGAAGGATTCCCGCCCTTGGACCGATTGACAGTGCTGGACGTGCTCGACAACTTGGCCTTGCCCCAACGATTGGAGAAGTTGCAGCAGACGCTATCAGCGCAGACCGAGAAAGTACGACGACAGCAGGAGAAGCTGAAGAGCAGCAGCGCGCAAGCTCGAGAGCGAGTAATCGAAGAATGGCGACGTCGGGTGCCAGGCCCGGACGAGCAACTGGCCAAATACCGACGGAAGATGCGTGATGGCGTCGACCGGCTGGGACGACGCTGGAACGATGCCAAGGCCGTCACAACGCGCGAGAAGGCCTCGTTCATCGCGGGCGTGCTCAATGTCTTCATCAGCGGATACCTGATTGGGGCGCATCCGGAATGGGTGCATCTGTGGTATTCGTTACAGCTGGGCTATTTCATGCCGATTCGGTTCTACACCTATCATCGACGGGGATATCATTACTTTCTAGCCGATCTATGTTATTTTGTCAACGTGCTCGCCATGCTGAGCATTTGGGTCTTTCCGCGGTCGAAACGACTACTGATGAGCACGTACTGTTTGGCTTACGGGAACAATGCGGTGGCAATTGCGATGTGGAGGAATTCGATGGTGTTTCATTCGCTCGACAAGGTGACGAGGTGAGTGCGGGTTTCTTCAACTAACTGGTCAGGGAGGGACTGCGTGTTCTAATGGGCCACAGTCTGTTCATCCACATCATGCCGCCCGTGGCGCTGCATTGCATCGTGCATCAGATCCCGGCGGAGTTACAGCGGACGCGCTTCCCAGCAATATATGCCATCAAAACGAACTCTGCACGTGATTCGGAGTATTACAGCCTTGGATGGATGATGCTCTGGGCGACCGTTCCATATACGATCTGGCAGCTCAGCTATCACTGCTTGATCACGGTGCGTCGACGAGAAAAGATTGCGGCCGGTCGACCCACCAGTTTTACCTGGTTGCGGAAGTCATACGCCAAGAACTGGCTCGGCAAGTCGGTGCTAGCCCTACCGCAATCACTGCAAGAGCCAGCCTTCATGCTCATTCAATACACTTACGCCGCCATCACGATGTTGCCCTGTCCGATCTGGTTTCGGTATCGCTGGCTCAGCGCGAGCTTCTTGATGGTGGTCTTTACTTGGAGCATCTGGAACGGGGCCAACTTTTATTTGGACGTCTTTGGTCGCCGCTTCCAGAACGAGTTGGAGAAGCTCAAAGAAGAGGTGGCCAAGTGGCAGAGCTCACCGGAATATCCGGCCAACATGGGATCTCCTGGACCCACCCCTCTCGGCGACGTACCATCCAACGGCAGTCCTGCCGTCTCACGCGCCGTCGATGCAAGTCTCGGAGCAAGCACTCCTCTCGCGAGTCCCAAACGAACTTCCAGCATCGATCAGATTCCGCTGTTGGATGGTCGGGACTCCGAAGCGTCAGGTGCAGACAATGCAGCGGTCGACATGCTCACCAAGCGCACCTCTTGATCAGTTCTGATTCTCTTTGCTATCGTGTTGTCATCTTCATCATTCCTGATCTCTCCGCTGTCTTGTTGTCGTCTACTTAGCGTTTCCTCTGTGCTTACTCGCGCGGGGAGGCGTTGGGGAGTATTGTATCTCTTAATTCTTCCTGGGTTTCGTGTATTTGGCGTCCGTTCCAAGGGCTTGGATCGACTTTGCTGTTCACGCAGTTCAGGACTGACTCTGATTTCCCCCATACTTGTTACCATCATTGTAATACCTTTTCGCCTACCGGGCCTTTAATATCAAATTGAATCCGATGCCCAATTCAGTTACCGAATGTTCAAACCAATATACCCGTATCTTTAAAGCAATTTTAGTTATCCCAAACGCGATTCCAGTCATATCCTGCATTAGCGCGCAAGCTGCCTGGTCGCAAACTGCCCAAAAAGGAAGTTTGATGATCCTCTCTCTAATTGGCCGAACGCGTCACGCGTCGCGTTTTCACCCATCGCGCTACTTCCACGTCCCCCCACTCAACGCGTGTCCCCTCATTTCTAACAATCACCACTCTAGCTTCTAACCGTCCAACAACACCCTCAACCATCATCATCACAGTTCGTCCTACTCGAAAACAATCATTCACAATGATCCGGCAAGACTTCTCCCGCATCGATCCCAAACGACGCGCAACCTTCGATCATAAGCGTCGCCAGTTCGCAACCCCGTCTTACAAACTGATCGACTACCCGCACCGACTCAACTTCTACGAAACTCCCCCGACCGCCGAAATCACGCTCGAACAATTCGAACAATGGGCGATTGATCGTCTACGAGGTATACTATGACCTTCCTATCATGTTCATCTCCATCGTCATCACCTCTTTAGCATTCCCATACTGACCAGAGCCGGTATCCGGTCTATACAGTCCTCGCCGAACTCGAAGCCTGTTCCTTCCGGAACAAAACCCCCATCGAAACGGCCTCGCACATCAAGCCCCTACTCGAAAAATACCTACCTCTATCCTCCAACAGTTCCGGCTCGTCGTTGCTTCACTCCGAGCGTCAGAAGGACCACTACTCGCATTTCATCCTACGGCTGGCATTCTCCGGCACGGAGGAACTTCGACGACGTTTCGCGAGGTTCGAGACGGCGTTATTCCGACTTCGGTTTCAGCAGGATGATGCTCGTGAACGACAGGCGTTCGTGGAGAGTTTGAAATTCGATTGGGAGACGGTAGGGGAGGATGAAAAAAAGAGATGGGCGGCGGAGTTGCTCGCTAGTACCCCCGGTGTTAAACGCCTCGAAGACGAATCTTGGTTTAAACTCGATTGGGAACGCGTGCCGGAGTTGGTCGAGAGTAGACGGGTATTGGTCAAGATGGGGAAGGCGTACGTACCCGTACGGGAACAGATGAGTATGGTTCTGTCGGAGTTTACGGGGAGATTGGAACCAGCGTTGGAGGTGAGTTGCCATAATATATCCTCTGTCTTGTATCCTATCATTTAGGAGCCCGCTTGTGTTCCCTCGGCTGTGTATGTGAATTGTGTATGTGTATGTATCTATGATTAGCTGACACGTATATTTGACGACTAGTTGACTTCCCGCGCTCTCCCCCGTCTGGACGAAGACGACCGACTCACACCCATCCTCAACCATCTCTCCCAGAACTTCTCCACGCCCGCCTCCGTCGCGGATCTCAGCTCGCCTCTTCCGGGAGGGATCTCCATCAACGCCGCCTCCATCGACCAACTCAGCGTACATTTCCCGGCCTGCATGCGTAATCTGCACCTGACATTACGTCGAACCAACCATCTCAAACACTACAGTCGTTTACAATACACATTCTTCCTCAAAGGTCTCGGAATGAGTCTCGAGGACTGTCTCGTCTTCTGGCGCACCGGGTTCAAGAATATCACCGACGACCAATTCAACAAAGAATACCGCTACAATGTCCGGCACGCGTACGGGGACGTCGGGGGAGACGCGAATCGTCGAGGGAGGGGCTACTCACCCTTTTCCTGCCAGAAGATCCTCACCGAACATCTCCCCGGTCCGGGGGAGACGCATGGATGTCCTTATCGCCATTTCTCGGTCGATAATTTACTCGGTTTGCTTCATCATACAGGCCTCGTCGCAACCAATGATAGAGATCTCATAAGGAATATCAAGGAGGATGTTGCGAATAAGAGATTCCATATTGCGTGTAATCGCGTGTTTGAGTCGACTCATGCCATGCAGCTGAAGAGGGTGAAAGAGGAGGGGACGTGGAGTGCGGCGGATTTGGATACTATTGTCCATCCGAATACGTACTTTAGGAGATCGGTCAATTTGATGGCTGATACGGCGAAGAAGGATGAGTCGTAGCTGGTGGATGAGTAGGGTGGGTTATGATGTGTAATGATTGGAGATGGATGAGTTGATGGCCTCTGATATGGTGATGGATGGCGCCCGGTTGCTCTTGGATAGATCCAGCCGGATGGAGTTGGGCTCGTCGGACAGTCCTTATGTACCCATCAATATGGTCGTTTCGAGTGCAGGTTTCTTGTCCCGTTTCGCTGTTCGGTGTGGTAATGATGGCCCAAGGCGTCCAGGGTGTAATGTAACTCTCTTACCAGAACTTGGCCATGTCGGCATATCTTTGTTTTATCCGCTGGCATCCTTGATACATTTTGGGACCCGCTATTTCCACATAGCGATCTACTCCGGCCACATAGCAATTTACTCCGGCCACATGGGCATATGCTACGTCC
>QQTW01001449.1_pt1 | contig 16621 bp, 16 predicted proteins | sample 1904831 | NCBI WGS metagenome assembly QQTW01 (sample SAMN09435610, study PRJNA476489) | Subsurface metagenome, whole genome shotgun sequencing project. | reverse complement strand
AGCGATTTTGCGTGGTATTGCTACGGCATGGGCTGAGAAATTCCGTCGTAGACTGTGTTTACAGCCAACGACATCTGGTGCCTAGGGAAGCAACTCGAAATATTCCAAGCTAATGTCCTTTCCTAACGGCGGAAGATTATTGCTGCATTTTGTGCGCGCATGTGGACGGGCAAGCTCCCTGATTGACTTAAGCCAGTTGCCATAAGGAAAGCAAGGTGATGGTGTAGCAGACACAAAGGGAACATTCAAGGTTCTCGCGGCGCATGAGGCTGAGCAGGCCGGCGTGCATGCGGGCCTAATCCATTCAGCTGCATTATGGTTCCAGCTTGGAGGCCTCCCCGATAGCACATCGTTAATAATTCTATGACCCCTTTGGAGGACCTCCGTGACCTTTCTTCTTGCCATGTGGTCTTTCGATATCATTCACACATGTATTTGAAATTATTGGAAATTCCATGGAGCACTCCAAAAGTAAGTAATTGCGTTCATTTACGACCTAGAACTATAACTCGACAAGGAGAGCTCAGATTTTGGTGCAACAGTCTTTTGGCTCGTAGTGACTGGTGTGCACGTATTGCGCATTGTCGACCTTAGTAATCAAGAATTGAAATTCCCGTGATGATCCCAACTTGCCTTGGGGCATTGACAGTCAGTGGCTATACTTTGTTACTAGTCATTTACGTGTATGTAGTCTTTCGGATCTCCAGTCTTTCATCACTCAATGGTATCTGGTTACAGCCGGATTATTTAAGATGTATGTCATCTTCGCATAGCTCTCCGATGGAAGATATGGCCATCACTCATCTTCAACACCACCACAGACAACCATGGCTCCACAAAGCAGAGGCAAAAAAGGCCAACGATCTTCATTCGCCTACTCGTTATCTACCCCAAACCTACCATCCCTAAGCCCATTCGAAGCAAGCTCCCCACCAACTCCAGAGGAGCGAACACCAACCCGCATTCCAACCGGGTATGACCATACCCTCCTCAATTCTCCCGGAGAACAAGAAGTAAGCGATGAAGACGATGACGACGCCGACTTCCAATCGCACTACTCTCAAGACGCACCATCCCGCTCGTCCTCCACATCATCAACCACCGCCTCCTCCTCTTCCATCGACGACGACATCTCACCATCCACCACCACAACAATCAACCAAAACAACACCAACTCCCGCCCCCGTCCGCTCAACCACTCCACAACCTCCCTCCCCAACACCCACACCCACCCTCAAACTAACGCCTTCGCGCCGCCCTTCTACAACCGTCCTCCAACCCCTCTCCCGCCCTCCCCATCCCTAACATCGCTCCTCCGCCCGCCCTTCTCGACCACGACCTCCCGCCCCACAACGCCGGACAGTTCCGACGTGGAAACACCCAACGACACCGAAGCGACCGTCATCAAATCCGCCCGAACAGCCACCACCGTCCCACGCGCCTCACCCAAGGTTCCAACCTACGAGTACTACGGTTTCGTCCTCTACCTCAGCTCCACGCTCGCGTTCCTCATCTACCTACTCTGGAGCTATCTCCCGTCGCCGTTTTTACATCAACTGGGGATCTATTACTATCCGAATCGATGGTGGTCGTTGGCCATACCGGCGTGGTTGGTTATGGCGATTGTGTATATTTATGTGGCGTTGGCGTGTTATAATGTCGGGTATTTGACGTTGGGGATGGGGAGCGTGGAGAATATCGTGGATGAGGCGGCGAATGTGGCCGTTGTGGATGGGCGAGGGAGGATTGTGGGGAAGAGGAGGAGGGTGGGGGAGAGAGGGAAGGGGCACGAAAGGCAGGTGAAGGGGGTGCAGGAGAGGTTGGATTGGAGGGCGCTGTGGAGTGAGGGGACGGATGCGGTGATGGATGTACCTGTTGGTGGTGTTTGTGAGATTTTGTATGGGGAGGGCAGGGAGAGTGATGAGGATGGTGGCAGCAGTCATGGTGGATTTGCAGAGCAATGAATGATACCCCCAGCATGTTGGATGTTGTAGCTATTCTCTATTGCGGTCGTTGCTTCGCTATCATGTTATGCTATGACGCTGTAATGTGACGCTTTGATAATGCATTTGACCAAGTGATATCAAGGAACGATCTTGCGAAGCAACGCCAAAGTCGCCTTCCAGGCAACTCTTCACGTACGAGATTGATTATATCTGCCGTTCAACGTCGCGTGGGACGCATAATTGTACAACGAATGGGAAATACATCGTGTGACATAGAGAACCAACCCTTCAGAGAGAAAAAACCCATGCCCTTATGTGGTGGTGGTATCTTGGTGAATCTGAAGAATGCAAATGCGAAGTTCACGACCCTTCTGGGGGTGGGGAAGGAAGTAATAGAGACAAGAAAGGCCGGTTGGATCCCGACTCTCAACAAAACCCGAGGTGTGGCCATTAGCGAGCGAAGACTTTGACGACACCGTCGCCGCCTCCGCTGACAACCCATCTGCCATCTTGACTCCAGACGACGGAACAGACGCCTTCGCCGCGCATGAGACGATGACTGGTGATTTCTTGGGTACAGCTGCGTTTTTCTAACGACCAGAACCGGAGACTCGCGTCATGTCCGGCCGAAACCATTTCTCGACCATCTGGGGATAGCGATAGCGATGAAATGGACGACGGGTGAGCAAGCATGGTGTAAGTGCACTGGCCTGGATATATCGAATCAGCAGCCGCGCTCAATCATGAGTTCTGAGAAATGGGTCACTCACCACTGTTGGCATCGAAGAATCGGATGTACCGATCCTCATGACCGCTGATGACCACACCTTCAACCCCACCACTCGATCCCGTAGCGCCATGGACAATACCCTCGTCTTCCGAGATTCCTCTGCCGGAATCCAAGCTGAGCGTTCCATCTAATCCGACAGTGGTCGCGACTACAGCGTTCACTCCAGTAGCTGGCGTTCCGTCGTATGTCTCAAGGCTCGCCATCCCCACAACCTCCTCGCCTGTTCGAGTATCAAAGATAAGAACGGACGCGTCCGTGTATGAGACAACAAAGGTATGCCCCGTCATAGCTAGAGGGCTTATGCAGGTCGGCGCTGGATGGTCTGCCCGCTCTATCCTATGAAGAAGGCAATGATGAAATGACATAGAACTCGCCGTGTTCGGTTGTGGCGAAGATGGGAAATTCGATCCGGAAGAGACCGAGTTCGCACGCCGACTGCCTCCTGCGCCTCTCCGAGAGCCCATATTCGGAGACGTCAATTGCGGCGGAGCACTTACAGCCCATACCAAAACAGTTCCATCTGCTGAGCCCGAAACTAGTATGATCCTTTGCGGTCCGCCATAACGGTTGCACTGGTCACCCAGTACTGAACCCGAAGAACCGGGCAGAACGCTGACGGACCAGACGGCATCCGTATGACCATCTAAAGTTGCCTTTGGATCCACTCTCCCGCGTTCCCAGACTCGAACCGTAGCATCTTGACCACCTGAGAAGACCCAACCGTCCCCTAAAGCTCTTCCACCATTAGAGAAACTCTGGGATGCTGGGCACGCTGCCAACGACATGATAGAGCCGGTATGACCACGATGCGTAAAGTAGCTGGGAACATCCAGATCATTGCCCTGGTTGGGCCCATGAGGTCCAAAGCTTCCATAACTAGCGGGAATGATCCATCTTTTGATTACTCCGTCGTCACCAGTGGTGCATATCTCCGGCTCGGAGGGACTTCCTCCACCAGTAAAGATCACAGATCGGACGACATCTAGATGACCGCGGAGGGCGAAACGAACTTTAAACACAGATGCATCGTTCCTCGAGCCGCCGCCAACTTGTGATGAAGAGAGTTCACGAAGTTCATGTGATCCGTCACTCGGACGCCGCCTGGACGATGAGCTTTTTCTTCGATGTGAGCCGGGACCTCCACGTGGTGGTGATTTGGCAGGTAAAATATTGACGTTCGGAAACAAATCACTGTCAGGTCGCTGCATGCTAAATGAATATTGATCATCCGTGGCTTGTGGCTCAGGGGGTTCATCGAAGTTCCAACCGCCGCTATCTGCACTCTCAGGCTCTTCCGATATTCGTAAGCTGTCGTCATCATGTTTAGAAGGTATTGGACGGCCATGTGAGTCGTAGCTGTGTGTGACCTTTTCAATTCGATCGTCTGGTGTGGCGCCGAACTCTGATACGGGGAGACCTCTGCTATCATCGGCGGTGGTTGGAGTAATATGTGTTACACTATGCTGGTCGAGTAGGTTCCGAGACATGATTGATGCATGTTGTCCTTGGTTTGGGTTTCTAGAAAGGTTGGTCGAGTCTGACATCGAGGGCGCTTGCGGAGGGTGATGATTAGGTAACGGTGCAGTATTCATGTTACCATGATGTTGTTGTTTCAGCCGTTGTTGCATGTATACCTCGTCTATAGATTGCTGCTGCGGGTGTTGATTGGGATAATTATGGTTCTGTGGAACGTCCTGCTGGTTTTCATCCGTTTGTGAAGGTAAATGAGCTTGGCGTGAGGCATGGTATGTGACTTCTTGAACACATTTGCCGAGATACATCTTAGACTTGTCCCGGTCACTGTCTTCGCGAGATTCAGATATCGACAGATCTTCTCCTTCGGTATCAAGGAAGGAATTCTGGTGTCGCTGTGGTTTAGCTGGGTAATGGAGTCAGCATTTAGTGACAGTTTCGACGTGTAATGCTCACGCTTGCTTGGAGGTTTAAGTGGCTCTTTTGCATTGATTTTCGCATCTGTCTTCTCCTCGCGTTTCTCGCCTTGAGCGGTCGACTTGGCCTTCTCCCGTTCCTTCTTCAGTGCATTCTCCAGGATCTTCACATGTTTCCCCAATGATTCCTGCATCCTTTTGCTCGTCCTCCCATCCCCTTCTAGTTTACCAATTCTAGACTTCATCTCGGCTCGTTCAATCTCCCATGCGTTCCTGTCTCGCTCATGTCGATGCCACTCGGTTTGGAGGAAGCGCATAACTCCTATGCAGTGGGCAAGTCAGCATGTAGCTCTCCTCGGAACCGGAAATGGAGACAGCCATCGAGACAACGGGTCAGCCCGTTCATGATTTCAGTTCACACACCTTGTAACGTGTATTCTGTGCCGTGTGGTTGACCTCCGCCGTTGTTGTTGCCATCTCCTCCGCCTGCCCCTCCATTACCAACCATAGCAGACTGCGACTGCCAGGCCATCCACGCCTATGGACGTCGAAGTCTATTGCAGGGCCAGTTCCGTGTATAAGACTTCCTTCTGAAGGTAATAATGGCTTTCTACTGCTGCAAAATCACCGTATGGATTATTATAGTGACTCGAATAAGGGGAGCTTGATCGTCAAATGACTCCGCCCGAAGTCGAGAAACCGAGTTGAGAGAGTGTGTCGAAGGCAAACAGATCATTTAAAGAAGAGGAGGAAGCGACACCAACGGAAGTGAAGAGTCCGAAGTCAACAGCTGCAATTCGTAAATTTCGCCGAAGTTATGAGGTCCTCCGCGCTCCATTCGATGTTCGAGGTGTAGGTTCGCGCTTGCTGAAGGAAGACAGACGCTAGTCCATTTTCGGCTGAAGCTCCATAAGGTAAGGTAACGCTGCTCTCGTGCCACCAACGTAAGGGTATCGTACTCTTTTGAGTTACGAGGTCAACCGTGTGAATCGATTTAAGCAACTCTTGAGTCAGTGATCATGAACTTCCCTGCTTATGCGTTGCCATGCGACACATGTAATCCCATTCGTTGTATATACAGTATAGGGCACGGGTGGGTTCATGGCAGGGTTTGGCACAACAGAACCACTGCGGGTGTGCCCGCATATGGGGTGAGATAGACGAACTCTAGCCATGCAGGTTCTAGAATTCCAATTCCTCAATCTCCATTCCGCACTCGATGCAAGTCTTCACCCCAATCCCGGTGTCTTTGTCTTCCACCGCCCTTCCCCACTGATGTGTATGCTTTCCTCCTCTACCTAAATCATCACCAAAATCCCCACCGCCTTCGCCTTTCCGGTTTCGTCGATATGCTTCTACCCGAGTCCTCTTTTTCAACTCCTGGAGTTTGCTCTTGAACTTGTCCTCCTTCCGCTTCTTTTTCTCTGACTCGCGCTTGGCGAATTCCTCGTCCAGCGCTTCGGCGGAGCCCCACTTCTTAGTGAAAGCATATTCTTCGACCTGATAGCGGAGGTACAGCATCATGTTGTTCCAGGTAGATTTGTGTGGGTTCGGTCGTTCGAGGTGCGGGAGTAACTCGTTGTCCTTGAGTTCCGCTATACTATTTTTAGTAACCCAGAGTAGTTGGGTGACAGAACTGTCACATACGGTCTGTTAAGAGATAATCCTCTTTCGCCTCCGTCTTCGTGAGCAAGCTGTACTTCTCCGGCAGCTTTTCCTTGCACACATTGCACACTGCGCACCCAAATACCTCCTCCCATTTCCAATCAACCTCCAAGCTGCCACACTCCTTACACTTTTCACCCTCACCCTTCTCCTTCTTCAGCACGCTCAGTCCGGGTTCAAACGGGCCCGCCTTCTGATCCCGCAAGGATTTCAGCAGCTGATGCCGTTCCCACTCCTTAAGCGTCATGTGCGCCGGCTTCTCATCCGCATTGGGAGCATGCAGCGCCTTGTTATGTGGATCATCTTCGACCGTCAGAAAACCCCCTTTCGTGTCCGTCATCTTGCTGAAGTCGTACTCGACATATTTGGCGAAGTTTCGTGCTGGCTGGATCGAGTCTAGGGGTCGGAAGCCGCCATTTTGGGCCGGATCCTTGCTGCGGCCGTCACGAAGAGTGGCGGGCACGTTGGAGGTGGATATTGCGGAGTGCGCCCGTTTTTGACCGGCTGTGGCGTTGGAGGAGGAGCGCTGCAAGGTAGTTGAATTGACTTGTGTTCGGCGCGCATCAGCTTCACGTTGGTCACGGAGGGCTTTGGCTTTCAGGCGGCTAAGTTCCTGGAGTGTGATGAGCTATAGAATGGTCATATCGTGACTTGAAAGTGTCCTCACCATCCTGCGAGTTTGTTCCGGCGTAAGAGGTGACCTTGAAAGGTCTCCGGAGTTTGAAGCCAGTACCCTTGCGGGTGGCGTAGAGGGTCTTTCGGCGCTCATGGCAGCGACTGTGGAATCAAACAGGTTGAGCTCGAGCGAACAGCACTCTTGTGCGTAGCGGAGGTATTGGGAGGACTTGAATCACGATATCTCGCTGGTTCGAGCAAAGTTCTAGGTAACTATATTAAGACAATGACATACACATAGGTACAAAGTTCTTGGTAACCCACTAGCTTCCCGGCTAAGTACGCCAGAGCACACGCTATGAGGACAAGCTAACTTATCGCCTTGCGAGGTCGCTGCCCATAATCTCACGGATAGGGACTTCCTGGAAGAAAAAGACACCTATTCGTATTCGGACTAACAAATCAGACTCCTGATCTTGTCCGGATCAGCCTTGAAAGTGCAGAATGCACCCGACTCCGTATATTTACACATGGCTATTTTCCGAACTCTGTAAATTGCTGGGTATTGGTGGAGACGCCCCTGGCCAGGAGCACTTCACTGCCAGATATATCTCAGGCCCCTTCGAAACGCACGCATATAGTCTTTTCACAGATGCTGCACCGATCCAAAAACCCGTTCTGCAAGCCACAATCCAGTTGCGAATACTGTGAATTGCCAATCAAGAAATCTAGCTGAAGACCAAAAGTCCAACTGTCTGATGTACAAGCCTCAGTTCAGTCCGAGCCTCAACCCGTGCGCGTAGTTGACATTACTTCCATCCAACCAGACCACCGTCAAACCTTCTACTCCTCCTTGGCACCTCCGCGTCCAGCCTTCTCAGCCTCTTCAATGCTCTTCTTATCCCCCTTGGGATCTCCACCACCGAGTCCCATCATACCACCAGCGGCCTTCCATGGCCTTTTCAGATCCCCCGAAGCTGGTTGCCCGAACATATGGATCTTCACCAGATTGCCCTCAAAGGCGCCCTTGACAGGGATAATCGACTGAATCAAAAGCGGATTGGTGAACTTGAAGTAGAGGTGCATGACTGCCATCATGCCGACACCCATGAGCTGCGACTTCCATAGAGCCCGCAGTTGTTGGAGGTCGTACGCGTGGATGGTTGTCGTGATCAATTTGGGTTCCTCCGTGGAGCCCATCGGCGTTGGCTCGACGTACTTTAGGGTTGTCATATCTGGCTAACGTCAACGGCCAAGACCTGTAAGGTGAACGAAATTCTCTCACCCTTCTTCTTATTAATCTGTTGTTGGAGGTAGAGGTAGACGCCGGCGATTATCAAATTAGATACTACGTAGAGTATCCGTACGTAGTTCAGAACTTGTGGATCGTCGAAGGGTATCTTTTTGGACACTTGCATCATCCCCAGTATAATCACCAAGTTGGTGCTGTAAACAAGACATGTCAGCTGCTTGTTTTGAGGAGAGCGCAAAAATTGATTTTGTGGACTGATAAATGGGGCGTGTTGCAGCACTCACATTTGAGGGTTGGGCGCCATAGCGAGAAGGTGCAAGTCAAAGAGCCCGGATTCTATTTGATAACCCGTTCGATCAAGTAACGACTCAGAGGACTTGGTCTTGGTCAGATAATAGCGTTGCGCTGAAGATTGGGAGACCTACGAAGGCGGAATTTTGACGAAGTCATTCGGTAAAATGTGGTGCCGAGAGGACACGATTTGCTCCGTTCCAGTCTAACTTGCTTTGATCTATTGTGTTCGATTGTATAAGACAACAGTTCACATGTCTTTTTGACTACGAGCAAGTGTACATCTTACAGAGCTGTTCACTGCATTCATAAGGAATCTGTCAAAATTGTGTTGCGCAAATTGTTTTCAATAACTGCTCTAGAACTTCCTCAGATTTAAATGCTAATGCTCATACTAAACCTGAACGCCTTCCTAATTCAGAAATCTTATTAGTTCAACCGTTATGCTGTCTCGAAAGAAAGCCTATTCGATCTATCTGTCAGTTTCTACCAGCGCCGAGAAGTTGAGCGCCCGCTCCTGCTCGCATGTCCATGGCTGCTGCTGCCATGCGAATGTTCATGCGTTTGGTTTGTCCCAGACGGCGCAAACGGACCCAAGCAGGCGTCGCAGAAGTTTTGAATGATAACAGTGACAGGGTAGAACTTGTCGCAGTTGGCCCAATTCGCGCAAGGCTCCACGTAAGTTCCGCGGGCGAAATGACCGCAAAAGTCGTATTTGGTGGTGATGTCGTTACACATCCTCGTGGCGGGATGAGACGGATGGGTAGGTGATGGGCTCTGTTTCTGGGAACGTGCAGTTGTGGGTTTGGAGTGCTTGGTTGATGTGAGTTGCGGGATGGCAGATTTGGTGAATCGTTGGTTAGAGATCTGAAGTCTGGAGCCTGGACTGATGCAGTGTGCACTGATGAACCTGTTGGTAGGACATGGTGCCTGGTTTTATACCCATCATGGGTTGCTGTTTCCTCTTCTGTCATTGACAACAAAGTACCTTGTGCGCTCACAGACGTCCATTGTTTCGGCTCAACGTGGGACGTGGACAAAGTCATTGTTGAGCTGAAAGGACGTTCTTTCTCAGGCGTTTCACGGTCTGGAAGAAACATCGTCGACCTAAGGACAAAGAGACCCACGACCCTCTCCAACCCCGACCACCAGCCACAGTCAGCCATGTTGTTGGTAAGAAGCGTATTGGGTCCTTCTACAGACCCAGATAATGTGGCGTAATTACAACACAACAGTTGCGACCATCCAGTGCAATCGCTTCATCTCCGCCTCCCCTCTATGTGCAAAATGCTCGGCCTTCTCCCAACCTGTCTAACAACAGAAGACAAACGGCTGTCGCGCGACAACTCCTGCACTCTCATGTGGTCCTCACCATGTGTCCATCTAAGCACCACACGGTATCCAAGAGAGTCCGAAAGACCAACAGACATCATGATCTCCTCAGCAGTCAAGCCCGACGGGACCGCAGCTCGGAACGTTTCCAGTCTTCCCCCATGCCGCTCCATATGGACGGTGAGATGGAGTATATGCTGTGGAAACAAGAAGACCTCGTCGTGGCTGATCTGCGGTTGCGGAGCCCGGGATGGCATACGCAATGCCACGGACCTTGTGTGATGTTCATTGTGGGTACCAGCACCACGAGGACGGTGGCCTCTGCGGAGCGCTCTGTCTAAGTTGAATTCGGTCAGAGGTGGATGAGCCATCCGGCGGCGCCCGTCATAGGCGCTGTAGTCCGCTTCGCTGTTACTGTCGGAACCGAGCAGGCTCCGCGAACTTCTGATGAAGTTTTCGTTCTCGTACAATTCACCATATAATGGATCGTGGATGCCGCCATGATGCTGAGCTCTACGGTGTGTGTCCCGTGGAGACATCGTTTTGACTGCTAGGCAGACCCGTCTTTGGTAAGAGGCTATGGTCAGTCTGTGTCGTGAGTGCACAGGCAGAAACAGTGGGAAATTGGTCTAACAATCTGAAAGTGTCATTTTTATAGGCTTTTGCAATATCAGACCTATGAGCCCGGATGGTCGGCTGCCCAGGCTACGAATGTGCAAGCAAGCCTTCCAAAGCGCCCGTTGATGTAAAACTGTAAACATAAGTTTGCCAACCCGTTGCCATCACATGGCAACAGCAACTGATGGTGGGGTGTAGTCGCAAACTCTGGTCGATGCCAAATCCAGAAAACCACACAGAGCATTTATTCGGAGCAAGTGATTCAGGTGATTGTCTGTCCATAGTACCTTACGGCGGTGGCCATCAAAAAGGACAGGAGCCAAGAGCAGAACACAGCGCGAACACATCCATACATGGTACATCGCACCAAGTTGGAGTCTTTGCTCTATGGGCTATTCTCGACCAGCAGACTGGATCGCTGCCCTCGAAAGACATGCTGTGCCACAATTCAAGCCCCAAAAGTGTGTAGGGACCAAAACCAGTTTACGAGCTCAGTCTCACATCCAGCCAACTATCTCTTGCGCTCCCCGCCACCAACCTTCCCCAGCTGCCGTGCCTTCATCCTCCTAAAGGCGTCCTCTCCGCTCGCTCCCAGCGGTCTGGCAAACTGACTCTGGCTGATGGGTGCGTTTCTTGGTACGATGTTGTAGCTGGTAGGTCCTGTCTGGATTCGTGCTCTGTTTGCGTTTCGCACAGGAGGAGCTAGTGCACGCTCACGAGCTTCAGCTGCTGTTTCTGCTTGTGTAGATGGGCGGGCAGAGGCGCGGATGGGAAGTTTTCTATGCTTGAGTCAGCAACGGTACTTAACCGGTCAGAGAGATCCGCATAGGGGGAGCATACGTAGGATCGTATTCTGCTTGTACGAACTCTCGCTGGCGATAGTCATCGCTTCGTTTGAGAATGGGTCTAGTCCATTCCCCGAGTAACTTCTCCGCCTGTCTTTTGATTGCCAGCTCCGGCCGTTTACTTTTGGTGTAGAACAATGTGACTTTTCCAATTCCGCTCGCAATCAAAGCTTCCTTGCCGATCGGTAATCTGGCCAGGACGGCAAACATTTCTCTCTGGATGTTGTACGCGGGTAGGCTGCCATCGTCCAAAGGCTCGAGGAAGAAGCGCACTGACCGTAGAATACTGCACTCTGGGTCGACAAGCGTCTGCTGAAGGTGATTGCGATTGAGGAGTGAGACAACTTCAGGCAGCATCTTAAGCTTGTGCATGGCGGGTCTTGGCGGCTTCGCTTTGCGCGCGTTGGTGTCTGCTTCAGCGGCTTCGGCCATGCGACGGCTCACGTCTTCTATTTCGGCGTCTGCTGCACCTTCGAGATCCTAATCATGAATGTAAGTGGTTTGACTTCGAGACGGCCCAGAACCTTGACTCACAATGCCGTCCATCTTACGTCTCCGCTTGTTCGGATTCTTTAGAGCTTGATCCATAGCCCGATCAAGCGCTCTCCTCCGTCCTGCGCAGAGCAAAATCAGTCCACGCGCTTCGACAGTCTCCTACTCACTGAGACTCTTCTGAGGCCACTTACTCGTTTCTGGGTCTAATTGCTCTTCATCCTCCGGAGTCGCCTTCCTCGGCCTAGCCTTCTCCCTCCTCTCCCCACCCTCCTTCTTCTTCCTGACCCTCTTCCCCTCAATCTCCTCCCCTCCACTGAAATTATCATCCTCATCTCTCTTCTTCCTCAGCTTCTTAGGTTTGTCCCTCTTGCCTTCCTTTTTCTTCTTTTTGCCCCCGTCACCATCCACATCCCCATCGGCAGGCCGCTTGCGCTTATGTCGTCCAAGTAACTTCACTGTGTCCTCATCGACGGCAATCTGAGGCCGATCATCAATAGCAACATTAGCCGGGTCGAAATCCTCAAATTGCGCTTCATCGACCTCGGACAGGATGGAGTCATTATCTGAGATGTCGTCGTTGTCCATGTCCGCTGTAGCATTGCCAATAGGAGCGGAACGGGGGTCATGGTCTTGGTACAGTGATTGATTTGGATCTCCAGGATCGTGCCCAGCTTTGGGAAGTGGAGTGGCTGGAAGGGAGTCTGACGCTGAGGACATCTTGCGGTTTCTGGCAGTGAGATTTGTGTTTAAGAATCTCCGGACTGTGGTGTGCTCAGTTGAGTTGCCAGCTCTGTTCGACTGACTTGAGACCGCTACCTTCAAATCAGGAGTGTGATCAGTGTCTGCGGAGTTAAACTGGTTAGATTCTGAGATAATGTTGTGGTTAGGTGTAAGAACACGCTCGCTTAAACTTGCCTTTTGCGCATAAGGTTCCTTTGCCTCGTCAAGACTTGTAGTACCTCAGGTCTCCAACCTGAAGCCTTACGAAAATATTACAGGCTTCATTCAAACAAATACTCCTCAGCATTCTAGTCGGATCACAATGTTTGGAGGCCGTAAGTGAGGTGACAGAACTTTTGAATTATCAGATAAGCTAATGAAGCGTTTTACAGCTCAACAACCACCCAGCAAGGCCGAGTTGAAGGTGTGCAAGAATTCCGCAAAGGGCCCTCACCTGCCCCTTGCATGCCGAGCGTGTGGCATATGCTAAGAAGAATCTCTTAGGCCCAAGAAGAAGAAGCCAATGTAATGGTGCAGAGAGTTGCCATCGGTGCCTTGTTGCTCTATCTTTGTAAGTTTCTTGACTATGCATATCATAGTGACAGGATGACATCGTCAACGCTGACCTCTTATCCTTTCTAGCTCCGTTCGCGGTCGATTACATCCGAAGACTTGTATAGAAGGTTGTCAATCATACCATTTGTACTTGTACGGCATTGTTAGGCGTATTACACACTTCATTCGGTGTTGTGCTGCCGTCTAGTATACAACAGGAGATCATATTAAAAGACATCGACATCTTCGAGCCGCAGGACCTCTAGAATCCATCCCTATCTCTACGCCCCGAAGCACTTTGGTACCCATTCCTAACACCCTGAAGCGTACTCAAAGAATGGATGGTACATATGGCCGGGTATTCTCGCGCTCGCTGGGTCTTCCCGTTCCCTTTACACTGTTGACTTGGAATTGCCACTCCACTCAGCGAAGTCCTTCTGGATTTGCGCGAGCTCTTTCGTCAGATGCGATAATTGAGCGTCATAGTCTTCCAAAATCTGTGTACAGTGGTTAGTGCAATAGTTCGGGGGACGGCAGAATAATACTCACCCTTTTGGCCTTCTTCGCCACTTCCTCATCCAGTTCATTGCTTTGCCCATTCGATAAATTCTTTCCCGCTCTCTCGAACTCGGTTTGCAGCTGCTTGGCCCTTTGCCTGACCCCTAGCATCCTTGCCCATATCTCTTCAGCTCTTCCTGTCAGTGCCGAGTCGAAAACACCTCTCTCCAGCGTCGTCAACTTCTTCCTCAACTCCTCTTCGGCGCTGTCCATTGCATATCCGCGATTCCGAAGAATCTGCACTTTTGTTGCTAGGGCCAAGCATCGATGACTTAGCGTGACATGCTTCCTCCTACAATCGGCTGCTCGTATTGATATGACCAGGTCATGATTCTGGAGCGTGCCGGTAAGGCTATGATTGATTTCATGTAATCGACCCTGAAGTAAATCCAAATGTTTTTTCTGAACCAGTAACCGCTGACCTAGCTGGAAAAAGCCTTTGTAAAGTACCGGAATAGCCCCTGGACTTGGCTTCTTCTGGAGCGCTTCTTCCCATCTCGTCTCGTCATCTTGGGGTCCGGGGCGGTAGAAAGGCGCTTGATCTTCGCCCACGTAGTTGTAAAAATAGGTCTGAAAGCTGGTGTTAGACGAGTTCGGGTCCCACTTCTCAGCCACCAGCTTTATTTGCTCTGGTACGGTTTTTTGCCCTGCATCAGGCGGTTAGAACGTGATCGTCACGGCAAGGCAGACACTTACGTGGACTCATCCCACTTCCAGGCTGCCATATTGCGCTCTGTCCCAATTGTTGTGACTGACCGAGCAAGTTGCCACTCTGCGGTTGCTGCTGTGATTGTTGTTGCTGCTGCGTACTTTGCCCTAGACCACCGAAAAGGCTTCCGGACTGCTGCTGTTGCGTGCTCTGCCCAAGGAGTCCTCCACTTTGCTGCTGCGGTTGCTGCTGCTGCGTACTCCCGCCCAGCCCGCCGAACAGGCCCCCACCCTGCTGTTGCGGCGTGTTCTGCGCTAAGCTATTAAAAAGACCCCCTGTCTGTTGCTGAGGCTGAGTTGTAGAGCCGAAGAGGCCGCCGCTTTGTTGTGGTTGTGAAGCTGCCCCAAATAAACCACCCCCACTCTGGGTCTGTTGCTGCGTAGTGTTTCCCAGATTCGAGAACAGACCTCCGGACTGCTGTTGGGGTTGAGATGTATTCGTTGATGTACCCAACGAGCCGAACAACCCACCGGGCTTACTCTGTGTGTTGGTGTTGGAAAACGCGGAGCCGAAGGGAGTTGAAGACTGCTGAGCGTTTGCGCCAAACCCAGAGCCTGTGGCATTGCCAAAGAGACTCGACATGCTGACACCTATACGTTGCCAATGCGTACCGAGCAAACAATATTGGTGAACGGTTAAGAATCCAATGCCACGGCTGGGTGGACCTTGGACCAATGAACGCGTGAGATCTCAGCGCAAATTGCACAACAACGGTGGTGTAGCAGAATGTGTGCCTGAAATCCGATCAAGGCTTCCGAACAAAGGTAACTCTTCGTGGATGTATGACCTCTCTTGGTAGAATAAATCTACCTTGTGGTCGAAATTCTTGGAGCTGCCCTATGTATTCAAAATCCACGCTTAGGAAGCTGCACAGGGACGCACCAATCACAGCGCTCGGCCGCACCCGTAGGTGCCTCACCACCAACTTCACCCTCCATCCGTTACGTTGAACTCCGGTGACACTCCCCGCAGAGGCATTGTCTGCATCTACGATGTCTACACGACAACCCAGGTGAGGCTGAGGGCCTAGCATGTACTTATTCAGCAAAGCTGATGCGCTCCCAGATTTAACCAGCAAGTGCTTGTCGACACCACTCCCCTCCCAGCCGATATCCCCAAAGTCGCCGAGATTGGCTCAAGTTCAGCACCGCTGCTGAGTGCCTCATACTTCATCGGAGCACGATGCAAACCCTACAATGACGATTATATGGTCTGCAAGACGGAGTCGAGCGGGAGGGGAGAGCTCGATTGTATGAAGGAGGGCAGGAAGGTTACTAGATGTGCTGCCAGCGTGTAAGCCACCCCTAGGTACTGCTTGAGCCAGTTGTGCGTTGGGACGGAGGCGGGGGTATTTCCAGAGCGGTGGGAGAGCCAGTGCGCTGACAGGACTGCCCCATCACAGGCTGGAGGACATCAATAAGTCCTGCCTCACGGAGTTTCGGAACCATTGGTCATGTTTAGAGCAGAATAACCAGCAACTATGGCACTGTCGGAGGGCGGAAAGGGCGCTCAACGCCTGTGTCTTTGAGAAGCTGGTGAGTGAAGTCCCCAACAGCAGCACTTAGTCTAGACTGACTTGCTGGACTGTAGAAATTAGAGAAGACCATACCTGGAGCCCCGGAGAATGAGACGCAAGTGCATTTGCGTAAGAGGCAGATATACTCGCAGAATTGGTTCAATTGATATTGGTTTTGGGGTATGGGTGTTTGTACGTACTATACTTGCAATTAGATCAAGTTGCCAGCAACAGCCAGCTCGCAGTTCGCCTTTGCAACTCATCGAATTTATAGAACTTCAGAAGCCAGCGGGTTTCAACGACTGCCACAGGGCTAATGCAGGATCTCTTTCATTCAACTCAACTGCGACCGCAGCCCTGGTTGCTTCGGCATGTCTGGCATCCTCCTGGCTTATCATCGCTTTCATGATGTGCTGCAGATCTTTACATGACGTGATCCAGTACCTTCAGCCAAGTTTGGCTTAGTACTGGTGGAAAGACGTCAAACCAACAACATAAGAGCTTTGGCTTTAGACAGTAGATGGGTCGAGATCTTCTGAAAAACAGAGCTTTGATGTACACAGTAGGCCACACCAGACCTGGTGCAACGCCGAAACTCTGAACAAGAAGGGGAGTGGTATATATCAAAGCCCTAAAATCCAACGACGCCTTAACGCCATAAGCCCATTGCTTCGCTCCTAACCAGTTCGCCGCCCATGACTCCTCCTTCTCCCCTCGGCATCACAGTACCCCAGCGCCAACTCCGGCACCTCCTCCTCCTTCCTCCTCTTCGCCTTGCCCAACAACCAATCCGTCACGCTCACCACCCTAGCAACAAAAGTGCAG
>QQTW01001448.1_pt1 | contig 16630 bp, 16 predicted proteins | sample 1904831 | NCBI WGS metagenome assembly QQTW01 (sample SAMN09435610, study PRJNA476489) | Subsurface metagenome, whole genome shotgun sequencing project. | reverse complement strand
AACCCCGATCGCTTGGCAAAAGGTACAGTAATTGAAGCTCACCTAGATAAAGCTAAAGGCTCGGTAGCAACGCTGTTAGTGCAAAATGGGACGTTGAGAGTCGGCGATGTTTTAGTAGCGGGTTCTGCCTTTGGTAAAGTCCGCGCTATGGTGGATGACCGAGGCAAACGAGTAGATGCAGCAAGTCCATCCTTTGCAGTGGAAGTATTGGGATTAAGTGAAGTTCCCGCCGCCGGAGATGAATTTGACGTATTTGAGAGCGAAAAAGAAGCAAGAGCGATCGCACAGTTGAGAGCCGACAAACAACGGCAATCTCGATTGATGCAAGGACGAGCTACTTTGACTACGCTTTCGGCTCAAGCTCAAGAAGGAGAACTCAAAGAACTCAACTTGATTATCAAAGCCGATGTCCAAGGATCTTTAGAAGCAATTATTGGTTCGCTCCGACAATTGCCACAAAATGAAGTTCAAATTCGCTTGCTGTTAGCTGCTCCCGGAGAAATTACTGAGACAGATATCGACTTAGCAGCCGCTAGTAACGCTGTAATTGTCGGATTTAATACGACCCTTGCTAGTGGAGCTAGACACGCTGCTGATGAAGCGGGGGTAGATGTCCGTGAATACAACATTATTTACAAACTCTTAGAAGACATCCAAGGCGCTTTAGAAGGTCTACTCGAACCAGAGCTTGTAGAAGAATCTCTCGGTCAAACCGAAGTTCGGGCGGTATTTACTGTTGGGCGTGGCGCGGTGGCTGGTTGTTATGTTTTATCAGGCAAACTTGTGCGCAACTGCAAAGTGCGCGTCAATAGAAACGGTAAAGTTGTGTTTGATGGCGCTCTTGATTCCCTCAAACGGATGAAAGAAGATGTCCGCGAAGTTAATGCTGGCTACGAATGTGGTATTGGCATTGATAAGTTCAATGACTGGGCAGAAAATGACATCATTGATGCCTATCAAATGGTAACTAAGCGCCGCACGCTGACAATAGTGGCGGCAGCTAGTAAGTAAAGCTCAATTTCCTATCTCTGGAGGTAGGAAAGTAAAGATAGAGAGTTAGATGTAAGTATTTAATTCTCTACTCTTGCCCCAAATAATTACAAAATCTGAAAACTGAGGACTAAAAATATATGGCTCGTTTTCTAAATGCTACCGATCACTCAGAGCAACCCCACATCTGGGAGCGACTAAAAGGTGTGATCGCCTCTAGTTCTGGTTTTCAACGCTGGCAATTAGAGCATCATAGTTTTGACAATCAAATTCAGTCTTTGAGCTTAGATCATCAAGTGCGGAGTTATTTGCGCGAAACTCTAGAAACTCTGGCTTACTAAACCCAACAGATAAAATTAACGGATAAAGTCTTAAATTTAAGACTTTATCCGTTTTTAATTATTTAAAACATTGCTTAATTAAAAGGTGAGTTGAAACATTTACCATATTAGTTAGATTTAATCAACTAAAAATCAAACTGCCGATTATTAAAAATTTATTAACTGGATAGCTGCTTGAGTTCGTAATTGCTTATTCTTGAGCAGATCTTAAGCTCGTAGCTAGGCGTTGTTTATTGAGGCTTTGCAATTGATACAACAGCGATTCAATTTCTGCCTCTAAATGCAGGTATTTGACTTGCACAGCAACTTGATAGGGAATTGGCTGAGGATTTTTTAAATCAGAACTTACAGATTGAAAAGGGGAAATTGGAGATATACAAATAGTCATTATTATTTAGGTAGTAATTGCTGCCTACTCACACCAACTTGTAATTGTAACCACAACTTAAAAATGTATCCATATTATCTGTGTCGATTTTAAAACTGGCTTCCTAAAAAAACTACGATAGCTTTAGTTATAAAAAACTTTAATTTTGCTCATTATGGTTACTTTTTTGCTAGGTTTAGGTAAAGTAACTCCCCAAACCCAGCCGGATTAAATGACTGCAACTACAACTGTTGAGCAGTAGGACGCAAAAGGATTTCATTGATATCTACTTCTTTTGGCTGCTCGATGGCGTAGGCGATCGCACTGGCTACGGCTTCTGCACCAATGGCGATTTCATAAAGCTGGTTGGCTCCTTTTGCAGCAGCTTCATCAGTAATATGATTAGTCAATTCTGTAGCAACGGCTCCCGGTGAAATAATCGTACACCGAATATCCTTGCCTATTTCTTGGCGTAAGCCTTCAGTAATTGCTCGGACAGCGTACTTAGTCCCGCAATAAACGGCGGCGTTAGGAAACACTAAATGACCCGCTACCGAGGATATATTAATAATGTGACCGCTTTGCGCTTTTTGCATTGCTGGTAGTACCGCCGCAATTCCGTAGAGTACACCCTTGATATTAATATCTATGGTGCGATCCCATTCTTCTACTAAGAGTTGATCAAGCCTAGACAGGGGCATAATCCCAGCATTATTAATCATGATATCGATTTTGCCATACTGCTTTAATGTCTCGGCGGCTAAAGCTTGGACTTGACTTTGTTTTGTTACATCTACCACTTGATAAGCGGCGGTTCCTCCGGCGGCTTCAATTTCTGCTACTAACTTATCTAGCTTGTCCTTGCGTCGGGCAGCAAGCATTAGTTTAGCGCCCCTTTTGGCTAACATTTTGGCTGTGGCTTCTCCAATGCCACTACTTGCACCCGTGATAACGATGCTTTTTCCCGAAAGTTGACTCATGTTATCTTCCTATGCTTGCTTTTTAGTTTGATAGCATTTTTTAATTGCCTGTTACGTCTTCCAAAAGCTATAAACAAAGACTTTTAAAAGTAGTCTTGCTGTTACTTTTTTGCTGACCAGATCGGTAATTGATTTACTTGTTGCAAGGTCAAATCTACATAACTAACGCCTTTGTTATTCAGATTTTCACCAAAATAACCTTCCGCTCCGTCGTGAGCGTGAGCGCCGGAACTTGCTACCGTATAACGATTTTGCAACCGAGCTTGATTAAAAGGCGATGCTACACTCCAACGCCACCTAGAAGGAAATACAATTGCACCAATATTTTCTACCCAATCAAATTCGCCGTGCAGATGGTAAACGCGATCGCTTACTTTAAACCCATTAGTACCCGCAAATACACCGCCTAAAGACACTACAACAATGTCAGCCTCTAAGTCGCGCTTAAGATAATCTGCCGCGCCTAGAGCCACCTGTACGCCACCGCTAGTCCCTAAAAGAATAATTTGCGGTTTCTCTGGTATGGGCTGCTGGGCGGTCATGCGCTCAATAATAGCTGTAGCAATGCCTTGATTGTAAATTGGGCCATAACGGGGATCGGCAGAAATTGCAAATCGCCACAAATTACGAATTTTAATGACTACGTTTGATATTGCCAACCATCCTTGAGCGCGATCGGCAAAATTCCATAATGGAGCAAGTACCCGCTTTCCGCCCAGGCTTTCATTGGCGGCGGAGTAAGGAAAAACATCACTGACGGCGATACAATTAGGATGAGCGGCAACTAAACTATTTAAAAATAATTCTTCGCCAGATGTGAGTTGATTTGCGGAAAAATCTCCTACTCCTGGTAGAAAAACAATGTAACAATTTAACTGAGAAGATTTAGAAATTGAAGTATTAGGGCTTATAGACATAACTTTAGGATTGTTTTTTAATCCCAGCAGTTGTACGCCTTCATCAGCCCACCAAATTAAGGTGCCGACTGGCGAAAGTGTTCCCCAAACCAATAAAATTAATAGGGCTATAGTTAAGAGTTTTAAACTTCCACCCCGTAACCAAAAAATTAATTTAAATAATAGTCGCAACATTTAATTATAGTTAATCAATTAAACAGTATCTTACACTTAGCTATTAATATCAGGAACCAATAGTGAGGAACAAAGAGACAAGAAAGGGTTTAGGAAAAACTTTAGCTAGTGCTTTATCCCTAGACGCTAATTTCTACGAAAACGCCCCTAATGATGCTATAACTCATCGCGTCGCTCAAACTATTGTAATTTTAGCCGCGATTTCCCATGCTGTAGGTACTTGGGTCGTTTTTATCATTAATTGGACAGCCATCTCTATTTTGCCTCTAGCACTTTTGGTTGATGCGTTAAGTCTTGTAGCTGGCTATTACTTTTGGACGCTGACTATTTGGTTAATTGGTAGACGGTTAAGGAAAAATTCGCCAAGTTTTAGAGAATTGTTAATTCCTATTGGTTTTGCTTATGCTCCTCAAGTATTAAACTTTTTAACACTAATTCCATTACTCGGACGACCAATTGAACTTATTTTATCTGTTTGGAGTTTACTTGCTGTAATTGTTGCTGTCCGTCAAGGATTAGATATTAATACTACTTGGGCATCAGTAATTTGTTTACTAGGATGGCCCTTAATTCAAATAGCCATCAGTTTTATACAAGAGTCGTGGAGTAGAGTTTAAGTTAATAAGATTATCAAAACTCTTTTTAAATCCTACAAAAAACAAAAATAATACTGCTTGTATATTGGCTACATTATCTAATATTAATTTATAAATTAGCGTCTTGCAGCTATAATTGAAGCCAAAAACTGAAAATAAGTAATCGCGCTCATTGCAAGTTAAACTTAAATTTTCTAAACCTCCTTATGCAAAATATCCATTATTGAACGGATTAGGATTAATGGTATTGGTGGTAACGGGGATAAGTATATCAGGGGTATTCGGTAAAAAAAAGCGGGAAGGACAGCAGTAAGTTACTTAGAGTAAAAGGTTTAATAAAAATATATGTTTTCAAGTTTCAACTATGGTTAATATTCGGATTGGTAATGGCTACGATATCCACCAACTAAGCACTAATCGCCGCTTAATTTTGGGCGGTGTAGAAATTCCTCATGAGTTGGGTTTGCTAGGACATAGTGACGCTGACGTACTCACTCATGCAATTATGGATGCAATGTTGGGCGCTTTGTCTTTGGGAGATATTGGGCTATATTTTCCCCCTAGCGACTCTCAGTGGGCGGGGGCAGATAGTTTAGTATTGTTGAGTAAGGTAAATCAATTAATTAGCGATCGCGGTTGGAAAATTGGCAATATTGATTCAGTAGTTGTCGCCGAACGTCCGAAATTAAAACCGCATATTGCTAGTATGCGCGATCGTCTAGCAAAAGTTTTGCAAATACCCGCCGATTGTATCGGTGTTAAAGCTACTACTAACGAACAATTAGATGCTGTAGGGAGAGAAGAAGGAATCGCCGCTTATGCAGTAGTTTTATTAGTATCTAGTTAATTAATTATGGCTAACCCCTTACGTCAACTTAAGTATTTACCCTGGACTTCGCTAATAATCGTCAGTAGTATGACGATAATAATCGTCACTACTCTAGAGTTGGTACTGGGATTAACTTATGACCAATTAAATGAAGTGACGCAGTTTATAATCGTCAGAATATTAACTGCGACTTTATACTCGCCTTTATTATCTTTATTTACCATTAGTGCGATCGGTGTTGGTATTGGTGCATTAGCTGTATTTTTACTAGAAACCTTAAAGAAACAAGTTTTTATTAATGCTGGGGTGCTTTGGGCGTTGATTTTATGTTTAATTGTTGGCTTGATAATTAGGAGTTACATCCCTATATCAGCCTTTTTAACGGACGTGAATCAAATACATTTAGTTGGGATGATTTTAGGCGTTTTTTGGAAAGGTAAGCGTTACTGGCGATAAAGATTTTTAATAGAAAACTGACAATCTCGCTATAGTTGAAAATAAATTTGCAAGTGCGATCGCCAAAATCCGCAAATCAGTATAAATATATTAGATAAGTTATGGATTTTTACAATTGGGGGCGTAAATGGATAGCTTTTATACTAACGTTAGTAGTTGCGATCGCATTCAAAACTTCAAATTCTCCGCTTTAGGCGCATTTTGGAATATCTACGAACTTAAGGTAGACAAGTAGATGCTGTTTGGGGAAACCTTGTAAACTATAGAGATTTAGTAACTTTGCCAGATGTTTGCGATTTTTCCCTTGATGCGGCGGTGGTTGGTAGGACTATTAACGGTTGTAATTGCGATCGCGCTTTATGGTTGTAACCCTAGTGATTTTAAGTCTCAAGCGGCGCAGGTAACTCAGCTAGTAGACACTATAGTCGGCGAACCAAAAACCTTTAACTATGCTCTCAGTAGTGAGTCTCCTAACGTTTTTTCTCTAATTTACGAGGGATTAATTACGGAAAACGGTGTAACAGCCGAAATAGAGCCAGCCTTAGCTGAGACTTGGCAAATTTCGGACGACAAAAAGCAAATAGTTTTTACCTTGCGTCAAGGGTTGAAATGGTCAGACGGCGAACCTCTAACGGCTGATGACGTAGTTTTTAGCTTTAATGATATTTATTTAAACCCAGACATCCCCACTTCTACAAGAGACGGCTTACAAATTGGCGAAAGCAAGGCTTTACCTAAAGTGCGTAAAATTAGCGATCGCCAAGTGGAATTTATAGTACCCGAACCTTTTGCACCTTTACTTCGCAGTGCGGGAGGAACGCCAATTCTTCCCAAACACATTTTAGCTAAAACGATTACTACCAAAGACGAGGAAGGGAAGCCGCAATTTTTATCTACTTGGGGAACAGATACCGATCCCAAAAAAGTTATTAGCAATGGCCCATACAAGCTAGACGCTTACAATACTAGCCAACGAGTAATATTTGGTCGCAACCCCTATTACTGGCGCAAAGATGCTCAAGGAAACCCCCAACCTTATATTGAGCGCATAGTTTGGCAATTAGTAGAAAACGTTGATACCGCTTTATTACAGTTTCGTTCGGGAGGGTTAGATATTCTCGAAATTGGGCCGAGAACTTTTAGATTACTCAAGCGTGAAGAAAAGCGGGGAAGTTTCACAATCTACAATGGTGGCCCTTCATCAAGTACAACATTTATTACTTTTAATCTAAATAAAGGCAAAAGAAACGGTAAACCTTTAATCGATCCTATTAAATCGCGCTGGTTCAACACTGTAGAATTTAGACAAGCGGTAGCCTACGGGATCAATCGCCAAGCGATGATTAATAATATTTTTCAAGGAGTAGGGGAGCCGCAAAACTCTCCAATTGCCGTCCAAAGTCCTTATTATCTTTCGCGTGATGAAGGTTTAAAATCCTACGATTACAATCCTCAAAAAGCAAAGGAACTGTTACAGCAAGCAGGTTTTAAATACAACGATAAGGGCGAGTTATCCGACGCACAAGGTAACAGAGTCCGTTTTACTCTGACAGCTAATACTGGTGGTACAGGCTTTATTCAGGCACAAATCAAGCAAGATTTAAGCAAAATTGGGATGCGCGTTGATATCCAAAATATTGCTTTCAATTCTCTAGTAGAAAAGCTAGACAATACCCTTGATTGGGATTGTGTATTTATTGGTTTTACGGGCGGTGTAGAGCCAAATAGTGCTGCAAACCTTTGGCTACCTGATGGTTCATCGCATATGTTTAACCAAAAACCTCAAACAGGACAAACGCCGATTGAAGGGCGAGAACTAGCACCTTGGGAAGCCGAAATTGGTCGCTTATACATTCAGGGTGCAAAAGAAGTTGATGAAGCTAAACGCAAAGCAATCTACGCTGAGACTCAACGTCTTACTCAAGAATACTTACCTTTTATTTACTTAGTTAATCCTATTGGTTTATTAGCAGTACGCGATCGCATTCAAAATATCAAATACTCAGCTTATGGCGGCCCAATTTGGAATATTTACGAATTGAAAGCTGTAGAAAAATAAAATGACCCTCTTATTCTGGCGATTTTGGCTAACAGTTTTACTCATTTTTAGCCTGACTAGCTGCAACCCAACAGAGTTGAAAACCGAAGCGGCGCAAGTATCGCAGTTAGTTACTAGCACTATTGGCGATCCAAAAACTTTTAACTACGCCTTTAACCAAGAGTTTCCTCATGTTTTTTTGTTTACCAGCGAAGGATTGACCACGCTTAACGGAATTACAGCCAAAATTGAGCCAGCGTTAGCCGAAGAATGGCAAGTTTCAGACGATAAAAAACGCATAACTTTTACTTTGCGACAAGGTTTACAATGGTCGGATGGCGAACCGCTAACCGCCGATGACGTTGTTTTTACTTATCAAGATGTAATTTTTAATCCAGCGATACCGACCGATTGGAAAGACTTTTTAAAGGTAGGTGCAAACGGTGTTTTTCCAAAAATTAGGAAGTTGAGCGATCGCCAAGTTGAATTTATCTTTCCTGAACCTTTTGCGCCTTTTCTTAGCACGACTACCGGAGCGTCCACAAATTCTGTCGGTATCTTACCAAAACACATTTTAGCGAAGTCGATTACAACTAAGGATGCTAAGGGCAAACCTCAATTTCTCTCTACTTGGGGAACAGATACAGATCCGCGCAAAGTTATTGTCAATGGTGCTTATAAAATAGCAAGTTACGCCCCCGGTCAGCGAGTCATATTTGAACGTAATCCTTACTACTGGCGCAAAGACTCCCAAGGAAACCAGCAGCCTTATATTGAGCGGATTGTCTGGCAAATTATTGAATCTACCGATACCATCGTCTTGCAATTTCGCTCTAAAGGTTTGGATGTTGTAGAAATTTCTCCAGAAAACTTTTCGTTGCTCAAACGGGAAGAAAAACGAGGTAAATTTACGGTTTATAATGGCGGTGCTAAGTTTCAGAAGGTTTTTATCGCCTTTAACTTAAATAAAGGGAAAAGAAATAATCGTCCACTAATCGATCCAATTAAATCCCGTTGGTTTAATACCCTAGAATTTAGACAAGCCGTAGCCTACGCAATTGATCGCCAAACCATGCTAAATAACGTCTTTCGCGGTCTTGGTGCTGTCCAAGATTCGCCGATAGATATTCAAAGCCCTTTTTACATTTCCCCACAGCAAGGCTTAAGAGCATATAACTATAACCCCCAAAAAGCAAAAGAATTATTGTTACAAGCAGGTTTTAAATACAACACTAAAAAGCAATTATTAGACGCAAAAGGCAATAGAGTCAGGTTTTCGTTAATTACTAATAGCGAAAATAAAACCCGCGTTGCTATGGGAGCGCAAGTTAAACAAGATTTAAGTAAAATTGGTATTCAAGTAGATTACAACCCCATTGCTTTTAATACGTTGGTAGACAAGCTGTCAAATTCTCTAGATTGGGAATGCCACTTGCTTGGCTTTACAGGCGGTATAGAACCTCACGATGGCGCTAATGTATGGTTGACTGATGGTGGTTTGCACAGCTTCAACCAAAAAGAACCACCAGGAGAAAAACCTCTTATAGGAAGGGAAATAGCGGACTGGGAAGCAGAAATTGGACGCTTGTATATTAAAGGTTCTCAAGAATTAGATGAAGCTAGGCGTAAAGCTATTTATGCCGAAACTCAAAAATTGACTCAGGAATATTTACCCTTTATTCACTTAGTAAGCCCGTTGTCTTTAGTTGCAGTACGCGATCGCATCCAAGGATTAGAATACTCTGCTCTCGGCTCTCAAGGCGGAACAATGTGGGATAAATATAAACTCAAAGTAGTAACAAAATAACTAAATTAACTGTGACTCAAGCTAACAATCTGCAAAGTCTGCTTCAATCTGTGGCTACAGGCGAAGTAAATCCCACCGTTGCTTTAGAAAAGCTCAAACACCTTGGTTATGAAAATGTCGGCGATTTTGCTCGGATAGATAGCGATCGCACTCGCAGAACTGGCTTCCCAGAGGTCATATGGGGTCAAGACAAGACTCCTGACCAAATCGCTCAAATTATTGAAGCAATGCGTCTGCGTAACCCCGTAGTGATGGCTACGCGCATTGAAAGCAGTGTCTATGCTCAGTTAGAAACTCTAGTTACGGGATTGCAATATTACCCCGCCGCGAGAATTTGCGCCCTGACTCCTGAAGTAATCGCCCCTCAATATCCTGGGATTATTAGTATTTTATCGGCGGGAACAGCAGATTTACCTGTCGCCGAAGAAGCGGCGGTTACAGCGACTCTTTGCGGCTTCCAAGTACAGCGTTTGTGGGATGTAGGCGTAGCAGGGATTCATCGCTTACTCAATAATCGTCATGTTATAGATTCCGCCTGTGTGCTAATCGTGGTCGCCGGAATGGAAGGGGCTTTACCGAGTGTAGTTGCAGGTTTAGCCGATTGTCCGGTGATTGCTGTACCTACTAGCATTGGCTACGGAGCTAGTTTTGGTGGACTTGCACCTTTATTAACAATGCTCAATTCTTGTGCGGCGGGTGTGGGAGTTGTCAATATTGATAATGGCTTTGGAGCGGCAATTTTAGCAGGGCAGATTTTACGAACGGCCGCGAAGTTAAATAAACTTTAACTTCCCGATCCTACACCAGTAACTAAAGCATTGATTAAGGGAGAAATTGCACTTAAAGCCGAAGGCAATACCGCCACCGTCGCTGCCGCTACAATTATCGTAGTTGCCAGCCGTACCATTGAGTCAGACGCTTTTTGATAAGTATCAAACTTATAATCGACTTTTTCTAACTTGAGTTGAAGATTACCCACATCAGTCTCTAAATGGTCTAACCTTTGGTTAATTTGACGCAATTCCGATAAAACTGTTGTCTCAAAATTATTAGGTATATCTGATGAATTTGTTGTCATTTTTTTGCTGCAAAGCCTGTACTTTTATTGTGACAAGTTTATTCCAGATTGAGAGAGTGTAAATGTTTTTGACGATTGTATTACTGTAAATTACAATGATTTTCAATAATGAGTAATCGCTCTGTTGTCTAATTCCCTAATGCGATCGCGCATCAACTCAAAAAGTTTGGCTGTTAGATTGAGATTACTTTCAGGCGATCTCTCCCCTCTAAATAAGCAGCTTATACTTGTATTTAATAGTTAAACAAATTTGTATTATTAATTTGCAGGTGAACCTATGCTATTAGAATTAAATCAATTAGTCGTCCAACCTGGGCAACAATTATTACTAAAAAATGTTTCTTGGCAGATGTACGAAAATATTTTAGAAGAATTGGGAGATAAGCGTGCTTCTAAAGTTAATTATAGTCAGGGACTGTTGGAAATAATGACCCCACTACCAGAGCATGAATTTGATAAAGAAATTATAGGCGACTTAGTAAAAGCACTGCTTGAAGAACTTAATATTGAATTTGTGCCTCTTGGTTCTACTACTTACAAGAACAAACAAATGTTGAGCGGATTAGAAGCCGATCAATGCTTTTATATTCAAAATGAAGCAGCAATTAGAGGCAAAAAACGGATAGACCTTAATATCGATCCTCCCCCAGACCTGGCACTTGAAATTGACATTACTTCTCGCACTCGTCTTAATAATTACGAAGCTTTGGGAGTGCCGGAATTATGGCGATACGACGGTCAAAGTTTAGAAATAAATGTGTTGGAAAGTGGCAAGTATATTAAATCAAATATTAGCCGCAACTTCCCTAACTTTCCTTTAGTTGATGTTATGCCCCGATATGTTGAGCAAAGTAAAATTAACGGTAGAAACGCTACAATCAAAGCTTTTAGAAGTTGGGTAAGATCCCAACTAACAAATTAAGTTTTCAGTTGAAAAGAGTACAAATACTTTCTCGAAAGTATCTTGACTTTTAGCTGAAAATCAGCCGTGATCGCTCCTAGCGCTACCCCCTGGGTAATCGCCCCTGACGCTACCCCTTGGATAATCGCACCTTGTTTCCCGGTAAAATTACACGAGGTGCGATTACCCTAGACTAAAACCTACACCGGACGATAAACGCGGTAATTAATTTCTGGGAAAATGTTATCTATTTCCTCAACTTTTTCGAGCCAACCGCTATCAATTTTACCGATTTTAATGTCTTCGTAGAGCTTATTAAACCGCATGAGATGCGATCGCGTTCTTCGCACCGCGTAAGGAACCATTGTCCCTGTGCGCATAATAAACGCCCAATCCGATGATTGTGCCAGTAACACTTCTCTAGCCGCTTGATTTAAAGCTTTCCACTCCAATTCATCGGCGGGTTCTCTGCGTCCTAGTTCAATCATTCTTTCGGCGGCTTTATGCAAATGAGGATACACCCAAGCATTAGTCTCATTTAACCAATACTCATGAAAGCCTTTAAAGCCCCAGCTAGACTGAGAAGGACGGCAAACTTGTTGAGTAGGATTTTCTCGCAAGTAGTCCGCTAAATGGGTCATTTTATAAGTTCCTTGATCGTACCAAGACTTGCGGTACAAATAATCAATAAACCAAGGGCCTTCATACCACCAATGCCCGAATAATTCAGCATCGTAAGGAGAAACAATTATGGGGGGGGCGCTGCATAATCCCATGCAAATTGCTAACTTGCTGCTCTCGATTGTACATATAGTTGGCGGCGTGTTCGGCGGCTTTTTGCCTTGCCCAGTAGGGGTCGTAAAGAGATTTATCTGATAATCCCAAACCTCGCCCAGTGATTTTATGGTATTTGACCCCGGTATTTTTGCGCTGACCGTTGGGCATAATAAAAGGCTTAATGTACTCGTATTCTGCCTCCCAGCCCAAATCTTTGTAAAATTCGCGGTATTCTGCCGCACCTGGATAGCCGACTTCTGAAGACCATACTTGTTGAGACGATTCGTGGTCGCGCCCAAAAACTGCTACTCCAGTTTCGGTAAAGATGGGGGCGTAGCTACCAAAACGCGGACGCGGACGGGCGTAGAGAATGCCATGCCCATCAGTGAGAAAATATCGTAATCCCGCGTCGGCTAACATCCTTTCTAGCCCCTCGTAGTAGGCGCATTCAGGCAACCAAATACCTTTAGGTGGGCGACCAAAAGTTTGCTCGTAGTGTTCGCAAGCTACTTGAATTTGCGCCCAAACTGCCTGGGGGTACATTTTCATCAGTGGCAAATAGCCGTGAGTAGCGCCACAGGTAATAATTTCTAGGTTATTAGAGTCTTGAAATTGCTTAAAAGCAGTGACTAGATCCCCCTTATAGTGTTCCCATAATTTGCGCGCGTTACCAAATTCTTTAACGTAATATTCAGCCAAGTAGTGGAGGTGACCGTTATTGTTATTGCGATTACTTTCTAAGGCGACTAATTTTTCTAATTGAGCTAAATGTATGTCGTAGCGCTCTTGTAGCAGATTGTCACGAAGCATTGAAACCAAGGGAGGTGTCATGCTCATCGTAATTTTGAAATCAATGCCGTCTTGCTTTAAGCCTTCAAATACTTGTAGTAAAGGAATGTAAGTTTCGGTAATAGCTTCATAAAGCCATTCTTCTTCTAAAACATAATCGCTTCCAGGGTGACGGACGAAAGGTAAATGAGCGTGGAGGACAAGAGCGACATAGCCAATAGTCATATTAATTTCAATGATGGGGTGTAATAGTCCGGTGCGATTGCCCAAGGGCGAACGTTTTAGCAACTAGATATTTTATGAATTTTATGCCGAAAGAGGTAGCAGGAGAAACCGTAAATTGCAAAGTCTCAATTTATTACTTTTGATGCGGAGCAATTGGGCAAAGTACAAGCATTAGATAGATGTTTTTCAGCTTACTTTTTTATTACAACTATGGCTAGAGACCTATTTAAAGGCGATCGCCCCATCATGAGCAATTTGCAAAAACAACCCAAAAACCCGCCCTCTACAATAGATTATGTAACGAAAAGCGTTGCACAGATTGCTCGCATTGCTTTTGATGCGGGACAAGAGGCGGCGGATCGAACTCATGACTTGCTCTCCCAAGTAACTAAAGGTGCGGGAGAAACTATCGATAATGTAGGTAGTAATTGGTTTGTGCGGCGGCTGACTCGCTTTCTCAATCTTGATTGGCTGCTAGGTGCGACCGATAGTGTGGATGTTGCTAAAGCCCAAAGCGCTGTTAAAAAGCTTCAGCAAGATTATCCTCACGAATCACCTAGCCAACTTGCTCATCGGATCATGGTAGAAAAAGCTACCCAAGCGGGAGGTATTGGGCTTGCCACCAGTTTTTTACCAGGAATAGCTCTAGCTCTATTGGCGGTAGATTTGGCGGCGACAACGCGCTTACAAGCGGAGATGATTTATCAAATTGCGGCGGTATATGGACTGGATTTGAAAGATCCAGAGCGTCGCGGCGAAGTTTTAGGAATTTTTGGTTTAGGTTTAGGTGGTAGTCGGGTACTAAAAGCTGTAGGTTTAGGCTTGCTACGAAATGTACCTTTTGCGGGGGCAACAATTGGGGCAAGTTCTAACGCGGCAATGTTGTACTCTTTGGGTTATGCTGCCTGTAGGTTTTATGAAACTAAGTTAAGGTCGCCGGAACAAGTTAAATCAAAAGCAATTAGCGACTTACAGCAACAAAGTCAGCAATATTTAGAAACGGCGATCGCCCAACAAGTTGTTATGGATCGAATTTTAGTCCATACAATTTTAGCTAGTCATCCGGTGAAGTCTTGGGATGAACTTTTACCCCAACTGCAAGCACTCAGTATTAGTCCAGCTTCACTTAAGGTCATTGCTGAGGATTTTAAGTCGCCGCAGCCTTTAAATACGCTACTCGTGCAACTTAATAGCGACTTTGCAATTCCCCTATTGGCTCAATGCTACCGAATTGTTGAAGCTGATGGCGTGCAAACTCCCGCCGAAACTGAAGTTATAAATGCGATCGCGCGCCAATTTGATCTTGACCTAAATTCTATTAAGTCAATAGTTGATAATCCAGCAAGTTAATTAGGAATTTTTGGTCTAGAGACGTTGCAATGCAACGTCTCTGCATTGGTTCTAAAATCCCTCAATGCTGGTAGTTTATACATATAACTATTTGTAGATTAAGTTAATGTTAACAATACGTTGACCGTTAGTTAATTTTGGGTTGGTAACTTTAGGTTGGGCTTCGCAATTAAATCGAGTAATACTGACGATCTTTTTGGTTAAAAATAAGCCAGCCACTTATTAGAAAAACTACTGAAAAGTAGTCTTGTTCGCTCCAAAACTATCCCAAGAAGGTAAGTATTGGCTTGGTTTGATTTAAGTTGCCCGAAGTTAAATAAATTAACCACAAAAACCTCCCAAAATGGATAACTTTAATTTTGAGCGACTGCTATCAAGCAAGGTAAAACGCCGTAGTTTGCTACTAGGAGCAGGAGCGTTAACAGGAATTGCGATAGCGCAAGCTGGAACGGTAACGGGCTTCGCAAGTCAGCCTTCAACTAGAATAGTTACCCGACCAATATTACCAGGATACCCATTTAGTCTAGGTGTAGCTTCAGGCGATCCACTGCCAGATAGTGTAGTGCTGTGGACTCGTTTGGCTCCTAAGCCCTTTAACGGTGGTGGAATGCCTCCTTATCAGGTACCTGTACAGTGGCAAGTATCGGCTAACGAACGCATGAGCCAAATTGTTAAAAGCGGAACAGTAATTGCCACACCAGAACTAGCCCACTCAGTTAGGGTAGATGTACGCGGACTTAGACCTGGACGATGGTATTGGTATCAATTTAAAGTAGGTAATGAACTAAGCCGAGTTGGACGTACTCGCACTGCTCCTGCTAGAGGAGATTTCCCCAAGGAGTTACGCTTTGCCTTTGCTTCTTGTCAAGACTGGCAAAATGGTTACTTCACCGCCTACAAACATATGGCGGAAGAAGACCTCGACTTGGTTGTACATTTGGGTGATTATATTTACGAGTATGGGTCTCAATCCGGTGGGCCGCGCCAGCATAATAGTGACGAAATCGTCTCCCTCCAAGACTATCGCGATCGCTATGCTTTGTACAAAACTGACCCAGATTTACAAGCTGCTCATGCGGCTTTTCCTTGGATAGTTACTTGGGATGATCACGAAGTTGAGAACAACTACGCTAGTGCGATCCCTGAAGACGACCAAAACCAGCAAGAGTTTTTGGTACGACGGGCTAATGCTTATCAGGCATACTACGAACATATGCCCCTACGTCGCTCATCGTCGCCTGAGGGGGCAGATATGCAGTTGTATCGACGTTTTACCTTTGGTAATTTAGCTGAGTTCAACGTCCTTGATACTCGCCAATACCGCAGCGATCAGCCCTGCGATGATGGACTCAAACCCCGTTGTGAAGACGCTTTTGATCCAAATGCTACGATGACAGGACTTCAGCAAGAGCGCTGGTTGTTGCAAGGCTTGAATCGTTCCCCAGCCCGTTGGAATGTGATTGCTCAACAAACTATGTTAGGGGAGTATGACTTTGATGCTCGCCCTCAAGTAGACGTATTCAATATGGATCAATGGGATGGTTATGTAGCAGCCCGCAGTAGATTACTTGACTTTTTGGACAAGAAAAAACCATCAAATCCAATTGTGATTACTGGAGATATTCACTCTAGTTGGGTACATGACTTGAAAACAGACTTTAGCAAGACGGATTCGCCAATTGTAGGTACAGAGTTTGTCGGAACTTCTATTAGTTCGGACTTTCCTAGTGTGTTTATTGCTCCTGTCACCGCAGCTTTAACTGATAATCCCCATACTAAGTTTTTTGATGGTGCTTTTCGGGGGTACGTTCGTTGTAATCTAACTCGCAAAAATTGGCAGAGCGATTACCGCGCAGTGTCTACAATCCTCGACCAAAATTCTACTATCAGCACCCTAGCATCGTTTGTTGTTGAAAATGGGCAACCAGGCGCGTGGCGTGCCTAATCGCCAGCATTAGCAAAGTTCTGGTAAAAGCTAGTAAAGGGTATAGCCCTCTTGCATGAATAAAAGATTT
>QQTW01001447.1_pt1 | contig 16631 bp, 14 predicted proteins | sample 1904831 | NCBI WGS metagenome assembly QQTW01 (sample SAMN09435610, study PRJNA476489) | Subsurface metagenome, whole genome shotgun sequencing project. | reverse complement strand
CCCTTACTCAAAAACGCTCTCTTCACGCCTCACGTAAAACGTATCCCACACCGCGCACCGTCTGAATCAATCGCTTTTGGCTTTCACCTTCTATTTTGAGTCGTAAATAGCGAATGTACTCTTCAATCACATTCGACTCGCCCATAAAGTCGTAACCCCAGACATTTTCCAGAATTTGGTCGCGGCTTAACACCTCACGAGGATGCTCCATCATATATTTGAGCAGTTCAAATTCCTTCATTGTCAATTCAATCGCCCGTCCGTGGCGCAGTGCTTTACGAGTTCCCAGATCTAAAACCAGATCGCCAAACCGTAACTGCTCTGTTCCACCAGTATCTGGCTGCAAGTATAAGCGCACCAGCTTCAAAAAGTCTTCCGACCGGTAAGGCTTGAGAAAGTAATCATCCGCCCCAGCTTCCAGACAAGCCACCCGATCATCAATTGTATCACGCCCCATTAAAACCACTACCGGCACCCTAGCTCCCGCGATTCTAAGATGGGTACACAACTCTAACCCCGATTCCCCTGCCAACAGCCGGTCTACAACAACCAAAGCTGGCTTGCGATCGTGGGCTTGATGCAGACCACTCGTTACATCTTGAGCTACGACAGCTTCGTAACCCGATTCTCTCAAGTCGAGACTGAGTTTAGCCGCAAGGTTCTCATCGGTTTCAATCACCAAAACACAGGGATTGCGGTCAAGACTTGCTGTACTCATAAGCCGCCCAGGTGAATACTGAAGGGCTGCAATCGATTTTAGTTTAGACATTGCCCTCATCAAAAACGCTAGTGCTAGCTGGCTGGTGCCTTCTAAGCATTTATACTTATTACTTTATCATACCTTTGAATCAAGGTAGTTCGACCGAGGTCGGTTTCGCCATGTGAGGCAGACCCCAACCTAATTTTTCCCGCAAAATACGGAAAAACTCTGGGGATTGTAGGCGGATGAACCGCGCCGAATATTGCGATCGCTCCAGATACACCCGATCATCTGGAAAAACATAGCACCCTCCATTCCCATCCACCACCATCACCAGCCGGTTCGGAGTCGCTGGGAAAATTGTTACAGGCTCAGTATCTGCAAACACCAAAGCCCTGGAAGCCAGAGAATGGGGGCAAATTGGCACTAGCTGCAACACCGGTACTCCAGGCGTCACCACTGGACCACCGGCACTCAGTGAATAAGCTGTAGAACCAGTCGGTGTGGAGACAATCACACCATCCGCAGCAATATCCACCGGCGCGTGACGACCCACAGCAATCTCAAAATAGCACATACTCGTCAACGGTTCCCGATGCAGCACCATTTCATTCAGGCAGAGTGCTTCCCACAGCACGGACTCTCCCCGAAACACCTTGACACTCAGCATCACCCGCTCTTCAATTTCATACTGACCCGCCATCAACATCTCTAGTGCCTGGGGCAGTTGGTTGAGGTAAATTTCAGTCAAAAACCCCATATGACCAGTATTTACAGTTAGCAGTGGAATACCACTAGGAGCCACTTGACGAAAGGCAGCCAGAACTGTTCCATCCCCCCCTAATACCACCGCAAAGCTCATGTCTGAGTCAAAGCCTGGGGGCGTTATGCAATCAATCGGGGTGTGGCAGATGGGACTGTCAGGGTTAGGGTATCCCAGGATACCGCCCATACCTGTTGTCATACAGACATCCCAACCGGCAGCGGTCAGTTTATCCTTCAAACCGATAGCGACGCTATACGCTATGGGTTTAACGTCATTGTAGATAATGCCTGCTTTCGGCACACTTAAAATCCAGATTATAGCGATGCTTAATTTGTAGGAGCAACTACCCCAACTTTGAAGTATCCTACCACCGAACTAGGGGCGGTTGGGTCAGGGGCAGCAGCGTTGCGCTTGACTCAAGATTTTTTAAAGGGAGTCTTTTTTGGTGCCTGCTTTTTTGTTTGCGTTTTTTTGTAGTCTAACTCTTTCAGCTTTTTGAGAATTCTACCAAAGTACTCTTGCAAGTAGCTCTCTAAAGTGATAGTGTCTTGGGGATCTAATCCAAATACCTGATAGACTTCATCCATCGAGGCATGCAAGGGTCTACCTGTTGCCAATACTTCTGTAAACGCCAACCGATCAGCCACATTCCAACCCCATTGAAAGAACCGCGACACCCGGCGTACAGTACGTAGTAAGTTGATGGGCATCCGCGTCACCCTAGCGTCTTGACCAGACAATCGCTCACACAAGCTAATAATTTCGTCAGCGCTCCAGGCACGAGAACCCACTACGGGAAAAGTTTGCTTTTCCGTTTCTGGCACTGAGAGAGCGCGGATAACAAACTTAGCAATATCCTGAGTGTCCATATAGGCAATGGGAGAAGACTCACCTGTAACCCAAACCGCCTGCCGCTCTAAAATCGGGATCGCATACTGACCGATTAATCCTTGCATAAAGCCGCACAGCTGCAAGATGGTGTAATTCAAATCCGCTTCTGCCAGGAATAACTCTGTACACCGCTTGATTTCCATCAACGGTACATCTGGATATTTTTCAGAATCTAAAATAGAAAGAAAGATAAAACGCTCAACCCCGGCAGCTTTTGCCGCTTGAATCAATGCTACCTTCCCATCCCAGTCCACCTGTTTAATGGTCAAGGAATCTGTCGGTCGAGAGGTAGCTGCGTCAATCACAGCAGTGACATCAACAAGTGCAGGCGGCAGGCTATCGGGGTGACACAGATTCCCCGGCACAAGTTCAGCACCCCATTCTTTTAAAAAGCCAGCTTTTTTAGGACTTCGGACAAGACAGCGTACCTTATACCCCTCATCAAGAGCACGGCGAGCCACTTGTCTTCCCAATGTGCCAGTAGCACCGACGATTAATAATGTCATGAGGGATTAGTAATGAATCTTAACCTTTATATTAATAAATATAGTACCAAAATATGCTTAGACATCCGTTGTGGGGTTAGGGGTCAGGTTGGGTGGAAACAAATCCTTCCGCCTTTATCTCTCCCCCACCTCCCCTCTCTGAGCCTCTAAAGCTCCTCTTCTGAATCACCCTGAACTTTAAGTAACAAATAACCCATAACTATGCCAACCAAGATTAAACTGGAGGACAAGATAATAGTCGTAAACATCTCACCGCCCATTGGGACAATTCTCCTTTGCGAATAATTCAACCAAACTGGGTCTACCAGCGCGCTTAGTAGCCCCGCAAGATTAGACCTGTGAAAAGTATTGTAAACCAGTTTGGTATTTAATCCTGTGCACAACACAGCTAATACAACATCATCACATAGACAGAATCGCCCACGTCTAGCGTTGACGCTGGGAGATCCAGCTGGGATAGGACCGGAAGTGATTTTGAAAGCTTTGGCAGACTCAGAAGTAACTCAAAATTGCGATATAACTGTGATTGGCAGTCAGTCCCAGCTGAAGGAAACTTACACCCACCTGATTCAAAAACATAAACACGCAACTGGTGAAGCGTTGGAACCTCTGGCAGATCCGGATAAGCTGTCAATTCTTGACGTTAACCTGGAATCGCTTGCGGCGCGTCAAATTACCACCGGGACGGGGAATGCTGCTAGCGGCGCTGCTAGCTTTGCCTACTTGGAAACAGCGATCGCACGCACTAAAGCCGGTGAATTCGAGGGCATCGTCACTGGTCCCATTGCCAAGTCTGCTTGGAAAGCAGCTGGGTATAATTATCCAGGGCAAACAGAGCTGCTAGCACAGCAATCGGGCGTGCAGCGATTTGGAATGTTATTCGTGGCGCGATCGCCCCACACTGGCTGGACACTCCGGACTCTGCTTGCCACTACCCACATTCCCCTGCGTCAGGTAGCGGATACTCTCACACCCACGCTGCTGGCTACTAAGCTCGATTTACTGGTAGAGTGCTTGCAGCAGAATTTTGGTTTGTCAAGACCAAGAATTGCGATCGCTGGCTTAAATCCCCACAGTGGTGAACTCGGTCAGTTGGGACACGAAGAACAAGAGTGGTTGATTCCCTGGTTACAGCAAGAGCGCTGCTTACGCCCTCAGTTGCAGCTAGATGGTCCGATTCCACCTGATACCATGTGGGTAAAGCCAAGTCAAGCCTGGTACAGTTCGGCTTTTGTCCCACAAGCCCATGATGCCTATTTAGCCCTTTATCACGACCAAGGTTTAATTCCCGTCAAACAGCTTGCCTTTGACCGAGCTGTTAACACCTCCATTGGTCTTCCCTTCATCCGCACTTCACCGGATCACGGGACGGCCTTTGATATTGCGGGCAGAGGCATTGCCGATGCTACCAGCATGAAGGCAGCCATTCAGCTAGCAGAGCAGCTGACAAACCAGAGGATCTTGCTGGCTAAGAAAGTAGTTTGAGGTGATAACCTACACCGTGAACCGTCTGAATCAAATCACTAGGACCTCCCACTGCCTTGATTTTCTGGCGCAGGCTTTTGATGTGAGCCTTGACAGTATCCTCTTCCGGGGGGTCTACAAGAGACCAAAGGTGTTCGATGATGACACTGCGACTAAGTACCCGGCGACCATTGCGGAGCAGAAGCTCCAGGAGATTATACTCTTTGGGGGTCAAGTGTAGGAGTTGGTTCTCATAGGTGACTTCATAGGTACTTGGATCCAGATGCAAGCTCCCCCACTGAAGAATCGGAGATGACGGAGCACTTCCTCGGCGCAGCAAGGCTCGAACCCGAGCAAGTAATTCTTGTAGCTCAATCGGTTTGATAACATAATCATCAGCTCCAGCATCCAGCCCGGCGACTTTGTCAGTGGTAGTGTCGCGGGCAGTCAGCATGAGGATAGGTAGGCCATAACCATGAAAGCGCAGTCGTTGGCAAAGGCTAACACCATCCAGGTTGGGGAGCATCACATCCAGCAGTATCAAGTCATAGGCAAGAACCTTAACTTGCTGCCAAGCGGCTTCTCCATCATGGACGACATCAACCACATAGCGTTGGTCAATCAGGGCTTCTGCTAGAGCTTCAGCAAGCGGCACATCATCTTCGATTAGTAGGAACCTCATCTTCGGGATTGCCTTCAATATTGATTAACTAGCACCACGGCGGAGCCAACCGGTATTATGCGCGCTCAGGCACGGAGTCTCTAGAAAAATTATCCCAGACAAGTGGGTCTGAATTAGCATTGATAGCGTTGGCGAATTCTAAAAAAACCATCAGTGGTAGAGCGGGCAACACCAGCGGAGTTCCTTATCAAAAATGAGATGCGCACGCTGCTCGGTAAAACGTACAACTAGGAGAGAAGTCCTTGATTCCTGAACAGGTGGAGTCGGTCAAAACAATCAGCGAGGAACTCCAGAACAGCTTGGAAGAGCTGCAGGTAGCTGGCGAAGAACTGCACGCGCAGAACGAGGAACTGGCAGCGGCTCGCCAGACAGTGGAAACAGAACGCCAGCGCTACCAAGAGTTATTTGATTTCGCACCAGACGGCTACCTGGTGACGAATGCAGAAGGGGTGATTCAGGAAGCAAACCGCGCTGCTGCGGGGCTACTCAGGGCCTCGCAGCAGTTCCTCGTAGGCAAACCGCTGTTTGTTTTCGTCGCTGAGCAAGAGCGTCAGTGCTTCTACTCTAAACTGACCAGGCTGCGCCACTTGGACGGAGAAAAAAATTGGGAAGTGCGCCTACAGCCGCGTCATAGTAAGTTCATTGATGCTGCGCTAAGTGTAGCTGTCGTCCGCAACCGGGAAGGCGAGGTAACTGCCCTGAGGTGGTTGCTGCGTGACATCACCGAGCGCAAGCAGATGGAAACAGCACTATCGCAGGCAAACGCAGAACTGAGAAAGGAAATTGTTGAGCGCGATCGCCAACAGGAGCAGTTGCGGCTTCTTAAGTCAGTGATCCTCAATACTAACGATGCAGTGCTAATTACTGAGGCTGAACCCACTGATGGGCCAGGTCGGCGAATCATTTATGCTAACAACGCATTCACCCAAATAACCGGCTACACGCTTAAAGAGGTTGTTGGGAAAACAGCGCAAATTCTCCAAGGTCCCAAGACAGACCTTAATAAAATCGCCCAAGTTCGCGTGGCACTCTCGAACTGGGAGCCGATTACAGCTGAGGTGATTAACTACCGCAAAGACGGCTCAGAGTTCTGGGTAGAGTTTAGCTTCGTACCCGTGCTAAATGAAAGTGGCCAATACACTCACTGGATCTCTGTACAGCGTGACATCACTGAACGCAAGCTCAGCGAGCAAGCGTTGCGTGAGAGCGAAGAGCGCTTCCGGTCTTTGATCGAAAATGCCTTAGACATTATCACTGTTTTTGATACTGACGAAACTGTGTGGTATGCCAGTCCATCTGTGGAAAGGATTTTAGGATACAAACCGGCAGGATTGGTTGGAAAAAAAATTTCTGAGTATATTCACCCCGATGATATTGCCAACGCCTGTTCTACCTTCACAAATACCATCCACACAGATTCGGCTCTATCAATTGAGGTACGTTGCCAGCATAAAGATGGCTCGTGGCGGATTCTTGAAGCCATTATTAAAGAATTTATCGATCAGACGGGACGTAGGAGTGTTGTTGTCAATTGCCGCGACGTTACCGAACGCAAGCGGACTGAAGAAATTCGTGGTGCTCTAGAAAGAGAAAAAGAACTCAGCCAACTACAACTCCGCTTCTTTTCTATGGCATCCCACGAGTTCCGCACCCCACTCAGCACGATTTTATTTTCTGCCCAACTCCTGCAAAATTCGCACGACGAATGTTCTAAAGAGAAAAGACGCAGAAACGTCCAGCGGATTGAAGCGGCTGCTAAAAATATAACTCATTTATTAGATGATATTTTGACAATCAACAGAGTAGAAACCGGTAAGCTAGAGGTTAATCGAAAAATTATTGATTTAGAAAACTTCTGTTGGAATTTAATTGAAGAAATGCAGCTTAGTGCTGGCAGTGATTACACAATTACTTTTGTCAGTCAAGGCTCATGCACAAATGCTTACATGGATCAAAAGTTGCTCAGATCTATTCTCGCCAATTTGCTGGCGAATGCGATTAAGTATTCACATAAGGGCGGCAATATCAATTTTGCGTTAGTTGCCGAACAGGGAGAAGCTATTTTCCGCATTCGCGATCAGGGTATTGGCATTCCGCCAGAAGACCAACAACAGATGTTTGAGCCATTCCATCGAGGAAAAAATGTTGGCGCTATCGCTGGTACAGGACTAGGGTTAACTCTGGTCAAAAAGTGTGTAAATTTACACGGGGGCAGTATTATAGTTGCAAGCGTTGTTGGGGTGGGTACGACGTCTACGGTCACGCTGCCTCTGGGCATAACCAAATTCTAAGTGTTTTTTCTAAGATATTCCCGATTTCTTCCCGCTCTACTTCACGATTTATTCACTTTTAAAATCTAACTTTAGGATCTGGCTCAACGAAGCCTGAATTCGCTAAACATAAATTAAATCAATTTTTTCAAACAGAATATGGAGTTTCGTTTATGGGGCTTTACCATCCCAGAATAAATCTGTATATAGGGCTACAATTGGTCCGGAAAGTAGAGATATTTCACAGAATTCACTACCTTCTGGGAGCACGCGTAAGTGTAATACTTAAGTATGGGCTAAATAAAATATTAAAAGAGATATTGCAAATTCCGGTTCTTATTACAAATGAAAAACTTATAGCACAGGAGATTGCCGAGCGCAACCGGACGACGGAGGAACTTGAGAGAGCTATTTCTCTTCTGCGCGCAACGCTCGAATCAACTGCGGATGGCATTCTTGTTGTTGATAATCACGGAAAGATAGTGAGCTTCAATCGCAAGTTTGTAGAAATGTGGTGTATCTCCGACCCGCTCATAGCGTTGCAGGGTGAAAAGCAAGTGCTAGCGTCTGTCCTTGCTCAGGTAAAGCGTCCCAAAAGCTTTCTTAAAAAAGTAAGAGAGTTACACAATCAACCGGATGCGGAAAGCCACGACGTCCTCGAATTTAAAGATGGGAAATTTTTAGAGTGTTATTCCCAGCCGCAGAAAATAGCGGAAAAAAGTGTTGGAAGAGTGTGGAGCTTTCGTGATGTTACTAAGCGCCAGCAGACCGAAGAGCAATTAGTGTACAATGCTCTTCACGATCCGCTCACAGGGTTGCCAAATCGAGCCTTGTTCATGGATCGATTAAAGCATGCGCTTCTGCGTGCCCAACGGCGTGAGAATTATTTTTTTGCCGTGCTATTCGTGGATCTTGACCGCTTCAAAGTTGTTAATGACAGCTTCGGTCATATGATTGGAGATCAACTGCTAATCGCGCTCGCTCACAGGCTAGAGGCGTGTCTGCGCCCTGGAGATACAATTGCACGTGTGGGGGGAGACGAGTTCACAATCCTACTTGAGAATATTCAAGATAGAGAAGACGCAAAACAGATTACCGACCGTATCCAAAAAGAACTAATGTTGCCTTTCAATCTTAGTGGACACGAGGTGTTCACTGCCGCCAGCATTGGCATTGCCCTGAGTACGCTCGGTTACGACCAACCACAAGATTTCCTGCATGAAGCTGACGTAAGGATGTATCGAGCCAAAGCCCAAGGCAAAGCAGCGCGTGGCGCTGTTGCAATAATATAATTGGCGCTCTTGAACCTCAACCGCTATAATTACGCTCCCACTAACTCCCCATCCATTTTGCTGGATTGTGGTTGAAGCAGTCCTGTCAAAATCGCAGCAGGGCGATCGCTGTACGGCCAAGCAAAAGCATGACGGAATGCAGCATCCTGGCAAGCTTGCAGCTCATCAAAACCAATGATGTCTTGAGTCAGAAGATTTTCATACTCAAAAGGCAGACGCACATTGTGCAACCCAGCATTATCAGTACAGATGGCAATATCTACACCTGCCTCAAAACAACGCTCAAAGACGAGCTTCAGGCAGCGCATATCCGACAATGTGCCAGTTTTCAGATATGTGGTGGGGCAGACCTCCAAACACTGATTTCGTCTAGCCAACTCGCTCAATAACTCTGGATGTTTTAGCGGAATCTGGATGCCGTGGCCAATCCGCATCAGATAGGGCAACAATTCCGGGTAACACCCAGAAGGGGTTTCGTAAAGGTGACCGGTAGTGTTAATGCCGAGCGATCGCGCATAAGCATACAGTTCTATAAATTCCTCTAAGCGTTCTGCGTAATAACTATCACCCCCTGCCACATCCACAGCGCAGACATAATCCTTACTTTGGGCAGCTAGGTCAACAATGGCTTTATTCACCGCATACGGTAGCCGCGAGTGCATACACAAAATTTGGCTGGTCACAATCGGATACTCTGGCACCCGACTAGCGAGGCCGACCACTTCCACAATCTCAGCCATCTGGTCAATCCGCTCTGTTAAGCTCAAATGCTCAGGCGTCCGCAGATAAGGGGTGTAGCGCAGCTCTAAATATGCCAAGTTTTCAAAAATGTAAGCGCCCCGAATCAGGCGGTAGATAAAGTAAGGCAAAGTCTGGACAGTTTGGACACTTTCCACCAGCGTGTGCAGTTCCAGATACTCATCAAGCGTGTTGCGGGGTCGGGTGTAGAAATCCTCGAATTCTGGGTAGTCAGAAAAGCGCTCAACTATGTCGGTAGAATGGCGCTGGAAGTACCGCCAGAGGACACGAGGGACAACAGAACCGCCTAAATGGCGATGAAGCTCAGCATATAAAGCCACAGAAACTCCTTTTATTTTAAATATTAACGAACTTGACACAGGTCACACTATCTGGTCATAATTAGAATTTGTCAAAACCGTAGAGCTTAAAAAAAAACCCTTGGCTAACGTTATAGTAATAGGTGCCCAGTGGGGCGATGAAGGAAAAGGTAAGATCACGGATCTGCTCAGCAAGTCAGCTGATATTGTTGTACGTTACCAAGGGGGTGTAAATGCTGGACACACAATTGTCGTCCAGGATCAAACATTCAAGCTGCACTTGATTCCGTCGGGAATTTTGTATCCAGATACCGACTGCATTATTGGCTGCGGGACTGTCATCGACCCAGAAGTTTTAATTAAAGAACTCGACCAGCTAGAAGCTCTCAATATATCAACTCGCAATCTGCTCATCTCCGAAACAGCCCATGTCACGATGCCCTACCACCGAATCATAGATCAGGCATCGGAGGAACGACGCGGGAGCCATAAAATCGGGACAACTAAACGTGGAATTGGTCCCACTTACGCAGATAAATCAGAGCGGACGGGGATTCGGGTATTAGACTTGATGGATGCAGCAGAGCTGCGCGAACAACTGCAGTGGACGATTAATTATAAGAACGTCATACTGGAAAAGCTTTACAACTTGCCGCCCCTGGATCCAGAAGTAGTCATTGACCAATACCTAGAGTATGCCGATCGTTTGCGCCCCCATGTAATTGATACCTCACTCAAGATCTACGACGCCATTCAACGACGACGCAATATTTTGTTTGAAGGAGCGCAAGGAACGCTTTTAGACCTAGATCACGGGACTTATCCCTACGTGACTTCCTCCAATCCTGTAGCTGGGGGAGCTTGCGTAGGTACTGGGGTAGGACCGACGATGATTGATCGTGTGATTGGGGTGGCGAAAGCGTATACGACGCGCGTGGGAGAGGGACCATTTCCCACCGAACTGGATGGGGAAATGGGAGAGACACTGTGCGATCGCGGCGCGGAATTTGGCACTACAACTGGGCGCAAGCGACGCTGCGGCTGGTTCGACGCCGTCATCGGTCGCTACGCCGTCCGCATCAATGGTCTGGACTCTCTGGCAATTACTAAACTGGACGTCCTCGACGAGTTTGAGGAAATTAAAGTCTGTGTTGCCTACGAAATCAACGGTCAACGCTGCGAAGAATTTCCTAGCAACGCCCGCCGCTTCGCCCGCTGTCGCCCCATCTACAAAACCCTGCCGGGGTGGCAACAATCAACGGCTCACTGCCGCTCCCTTGAGGACTTGCCAAAACAAGCGCTGGACTATCTCAAGTTTCTGGCAGAGTTGATGGCAGTCCCGATTGCGATCGTCTCCCTCGGCGCTAGCCGCGACCAAACGATTATTGTGGAAGACCCGATCCACGGTCCCAAACGCGCTCTATTGCACGCCAACGGAACACCGATGTCAAACGTCTGAATTCATCAGCTATCAGCTCCTCGCTTCTTAAAACCTTAAAATCAAATTACTTGTATGGAACTCAAAGTCGAATGTCAACAGCGGGAACCCGGAAGCAAACCGAGAGCATTGCGCCGTTCTGGGCTCATCCCCGCGAATTTGTACGGTCATAAAGGTACAGAGTCTATTGCCCTAACACTCAGTGCCAAATCAGCTGAAACCCTGCTCAAACAGGCTTCAGTTAACAATACGCTGATTCAGTTGAATATTCCTGAACTGCGCTGGCGTGGCAATACCCTTCTGCGAGAAGTTCAGATCCATCCTGCGAAGGGTTGGCTCTACCACCTCAGCTTTTTCGCCGTGGCAGGGCAAGACAGCCTCGACGTTGAGGTTCCCATCCAGTTTGTGGGCGATGCCGTTGGTGTCAAAATAGAAGATGGGGTATTAGACCCGGTGCTGACGCACCTCCAAGTGCGATGTGCGCCTGACAACATCCCAGAGGTGATTGAAGTGGATGTTTCTCAAATGCACCTTAAGGATATTCTGTATGTCAATCAACTTGTTTTGCCGGAGGGTGTTACAGCCCTAGGTGAGCCAGAGCGAACCGTTGTCACCGTCATTGCCTCTCAAGTGAATGCTGAAGCTGAAGCTGAAGCTGAAGCGGAGGAACAGACAGGTACACCGATCGAATCTGAGAGCGGAAGCTAATACGCAATCGACTTAAATCTCAACTGGCTGAGGTTTGCCCTCGTTGCCGATCAGACCAGGGTCTACGCGCCCCTGGTTTTTTGTTTGATAAACCGCCCCACGCTCCAGAGCGCAGAGGAAAGAAATGTCACAGGCAACACAACCCCCCTTAATTCAGCAGATGTTGCAGCCTGAGTTTTATCCTCACCCGGTAACAGAACCGATTCAGCTGATTCAGACGCATGTTTCTTATGTGCTGCTGACGGGTGATTATGCCTATAAACTCAAAAAGCCGGTAAACTTTGGCTTTTTGGACTTTTCAACGCTGGACAAGCGACAGCATTTTTGTGCTGAAGAGTTGCGGATGAATCAGCGGGGAGCGCCGGAGCTTTACCTGGAAGTGGTGCCTGTAACCGAGGTTGAGAAGCAATACCATCTGGGTGGAATGGGACAGCCCATAGAATACGCGCTTAAGATGTGCCAGTTTCCCCAAGAGGCGCTGTTTATCACGATGTTTGAGCAGGGTGAGCTGGGTGAAACACATATGAAGGAACTGGGGCGAGTGGTGGCACAATACCATGTCAAAGCCGAAACGAACGATTACATTCGCACGTTTGGGGAAGTCGCTCAGGTTCGCAAAGCCATTGACGAAAACTACCAGCAAACGGAAAAATATATCGGTGGTCCTCAGACTCAAGCTCAGTTTGAGGAAACTAAGGAGTATACTGATGGCTTTTTTGACCAGCGATCGCAACTATTCGCTAGTCGAATTGAAAACAACTGGATTCGGGAATGTCACGGAGATTTACACCTGAGAAATATTTGTTTGTGGCAAGACAAAATTCTGCTGTTCGACTGCATCGAGTTCAATGAGCCGTTTCGCTTTGTCGATGTGATGTACGATGTGGCGTTTACGGTGATGGATTTGGAGTCACGGCAGCGTCCAGACTTGGGCAATGCCTTTTTGAATACTTATGTGGAGCAAACTGGGGACTGGGAGGGGTTGCAGGTGCTGCCGTTGTATTTGAGTCGGCAGGCGTATGTACGGGCGAAGGTGAATTCCTTGTTGTTGGATGATTCAGGTGTAAGCGCTGATGCCAAAAAGGAAGCTGCCGCCACAGCTGCCCACTATTACAACCAGGCTTGGCAGTATACTAAACCACGACGTTTCGGACAGCTAATTTTGATGTCGGGGCTATCCGGTTCGGGCAAAAGTACGGTGGCACGGCAGTTAGCCCGACAACTGGGAGCAATTCACATTCGCTCAGATGCTGTACGGAAACATCTGGGTGAAATTCCACTTCATGAACGAGGTGGAGACGACCTTTACACAGCCGAGATGAGCCAGAAGACTTATGAACGTCTGCTGAAACTGGGAATTATGCTGGCAACTCAGGGGTTACCAGTAATTTTAGATGCGAAGTACGACCGGCAGCAGTTGCGGCAGTCGGCGATCGCTCAGGCTGAGTTCCATCAACTGCCTCTGCAAATCCTCCATTGCACGGCACCACTTTCGGTATTGCGCGAGCGCTTGGCATCCCGCACCGGTGACATTGCTGATGCCACAGGTGACCTACTATTCAAGCAACAAGCAGCATCTGAACCCTTCACTAGGGCGGAACAACCCTATGTAAAAACTCTAGACACCACCCACCCCTTAGAATCACAATTGAAGGGCATTGCCCACCATTAGGACAATTGGTGGGCATTGCCCACCCTACTGCTCTCCCTATCCCCCCCTCTCCATGTTTTTGTATCTTTCCAAACTGCTGCCCTTATTTCTCTATCCTCTAGGGCTAGCGTGTTTGCTAATGCTGGTAGCTTTAGTGACCTTGTGGAAACGACCTCGCTGGGCGGCAGCGCCGATCGCGCTGGCACTGATTGTCTTGCTAGTGGGAAGTAATGCTTGGGTTTCGCGCTCCTTGGTGCGATCGCTGGAGTGGCAAAATATCCCCTCTGCTGAACTTCCAAATGCAGAAGCAATTGTCGTCTTGGGTGGTGCAACAAAACCAGCTTTTCCACCACGCCCATCAGTAGATTTATCTGAAGAGGGCGATCGCGTTCTCTACGGTGCCCAGCTTTACCAGCAAAAGAAAGCTCCCATAATAATTGTTGCCGGTGGTCGCATTGATTGGCGCGGCAGTGGACCTTCAGAGTCGGCGGATATGGCAGCGATTCTTACCCAGATAGGTGTACCGACAGAAGCGATTTTACAAGAACCATTATCACTCAACACTTATGAAAATGCGGTAAATGTCAGGAAAATCCTTGATGCCCGTGGCATTCGCCGGGTGTTACTGGTGACTTCTGCGATGCATATGCCGCGATCGCTCCTCATTTTCAAGCGTCAGGGAATTGCAGCAATTCCTGCACCCACAGACTTTCTTGTCACTGACAACGAGCTGGAAGAACCGCAAAACAGCCCCCAAGCCACACTGCTGAACCTGATCCCCGATGCTAAACAGTTAGACAACTTTACTCGTGCTCTCAAGGAGTACATCGGCATTGTCGTGTATCGCCTGCGGGGTTGGCTTTGAGCCAGTCGCTATAATTTCAACACAAGGCTAAAGGCTGAATTTGCATGCCGCCGATGGACGCAGCTAAACGCAGATTATCGTTAATATTAGTATCCTCGTTCATTTGCGTTTACCTGCCGCAACATTAATTATGCCCGACAAATTACAACATATTATCCCAGCGCCTCAAGCGGAAATTGAGCAAACCTTTGCCCCTTACCATACAACGCGCCAGTTTTACCGAGAAGTTCAGTCGCGTCAAGCTCTAAAGCTTTACTGCGATTGGTACTATACAACAGCTGAACGACACCGGCAAGAACTACAGCAGATGCGGAGCGAACTTAATATCCTCGGTTGGTTTCGCAGGGGAAGACGTTAGAGAAAGTCAATTACGGCAGTTTAGGACAAAACCTCTATTTCAGTCTCACGCAAGTGAACCTTGAATTTTTTACTAAACTGGACATAAACTGGCAGGTTAGCGCTTATGGGTTTGCCTCGCCATTCGTTAGCAAACCCCACCACTTCTGCTTCTAAACCCTTGATATCAAAGGGTTCATTGCGATGTTCAGGATGATGGTAAACAAGGATCGATTCTTTGACACGGATGCGATCGCCAACTTTCATAACCGTTTAACCTAGTATTTCCTCTCCCTAAACTGGCACCGTTGCCAGTCCTCAGTACAAGTGCTTACTCAGACAATCTTTCTATTTTTGCATAATCAGTCCATTTCAGTCGATGCAATCAAACCAAGTAAAGCGCTGCGCGCTCTTAATAGTGATTAAAATGCCGCTATGCCAATTGGGAAACAAGGGCGGGTGCTATACGAAGGGAATTCTTGGCGGGCGCAGTGTGAGGATTGTGAGTTGACGATCACACCCAACCAAAAGGTTATAAGTTACGCATTGACAACATAAACGGAATGTGTATGAGGAGAAAGTTGGCTGAATCAGGATGTGATCGCCATCTACAAAGGGCGGAACTTGGCTGATAATATCCAATTTGGTAACATCTACCTCGCCATGATTCGCATCATGCCTCTGCGTTTGGCATAAAGTTTGACCCTCCACAACTTTTCAAACATCCTCTTAGATGCGCCCTCCAGATCAAGCTCCAGAGTTATCTACCGCAGGCTGATGCTAGTGTTTTCAAGTCGTCCCAATGGACTTGTTTTAGGAGGGGTGTTAAGAGTCCACATGCTTACTGGCGTTCCAGGTGGCAAGCCAACATAGTTGTCTGCGTGGCTGGATCCGTTTAGACGCGCTTGATTGCTCACGTAGGTATTTAAACCAGCAGGGGACTGATCGTGGATGCCGTACAGATTATTATCCACCAGCAAGTTGTCTTCCACCAAGGCACCACTCGTACCCCTTAACCATATACCCTTCCCTTTGTTATTCATCGTCTTACAACCGACAATTCTAGGATTCTTTTGGTCGATTAGTAAAAACCCTGCCCCTTTCTGCGGATTACCGATTGACTGTCCAACATCTACTGGTGGGGCTGGTGACTGCACAAATAAGGGGATCTGATCAACCGTATTGCTGTCGGCAATGCAGTTAATAAAGGAGTTACCCTCCCCTCCGATAAAACCGCCATTTGGAGCTGGGAGTGTAGTTGAAGCAAAGAAACCAGCGGCAAATCCGTTGTTGAGTTTAGTACCGCTTGCATTTCTGTTTCCAATTGCTACGCAGTCTTTCAACACCATTTGGTTAGCCGAATTGAGAAAGAAACCAGCGGCAGGGGCATTTACGCCTACGCTATAGTTACCAATTGCACGACAATTTTCAATCAGCCCTCGGTAGACTGCCCTACCAAGCCGATACCCCGTTGCGGAGAAGTCTTTGACATCGTCGCTAGAGGCGTTCGGGTTGGCGTTGTAGTTACCATCCGCTTCGCAGTCGATCATCTCTAGATTGTTCGTGGTTGAAATGTTGAAGCCGCAAGCTCTATTGCCAGTCAGTGTATAGTTCCTGTTAGCTCGACACCGCAGAAACTTGTAGTTTTCCCCCCAAGCGAAGAAGCCCGCTGGCTCACCACCGGAGGTGTTGTCGTGAGCTTCACAGTCTTCTACAAGAACATTGCGGCAGATCACAAAGTCAATCCCAACTACATTGAACTGCACGCCACTTGGTTGGGGGCTAGTGTTCGCCGTGTGGTTGAACAGACAATCCTTGACCTGTAGGTTATCACAGAACAAAGCTAGCGCCCCCAGAGTAACAACGAAGTCTAGTTGGCTAGTATTCTCCGAGCAGACGCAGTTGATTATTCGGATGTCCGACGAGAAAACGATTTTATTGTTTTTGTCCTTTGTACCCATTACGAAGATCCCGCCGTTACGACACAGGAAGCTGGTATCAACC
>QQTW01001446.1_pt1 | contig 16633 bp, 7 predicted proteins | sample 1904831 | NCBI WGS metagenome assembly QQTW01 (sample SAMN09435610, study PRJNA476489) | Subsurface metagenome, whole genome shotgun sequencing project. | reverse complement strand
CCACGTACCCTCTACGGACATCCAGCGCGTCGCAGGTGCCGCAGACAGCCAACATGATGAGCCTTCCCATCCGGCCTGCTCCGACGGGACCGCTGCCTCACGTCCCTAGAAAGACCAATTCTACAGACGTAGTTCCTCGGCGAGTGGGTGTCTGAACCAAGTTTCACACCGAGATGGTTTTCCTGCATCAGCAAAGCCAAGCTTCTGGAAGTGACGCCTGCTGTTGCATTGCTAATTTTATCACAAAAAAAGAGTTCCCTGAAATGATAGAGTCACAAGTTTTTTCCGATCACGTGGGAAGGGGAATGTTTTGTAGGGAGGAGATGGATTTTCATTATTTGGGCTCATGTGCTCTTGCATCTTTCAGGCGTAAGGTGATATCTGGCTGGCTCTGGTTGCGTTGGCTCATAACATTCTGTTCATAAGCAATTCGGACAGCAGTTACATATACTGTGTTTCCAGTTCTCAAATCCATGAGTGTGGGCGGAATGCAATGAGTGACCACAACGACGATGCGAGCTCCAAAATTTTGATTTAACAGGCTTCCAGACGGTCGAGCCGACAGGCTGCTACTTTTGATGCTCCGCTCTGGCGGCCTCATGCTCCTCCTCGTCGTCATCGTCGCCGTCGTCTTCCTCCCCTTCCCCCATCTCTTCGCTCAACATCGCACGAGAACACCACCAGAAAACACGATGGGGCCAGCCCCCCCTAGGCGCTGCTGGAAGCAAGAGTCATCGCCTCAAGAGCGTCCGCCAAGGAGTCAGACGTGATGCTCTTCTCTAGACGGCCGAGCGTCGCCGCCAACAAGGCGGACAACTCATCCACCTCTTGCCCCTCAAGGGCCCCTGCCTGCACAGGGCGCTCCTCAAGGTCGTCGGCCTCTTCCGGCCTCGGGGCAAAATCTGGAACCCCGCGCGTGCACTCCGCCTCCCAGCGGGCCGTGATCTCGGCCGAGATGCGCTCCTCCTGCTCCTGGCGCGCCCGATCGACGACGAGCTGAGGCGCCCGTCCTCCAAAGGAGAACGGGCTCCTCTGCTCGCCGAGGGACGCCACCAGGCCTCCGATAAAGGAGGGGGAGGGCACAGCAACGGCGGCGGCGACGGCACCGGTGGTGGTGGAGGCAGCAACGGGGGCAGCAACGACAGCGGAGGTGGCGGCGGTGGCGGCGGTGGCGTTGGCAGCAGCCGGAGCACGAGCGGCAGAGCAAGCGGCCGAGGGCGGGGCGGAGATGGTGCTGGTGGTGCGGGTGGAGGTGTCGGCGGCGGCGGCAGCTGCGGGCCTAGCCACCGTGGTGTCTCTCCGATACGGGCCGAGGACCTCGTCCAGGGCGTTGGCCTCTTTGACCAGAGCGCCGCTTTCTTTATGACTGTGCCCTGCCTCTGCCTGGCGTGAAGCCAGGACTTTTCTGAGAGCCTCAACCCGCTTGTTAAAATAGCGAACTTGCGACCGGGTTAAGACCGGCAAATCTTCAACCGCCGTTTTCCACGCCACGATGTACCGCTCCCTTCTGTCGAAATGCCGAGGAAATCGCTTTGCCTCATCGACGGCTTCCGCGAACATTCTCGGTAGTTGTGCCACGTGGGCTTTGGCATCCAATGCCAACCGGACCGCAACGACATTAAATCGAGTTTGAGCCGTTTTGGCAGAAAAGTTGTGAAGGGGATCCGTGCCCCAGAAGAACACAAGTCTCGTGATGAGGATGCTTTGTTTGTCGCCCTTTACGGCTTTGTAATTGTCTTTCTTAAGCAGGTCGATGTTATTGTTGTAGATATCAGGGGAACAGTCAGGCGGCAACCTGGGATAATTAGTGACATAGACTTGATGTCTCAGGTGCTCGCTGAGACACGCCAGAATAGCCAACTTACGGCTTTCCCTCAAAAATTTCTGCCATATTGTCTCCAAACTCGTCTCTGAGAAAACGTACGTTAGCATCTGAATTGATCCTCTATGTGTTATTGAGATGCTTACTCATTGGCAACCTTCATATCTTCGTATCTCACATGTGCGGGTACGGAATCATTGTGGGCCGTCTTCGATTTCTTCCTGGCCAAGGAGGAACGCTTGAAGTTGGATTGCTTGGGTCGTAACTTGGCTGGCTCGGTGTTAAGTGCTTCATCACTACCGTCGTCGGAGGCTTTGCGCTTTTTTGAAGACATTGTTTATTGGAAACGGGCGTGTAGATGTTTCCTAAGCTAATCCACTTGTTCTAGCAACGAGCTGAGAAGTTGATGTTAAAGCAAAGTGTGAGACAAAGACTGAGAAGATCGTTGTTGTGGTTGTGGGGAGGAAGTGAGCCCAAGGGGTGACGCGTGTGGAAGCCAAATAACACAACGTGGGATATTTCATTCGGAGCCCACCCAACCCATTCGAACCCCGGTGAAACCTGTATTTCACGCATTTATTTGAGAACATGACTAGGAGCTCCCTGAGGGCTCAATTGCTCACTCATTGAATAGGAGAACCCTCGAGTGTGCGGTTCAGCTGTCTGCACTTTGACTCGATGTCATTGGAGATCCAAAAAAGATCGAAAAAAAGTAACGGTGATTTGACAAAAGAGTTCGGGCAGCACCTTGCGGTAACTACCCTACATCTCTGTTACAAGTCTAGAAAACGATTCTCGTAGAATTGCCAGGCAGCCAACATCCCCACAATGGCCTGACAATGCTAGTAGGACTAGACTTGTAACCTCCCCTAGGGTCGCCCCGAAATGGATTAGCCGAGTTCAATCATAGGCAAATACGTACCACTTAGCCACTTTGTCTTTCGACGAGAGTAGTAGTGAAATTAAAAAATATATACTCACCAAAATACAATCAATGCAACGCCCAGGTGATGACCGCATGCCAGCACAAATAACAGCACACGCGCGTCTCTTCACCCACACCCCCACCTCATCTGTTCACCACTGGTCTCTCAACAAAGAACTACGTGAGGTTTTCAAGTACGAGAACGGCTCAACAATGGCGACATATTCTGAAAACTCTCTACTGTTATGGAATATATGACAAAAATCTACGCTCTTTGACGCAACCAAAATCGTTAAAGAATTTCGGCGACAGTATGTGATCTGCAAGCGAGATACTACGTCGAGACGACGAGATTGATAATAGAGAGTGGATACCGAACGTTTGACTTTTCGAGTCCAAAAATGATGATAGTAAGGAGTAGTCGAAACAGGCATGACGAGAAAGAAGGGCAACTCGTAAGCTTTACTTATCGACCAAGAGGTCACCTTTGCACGATCCAATTTCGTGATACTGATAGGAGTTGTAGAAGCACCCATCAGCGTCCGACCATATCGTCGCCAGCGCTCGAAGTACGAGAATCTGATACAACGAAACTCTAGCATTGTCGATAGGCTCGCCTTACTCTCGGAGTCGAGTCCGCCATAAAAAACCAAATGATTTCTCTGTACCATGACTAGTGCCTGAGATGGGTAGCAAAGAGAGCCTTGTTGTATCGTCGTCGGCGTCCGGAGCAAAGAGGCACGGTACAACACAAATCTGGTTTTGCCAGACCATCGGCGCCATGGAAGTCCAGTAGGACATTGCTGCCACAATACCGAGGCGCATGGAAGTGCAAATCGAGGCACGACTTCAAGACAGACGCATCACCACCACTCCTCTGTTAATAGATGAGGCCATGGAAACGAGTGAGGTTGAGGTAAACTTTCGGCATCGGGAAAGGCTTAGCGTTGACGTCCGCTCCGCCATAACGCTGACGCCGAGGTATACCCGGCTCCACACGGGACTTGGCCGACTATTCCTTTGACCTTGTCGTGGTAGCCGTTCACTCAATCATCATTCAACCTCTGCTATTGAACTGCTGGAAGTAGATCCTATCATCAGATGTTTCGTTCGCAATATCCTCCTTTGCTCTTGGAGGCACTCATGAAGCAATATACAAGATATTCTGATCGGGGGCACCTTTCACAAGATTCACGTCGCCGGCTTCATAGAGGACGCCGCCACCACCACAGGATATGTTGTAGTCGGGCATAAAGAAGTTGTAGTCCGACATTTGGGCTGAATGGCCCTGCCGACTGACACGATGTTCGCCCTCGCGTAGGGCCTGAACCTGTATGCTTGGAGGTCCTCGTTCATTTTGATATATTCCTCTGATCCCGGTCTGCTTGCGAGGAATGCATAGACGATCGAGTTGAGTATATTGTTGCAGCTTATTTCATAGTTTATAGGGTAGATCTTATAAAACGGGGGAGTGTATCAGAATTCATCTCAAGGTTCATTGATTGAATACTGCCTTAGATCTATCTACCGCCAACCTTCTTTGAACGCTTCTACTCCTCCGTGTCGTCGACGTCATTGTCAAACTGTCGAAGAATGGGCGAGATGCCTTGCATGCTGAATTCGTCCATCCAAGCCTCCGAGGCAGCTGCAACCTCCTCCCATTGATAGATTATCTCCTCGCGGTCGCTGTCGTCGAGCTGAACGGTCTTCAAGACCTGCATCTTCTCGCTTGCGTCGACCAGACGGGCATGCATGCGGGCGACGGCCAGAGCCTGGTCTTGCACGGCCATTACGGCGTTCTTGAAGAGATCGCTTGCGTCGGCGAGCTTATCGGCGGCCTCCTCGAGGTTCTTGCCGAACGATTTGATATTGGCGATGATGGCAGCTTGCTTGCCGATGTTCAAGTCCTTGTACCACGTCTTGAGGGTATCCTTCCAGCCAAGGCCTTCGTGCTCGTAGACGGAGCGACTCTCGCCAACCACCAGCCACGCCTTCTCGGCCACGGCCAGCAAGCCCCCGGCGCCGCCGAAAACAATGCCAAGGCCTATACCGATCGAGATCATGCAGCAGGCGATGGCGTCGGCGGCGATGCCTGCGATGTAGTCGTCAAGCTCCTTCTGGTTCCTGGCGGCGGCGTCGTCGAGGTCCTTTGTCAGGGCCTTGTAGACGGCAACGTTATTCTTGATGGTGGAGCAAACTTTGGCAAAGTCGTCAGACGCTGCCGCACAGGCTTCGCTGATGCCGAGGACGGACTTGCGCGCAAACTGTGCGTATATCAGCAGCTGCTGGATGAGGATGTCGTTTCGCGGTGTGGCCGCAGTCTTCTTCTTGTGGACAATCCGCTGGACCTCGGCGGTGGTCCTCAGTTGGCTGACAGCAATGAAGTTCTCAGCCGCGAAGTTGGTATACTGCTTGCGCAGGTCCACGACGACCTCGAGGAGCGACTTGGGTGCCTTGGAGCTGATTCCAGAGTTGATATTGCTGGCAAAAGGCAGAATGCTCAAGTCCATCACGGTTGCGTAGAATGCCGCGGTGGTGCTGGTGCTGGTCCTCAAGCACTTGGCAAGGTGCTTGTCAGGGCTCACGGTGGTCTTCAGCAGTTCCTTGGGCGACGTGTCCGCCTCGATTGACATCAGAGCCGCGACATTCCCATTGTCGATCAGGCCCGCTCCGAAGCCGATGACGGTCTGAAGGACCTGCTGGCCGTTGTCGCCCGAGAGACCGACGAGCGAAAGGATTTCCTGCGCGTTGCTGACCAGCCGGTGCCACTGATGCACCATCAACTCCCTATAAAGCAGGGCGTCGGCCTTCAACTCCACGCCCAACGAGCTCAGCAGGCCCTGAGTTGAGGCCAGGTTGCGGCTGATGGTCTTGCACATGTCCACCCAGGAGATTGACTGGTCATGAAAGGTGGCCCAGCTCACAAGCGAAGCTTCGTGCTGGTCGATGACGTTCTGAATCTCCTGGATCTTCTGGTCGTACTTCGCGGCGATCTCGGTTGCCCTTGCCTGTACATAGGCCATCACCCTCTGCTTGGATCCGAAGAGCTGCAGCGGAAACGGGATGTCGATGCTCCGGAGCTCGTCGTCCATGGCGATGGAGACCGTCTCCTGTTCGTTCCTGAAGCCCGCAATCTTCATCTTGACCTCGATCGCGTGATTCTGCGCCATATGGTTGACGTCGGCAAAGCAGTTGTTGGCGATTGTGGCGCCGTCTCGTGCCAGGCGGCAGAACTCGAGGGCGGGCTTCTTGTATAATTCGATCTGCTTCTCGTGCTTCTCAGAGTCTTCGCCAAACGGGTCATCCGACCAGGAGGCCATGAGCTTTGCCAGCTCAACCGCTGCCTGGAGAGACTCTACGACATTCTTGCGAGACTGCACGAGGCTGCCGATTGCCCTGATCCCGCTGATCATGGCTTCAGGTGCGCTGAGGCGGACGGCGTTGAGATTGGCCCGGAGGGCGGTCGTGAGGAAGACACCCGCGGTTCCCTTCAGCGTATCCACGTCAAACCACACGCCAGCACGCATCGGGGCATCACTGATAGAAGCGATCGAAGCGTGCTGGGTCTCCAGCGCCTGACCCATCAAGGCTTCGTAATCGTCGTCATTTCCCTGTTCCAGCGCATACTGTGCATGCGCGGCCTGCATGGAGAATTTCTGCACCGGCAGCGGCTGGACGTATTGGAAATCTACAGGAGCCTCGCCCGAGCCGCCAAGCGAAGCGACAGCGGCCTCGTTGTCGTCGTTGTCGCTGCCATCATCGTCATTGTCGTCATCGTCGTCATCGTCGTCATCGTCCGACGTGGGGATCCTGATTCCTTGTGCGGCGATGAGGTCTTGGTAAGCCTGCGCGCCTTCCTCGAGTTGGGTGGTCATTTGCTTGGCATATTCGTAAGAAGCATCGTCTTCGGTCAGTAGGCCATGGCCGATGGTCTTATGGAGGGCAGCGTCGCCAGTACCTACGCTCTTGGCATGGCCCAGCATGCGACCCCAGAACTTGTTCAAGACGCCGTACATCCTGTGTATTTCAGCAAATTGCTTCGACACGGCTGTGAGCTCGAGTATGGCGGTCTCGACGAGTGCTATATCTGTTTTCGTCCTGGAAACAGCGGCTGAAGACCTGTCGGCCTTGGAGGCGGAAACGCTGGCGGCGATCAGGCCGCCGAAGAACAGCACGCCGCCGCCCACGATCAGCCAGGCGTTCCCGGATGCTAGGCCGGCGATGACGCCGACGACTCCTGCACATAGAGTTAGCAGAGTTTCCCGACCGCCCGGCAGCGCGGCTGAACTTACCAAGGAGCAGCGTTCCGATGCCCACCCAGAATCCTACCCGGGCTGCGGAAAGAGCCTTCTCCTCCTCCTTGAGAATTTCCCTCAGCGCAACAAGCTTGACTTTGAGAATGCCGATCTGCTGCTCGAGGTCTTGGTGAACGGCCTTCAGCTGCATCGCCATGGCCGCGACGGGATCCTTGGCGTTTTTAACGGTCTTTGTCAATATGCTGGCCCATGCCTTGGCGTGTCCGATGGTCTTCTTGCCCACCTTCACCGCCATCTGTTGTTGCTTTTCGTCTGACTCTTCTGCGGAGTAGTCCTTTGCAGCTTTGTTGAGCTGCTCCAGGAAGACTCTGTGCGTGCCTGCGAAGGTCCTGATGGTATTTACCACCGGCCAAAGCGTGGCTTGAGTCTCAAGGTATCTGGTCCTGAGAGATTCGGTCAGCGTCAACAGGTCCAAGATGATGCCAGGAGAGGCTATGCCGATGTTGGTGACGCCTTCCAGGGCGATCCACTTGACCCATTTGGTTTTGTCTACAGGGGTATTGGTGCCATCCTTGGGTGCGTCGGAGGTATCGACCGTGGCCGCAATACGCTTGTAGAGAAAGCCGTCCTTCTTGGCGACGACTAAACCCACGTCGTTGGCCGTGTACTCCGAAAAGGTATCTTCTTGGCCGACGGCATACTTGTTTTCGATCATGTAGGTGTTATTCGTGAAGTCTGGCACAATGTCCCACAAGTTGTAGTCCCGGTCGTATCCGACGAACTTGCCATTGTTGTATGCGATGCGTGACCAGGACGGGGCGCTGGACGGAGACTTGTTGTCCTTGGCTGCATAAGAGATTGACGAGAACGTGTTCGAGGAGCTGATGGACTCCTGCTGGAGGACTTGAAGCTCTCCTTGCGATGTGAGTGCCACGAGCTTGAAGTTGACGGCCGAATTGTCGGCCGACAATGTGGCCCATGGACTGTGGGGTGGAGCGTCAGCAAAAGGAAAGATTGTGTCGCGAAGTGCTTGTAAATAACCCACACGATGCCTGTAAGGTCGCTGGACGGGAGAGCATTGTCGCCGAGGGACTCCCAAGTATCGTAGTACATCTTGGGCCACTTGTTGCACGCTTCTTTCCTGAAAATGGGATCGTCTCTGGCGCGGCATCTACGAACCCACAGCTTGGTGCCGTTTGCCACGTAAAGATTGCCCTCGTACGGAAAGAAGTGCGTGGCGCCCTGAGAGGCATCGAAGCCTGAAGGAACCTTGTCGAAGACGGCCCAGGAATCAGTGGTCACGCTGCCGGTCGGCAGCCTGTTGGACTTTGTCTGGATGTACACGACGTTCTCGCCCTTGAAACCAACAACCGGCGCCGTGTTCAGCGAAGCGTTGTAGTTTTGCAGCTCCTCCTTTGCCTGCGCGAGGAGGTCAGCGTTTGCCACCCTGGATGCTTGTGGACACTTACCCGAATGGACTCGAAGATATCGAGGATAGGCTGGGCCGCCTGTGTCATCTCCTTGAGCGACATAGTCTGGACATTGAGACCATTTGGGTCTTGCGCGGTGAGCCCCTCGGTAATGGCACTCGCTGTCGCCTCTGGGTCCATCGGAGCAGTCGGAGCGTTGACGGCGGCAACTTCGGCGACCTCAGAGGCCATTGCCTGCTTCTCGAGCCAACTGATACCGCCTCCTGGCGTTGGCCCGGTGCCGGGTCCGTTGGTGTTTGCAAAGTGCCTTTGGAGCGACTCGGTCTTCGCCACGGCGGAGTCGAGAAGCAGCGTGACCTACGTATGCTTAGCAGCGTGCTAACCTCGAACATGCTGCGGCCGTCTTACCTTTGCCCGTTCGGCATGGCTGGCTGCGAGCTCCTTCGGGGACAAGGGGTCCTTCTTCGGAGATGCGGCAGCCTCGGCCGTCACTTGGTGCGTGATGACCTCTGTGACGGCCAGAAGATGGGCAATCTCGATCATATTGAAGAGTGGGGATCGATGTCAAGCAAGGACCGTGTTGAAGTAAGGTAAGGAAGCCTTGGAAGGAGAGAGAACAAAGGGCCAAGAGATATTGGCCAGGAAATGGATATGTCTCGACGGAGACACGCAGAACCACAGGAAGCAGAGTGTTTGCAATTGAGAATCGGAGAACGATGAGATATGCTCGTTATGATACTTACTGTTGGAAGGAAGCCTCATTATATACAGATTACCTGCTCATCCAGTCTGGAAGGGACAGTTCATCTCCTACCTAGGTATCTTTGCATCTGCCGAGTCTCGTCGGTCTGCGCGCGTGTGGCTCTGAGAAACCTGACATATCGGGGCCTATTATTCGTGTGGGTGTTCAGGCAAGTCTAGACATTCGGGTCGATCCACTACCTAGGTAAGTGGTGAAGATGAGAATATTGCATGACGATGTGTCTAGCTCCCAACACAGGTGGTGCAGGGAGGTTATATCAGATGCTGCTCACTAAAATCAACCCGGCACCCATCGTGCATAACGCATGGCTATGACAGCGGCACAAGCGGCCCGTTAGAGCTTGGGCCTGGCGGCTCACGTCTTAAGCTTCCGATTCGGCAATCGCCTCGACCTCAGCTCGCGTCTTCTTCAACCATGTCTTACTTCAGCTCATGTCCTTCCCTCAACATGCAGTTTCTGAACGTCGTTCGGCCTGCACGCAGCGTGACGGGGTTGCTGCCGCTTGTTGGCAACAAAAGATTGGCCCAGAATTGCACGATGACGCAGAGAGATTCTCGAGTGGCTTCGCGGGTTTCGGGATATCTCACCGCGTCGCCCTGGTCTTCCCCATGGACGGAACAGCGTTGCCGGGTGTCTCAAAGATCGACTTGTCGAAATGCCCTGCTCTATTTCACGCTTCCTTTCCATCGCCACCTGAGCATTGAACTGCCTCACGCCCTACCATCATGGCCGACATCATCGTGAACGGAAACACTCTCAAGCTGTCTCTGGAGGACGTGGAGCGGCAGAGCGAGACCAAAGACGCCCGATCGACCAACTACATCTACTTGCAAGGCCTGGACGACCTGACCAACGACCAGAAAGCCGAACTCAACTCCCTCGATGTGCAAATCCAAGAGTACATCTCCGACAGGACTTATCTGTGCCGATACGTCGGCCATGATCTCGCCCCCATCCGTGCACTTTCGTTCATCAGGTTTGCGAACGCGTACCACCCAAGCCTGAAGACGTCGGCAGACCTGAAGGATGTCATCGCACAGGAGGGCTCGGATAGCCCCTTCACGGTGGACCTAATGCTGCACAAAGACGCACAGCTGTCGCCTGACGAGCTTGCAGGCAGGCTCGTCCACCAGGGCATCGTGAACACGGAAGACGTCAAGGCATTATCTGAAAGCAACAAGGTCAGAGTGACCGTGACCGGCTCTGTGCTCAAGGAGCTTGAGAAGTTTGACGACGTCAATCGCATCGAGGAAGTCGAGACCATCGACCTGGCAAACGACTTTGCCCGGAAGATCCTGGGGGCCGACGAGATTGTGCTTGGCGGCACAGAGTTCAAGGGCTCGAACCAGGTCGTGGCCGTGGCGGATACCGGCTTCGATCGAGGATCCCTCGAAGCCGACCGCATCCATCCCGCCTTCAAGAACAAAGTGAAGGGACTGTTTGCGGTCGGACGCCACCAGAGCGGCCTGACCAACGACCCCCACGGCCACGGCACTCACGTGTGCGGCTCCATCGTCGGCGACGGCGTATCCAGAGACAAGAGGGCGAGCGGACGGGTCCAGGGAACTGCCCCGAACGCGACGCTGATCGTCCAGTCTCTGCTGACCAAGGACGGCGGGCTCGACACGCCGGACGATCTCCTGCCGCTCCTGGCGGCGGCCTACGAAGAAGGTGCCCGCGTCCACTGCAACTCCTGGACGTCCAAGTGGAAGTCGACAGTCGGCCAGGTCGAGTACAACGGCTGGGCCACTTCGATCGACAAGTTTGTCTACGCACACCCCGACATGGTCGTCGTCGTCGCAGCCGGGAACAACGCCGGCCTGGGCAACGCCGGCACGCAGCAGATCGGCTCCTCCTCGGCCGCAAAGAACTGCATCACGGTCGGGGCGACCTTCTCGGTCCGGCCGAACAACGGCAAGCAATTCACGCCCTGGAGCAAGACCGAGAAGAACCCCGCCGAGATCGCGGCGTTCAGCAGTCGCGGCCCCACCAAAGAGGGCCGCATAAAGCCCGACGTCATGGCGCCCGGGACCGCGATCCTGTCCACCGCGTCGCAGGACCTTCCACAGCACAGCGACCGCCGCGTCGAGTACGGCACTAGCATGGACGACGGCTACATCTTCATGTCGGGCACAAGCATGGCCACGCCTCTCGTTGCCGGGTGTGTCGCCGCCCTGCGCGAGGCCGTCATCAGCGCCGGCGAAGCCAGGCCCAGCGCCGCGCTGATCAAGGCGCTGCTTGTGAACAGCACGGTGGACCTGCAGGGCACGAGCGGATCCGGCGCCGCGGCCCAGACGGTGCTGCCGCCGCCCAACGGGCTGCAGGGATTCGGGCGTGTGGACATGTCGCGGTCCATCGCGCCGCTGAGCGGCAGGCCGGGCTGTGGCTTCGTGGATGCCGGCGACGGCAAGCCCGTGGCGGCGCTCAGCCCCAACAACCGCGTCTGGCGGAGCGGGCCCGTCGAGATACAGCAGTCTGGTGGCTCGTTCGTGGCCTCCATGGCCTACTCGGATCGGGAGGGGAAACTGCTCCAGAACGACCTTAACTTGATCGTGGTGGATGCAGGCGGCAACGAGAGGCACGGCAACGGGGCCGGTCCCGGCCAGTTTGACACCCAGAACAATGTGGAGAAGGTCGTCTGGGCCAAGGTGGAGCCGGGCGTGTATCAAGTCGTCGTCGAGGCGGTCGGAGGCTTCACGCTCCTAGACGAACACCAAGGCTTCGCTGCCGTTTGGGCTGTAATGTGAGAGTAGTAATCCGAGCGACCGTCTTCCATAAGACGGACACGAAGCTACGTAGACAGCTCAGGTAGATGTAAACGAGGCATCAGACGCGAGGACCATAACACCACTACGCTACGACGTCGCTCCATCTTCGCTGTGCTCCTAACCCTAAACTTCATTAGCATATGCTAGAGGTTCAATGTTGCGTGCCTGCGTTGCCATCTCTCCCTCTCTAAGGACGTGTTGCCACATTATCAAGACGCATAAGACTGCAATCCAGGCACGACTTCAGGAGAGATGGACCACTTCACCACTCTCCGTTACTTGATGAGGCAGTGGGAACGTGTGACGTCGAGATAAACTTTCGGCTTCGGGAAAGGCTTGGCGTTCCCAGCCCGCCACTTCCCCGAGGTCCGCTCCTCCATAGCGCTGGCCGAAGTGTACCCGGCTCATGATGGTTCCCGTAACATTGAGTACACAGATGCATTCTTCAAAGCATACCTGCCCGACCTTGGTTTGGATGAGCGCGCTCGAAGACTCAATTCGTGTGGGTGGACGACATTGGATAGGCTGTCCGTATTTTTGAACGGATTGGGGACAACACCAAGGAACTCTCACAATCTACGTAGGTGATGAGTCGAGGCGGAAATAAAAGGAGACTGGCGCACGAGGAGTAGATCAAGTTTCAAATAATCTGGAAAGCAAGTACTATTTACAATGAATCCGCAATGGTCAGAATAGCTCTGACAGGTGCCCTCACCGGCAATGATGGGTATATCCGCCGCTGGTTGTGATGCAAAAGCAAGCAAAAAATCAAGCCTGCGATGTCCGCAGGAGCGCCCTCGTCACAAGGAGCTCGCGCCGGAAACTCCTCGCCGGTTGTGAATTTTGAGAAAGAAGACACATGCCACCCAATGACTCCTGAAGAACTTTTGTCGCGAAGTAGAATGCAATCGTGATGGAAGGGATCCTTGGTAGGATGAGGTGACGACGGAAGTGTGATTTGAAGAGGGTAAGGAGTCGTGTTAGGATCCGAATGACCCGCAGTGTGCCGCCAGTCGTGGTCTACTGCCTGGTGAAGGTCTTCGAGATGCGTCCCCACCCGCTCTCTCCGCTGCGGCGAGCCTTTGTTCCGCTCCTGGAGCTCGTGGTCGACGCCGCGTCGTCACGGTCCGCGGACGCGTTCGACTCAATGGTGTTGCCTGCGCCACCGCGACCGATGTGGTAGACGGGGGCCTTCTCCTCATTCAGCTTGCGCTGCAGCTGGAGCTCCTCGTCGAAGCTGAAGATGGCGCGCTCCTTCTGGCGGTGGGCATTGCCGGCGCCGCCGCGACCTCCGATCCATACCGATGCGGCCGACCGGGCGGGCAGCGGCACGCGTGAGGCAGGGCCGGTCGCGTTGGCTGAGTCGGTGACGGAGGTAGGATCGACGTGAGAGAAGTTGCCGGCGCCGCCGCGGCCAGAGTAGAGGCAGTGGCTGCGCGGGACGGAGGGGTGAGGCTCGGTGACCTGGAAGGCAGATGAAGTGGACATGACTTCTATTGAGAGTGAAGGCTTGGAGTGGTTCAACGTGCGCAGTGAGGTTGGAAATGCGCGAAGGTCAAAATAGGGGTTTCTCCTTTTTGAAGGAAGGACTGACTTTCAGTGAAAAATTCTGAGGTTGTCTATGACGAGGATTGCAAAGACAAAGCGGTTGAGGAAGTGATGAGGCGTGTGGAACAAAGAAAAGAAAGGAGCGGCTTGGCTGGAGCCGGCATCTTTATACTTCAGGCCGGGTCAAGGGCTTCCAGGGCAAGAAAACTCTGCTCCGGATGTCACGATGCGTCAATAAAGGAGGACTATTCAGTTAACGGCAATGGGCTGGCCTGTGCGATGGTCACGCTGATGGTCGGCGGGTGTACCTGTAGCCATTCGCCGCTGCGCAGCTGAGTCGACGGCGGCAAAGAACCTGAAAGAAGGGCTTGGCTGGGCTGTACAGCGTGTACTCCGTACGGAAAACTGTACTTTGAAATTGATCACGAACCTTACGATGCCTGTGTGTGAAGGTTCCAGGGTTGGCCAGGTGTTTGGTGCGCCTACGGAGAAGCCGCCGCGAGTCGCGGGCAGAAAAAAAGATTTCAGCGAGATGATGACCGAGTCGGTCCCGAGGCCAGTCGACTGCCCAGGGCTGGTCCCCGCGTTTTGGCGGTGGCGCCAGTCCGGCAGGGGCAGCTCTTACGTACGCGGATTCACTACCGGCCGCGCTGACTGGCCCGCCGCTGCGCTGGTCGTGACCGCCTGCGAGTTTCCTGGGGGTAATTCTTTCATAATCCTGCGCCTGTCGTGGCCCAATATGGTCAGGCCAAACTCTGACGTGATCGTTTGAATGGCTTCCGTGAGCGTCAGAATCACCGCATCAAGTGCTTCGCGCTCGTCAACTGCAGCGCAGTCATCACGCGGCTGCACCACTCTTTCGGCCTGGGCTGAAAGAATCTTGTTCGTCCAAACGCCTTTGGACAAGGAAAAATCCGAACCGAGGCATGGCATTCTCCAGCAACCAATAATGCCGTCACCGAACCGCCTGGACGTTCTTCGTGGCATTGAATACGAATCTTGTCCTCCGTACGGAGGTACCCACGAAGATTCTAGATGGCGATTGCAATGTATCAATCAAAACCGGAGGAATAGCACTTTTGGTACCGGTACGTCATGTCAAGGAGACCAACCTGAAGGTTAGGGCTCCTGAACTTGAGAAGGCGCACCGAAAATGCTTATTAAACTGATGATTCGCGGACTTGGCATGTTCTATAGGGCAACAAGGCGCCAATCACATCACCGTCTTCTGAGATCGCATTTGCAGCGACTCGAGCGGCGGCAGGACGCATCGTGCTTCCGGTGATCAGATGATGGCTCAGATTTGCATACGCGCATACCCGCCGCGGGTAGGCCACGACTGCACCGAAGGATTCGTCCTTGGCACATCAATGCGGGCTCCTTGATCTTCTCCGAGGAATCGTATGTGTTGTACGGAAGTGGAGCGCTCATGGTTAATTGGGTACTTATTAACCACATTTTGACATTTTGTTGACGCTGCGTGTCGTGGAAATTCGATGCTGTGTCCTCTTGGACTACGGAGTACATGCGCCAACCTGCTATCAAACTATTATGTAGGTAAGACGCGTGGACACGCATCCATGGATGGTCAGTCTGCTTGTGTGACACTGTGACTAAGGATGGTGCCGCAATGGCACGATGGATGACTTGTGCATATATACGGCACAATCTTCCGACTTGCTGTCCCAGGCTGGCTCACCAGTCGCAGGAGCGATCCAGATGTCGTCGTGAGATCCATCGGCCATTTGGATGTTATATGAAACCCAACAGAAATGCGAGTGTCTCTCCATCACATATTAGCTTGAGCGGTTTTCCGTCATGTTGAGATCATTCCGAAACTCGAATGATCTTGGATGCGCCGGTCACAACCAGCCATCACATAATATAGCAAAGCACTGGGAACATACATTGAGACACGACCTTGACATGGGACGGGCTCAAAGCGACCTGACATGAATGCAAGACGCAGCAGTGACGCAGGCGGGAATAATAACGAGGAGCCGGGTCGAAAACTGCAAAATCCCTCTCCCAAAAGCGCATTCTCTGGAGTCTCAAAGATCCCCGGGTATTTAAGCCTCCCAGGATATGCACCCGTGAACGCCTTCAATGCAAGGTCGCTGCAAGATGCATCAACCGGATTTGCAGTGTTAGTAAAGTGTCCAAGGCCCTTTCACGGCCTGCCGAACTTGCCCTTGATGGCCATTTACATATATGGGCATGATCACTGACCAGAGCCATTGCTTTCCGGTCTGGCGGTACGTGGTGTCGACATTTCGAGGTACAACAGATCGCGACTATCGTGATCCCGAAGAAGCAACGAGTGGTAGGTCAGGCGAACTTTGTGTGAATGATATCCGGGTTCTCCTGCCACTCGTCTTTTTCGACCCACATCTGCAGCGGGTCAGCCTTTACAACTCACTTCAATGGATTAGGTAATTGCCGACCTTTTTGAACGTGCTCAACCCAGCAAGGATACTTCCACCAGTCCATGTCGTGTATTTTCGCTCGGGTGGTGCAAAGATTTTAATCCTCATATCCTTGACCGCTAGCCTTTGCACCTCGTGTAAAAGTCGGTCACCAAAGCCCTTGGTTAGGGTAGAGCCTCCAGAAAGCACAATGCTTCCATATAGCGACTTCCTCAGGTCCATGTCTGTTCGGTTGATGGCGTCGACAACGATCTGATGTATGCCAGGATATTCCAACCCGATCAACTCTGGATTGAAAAGGATTTCTGGCGCTCGAAATCGCTCCGCTCCAACCTACAGCATCCATGTCAGTACACTAGCTGGATAAGCAGAGAACAAGTCTAGTACCTTCAATTTGTTGCCATCCGGAAGCGTATAGTCCACACTCTTGCCGTCTATCCGCACCGTACTGCTCCATTCCTTCTCCTCCTTATTAGGATCAAGCGCAACATATCCAGTCTTTTCTTTGATCATTCTGACTATCTCCTTCTCTGCGCTAGTGTGGAACACATAGCCGGCTTTCCTCAGAAGGGTCTGCATATGCTCGGTGACGTCTCGACCTGCCACGTCTATCCTCCGGATGCTGTTCGGCATGGCAAAACCCTCGTAGACGGGGACGGCATGGGATACGCCATCGCCTGAGTCGAGTACTATTC